>JACCDR010630250.1_pt1 | contig 14092 bp, 31 predicted proteins | sample 7446431 | NCBI WGS metagenome assembly JACCDR01 (sample SAMN15323443, study PRJNA562643) | freshwater metagenome | isolation source: river surface water | place: USA:Blue River Watershed | collected 2017-08-17 | reverse complement strand
CACGATGCGATAAGGCAGCCTGGCTCCATGCCGGGCATCTGAATAGGCAAAAATAGGCCTCTTGCCGAAAAGTGCGGGAATAGGCGACCCGCTGCGGGGGAAAATTTTACTCAACTTAAAAAGGAGAAACCATGAGCTATGAAACTGCTTTAGAGATCATATACAGGCACATTAAAGACATAAGCTTGTGTGAAGATTTAAAACAATTTATCGACTCGCAGGAAATAAAAATTGAAGAATTAAGAAAAGCTGTGCATAAAGCCGAAATCGAAAAAAAAGGTAATTGTCAAAAGGAGAAACCATGAACCCTCTATTTCAAGCTGTAAACTTTAGGAATCGCGGTCAGAACATTTACAGTTGTTTTGAAAAATCGATTTAAATCAATTGAGAGAGGCGATCTTTTTCAGCTTCTTAAACCTGTGATTTCGACCTAAGTCATTTAAAAACAATAAAGAAACTTATTAAAATGATAAGAAAACTAATACCCAGCATCGTCTTGACCACTTTTAAGAGCGTGGCGGTCTATGCCATTCGCAACGGATTGCATATTTTCGGTTATCCTTCCCGACATAGTTACCGCAAGTTCTGTATCGGCTGTTGGAAGATGAAAGAGGGGGTATGTGGTTGGTGCCATCATTGCCCGGATTGCGGGCATATTAACATTTGCCCCAGGAGGTAAAATGATTATCACTTCGGCTAATTCGGAATATATTGTATCCTATGTTGTCAGAGGAATGAATGGAGGTAATATGAAACCGAAACAAATCAAAAAATGGCGGAAACGACTTGAGAGATTAGATAAATTATTCTCAAAAGAAGTTGATAATGATATACTTGATCCGATTGCTCATGGTGGGGCATTGCAGGGCATCAAACTCTTGCAAGATGCCTTGAAAATCATCGGGGAAAGAGAAGAAGAAATTAGAAATTGGTATGATTACCCTTTTCAACAAGCCCGGAAGAAAAAGAACTTGTTTTGATGAAAGTATGCTGACATTATTCGATATAGACACTTGGCAAATCGTTAAAGATGGTGATCCTATGGCATTTGATATAATGAAACGTCATTACACGTTTCAGGAATACAGGGATGGGCGGAGGCGCTTACCTAAAAATCCGAATCGAATGCTTTTCGTGGGGCCGGGAGAAAAGATAGTTTTATTCCATCAAGCGGGGGCGCTTTTTGTCTGGCGGAAATTCATCGACAAAAGCGGCCAAGACGGTGTGAATTGCGCGGTATTCCGCAATGAAAGCAAAATTTTATCTTCCGAGTTGATTAAACAGGCAGAAGAAATCGCTTGGAAACGCTGGCCGGGTGAACGCCTTTATACCTATGTAAACGCAAAGAAGGTAAAATCGGTTAATCCCGGATACTGTTTTAAAAAGGCCGGTTGGCGTGAGTGCGGTTTTACCGCAGCGAAAAAATTGATAATACTGGAAAAGACTTGTTTTATTGAATGATTGAAGTTAAGTTTACACGTACTCAATGTTCTCCTTTTGTATTATTGGTTGCCCCGGCGTTCTCAGGATAGCGCCGGGGTTTTTATTTTGTGTCAAAAATAGCCACAAGTGCGAAAATACCTTGTTTCCGTTAATCTTATCTCTTATTTTCCCGACGTTAATTAAACTTTAGAGATGGGTTTAACTGAAACAAGGAGCATATATGCGGAATTTTTTACTTGTTATGGCTTTGATCGGCGCTTTGTCGTTCGGCGCAGACGTGAAAGCCCAAACGTTTTACTATGGTCTCTCCGTTACCGGGAATACCGGTCTTGACAGCCTGCATTTGAATATTGGCTATCAGGCAGAGCTTGGCGCATACCTGGCCGGAGGCGGGTTCGACAAAAATGACCTGGTTAATGTTACGTTCGGGTATTTCCGGGATCAGTTTGGCTTTGATCATTACCCGGTATTGGCGGAGTATAGCCGGTTTTTCGGCGGGTTCTTCGGTAAAGCATCAATCGGCGGCCAATTTGTTGATTATGGAAGTTCGCAGTTTTACTTTAGCGCCGCCCCGGTTTTAGGATTCAAGGTTAATAATTTGTTTGGCACCGGATTTTCCGGCGCATTATCTTTGGAATATGTGATATTTGAGCAGCACCCGGATTACGTTCAAGCCCGGATCACGGTGGGACTGTAAATAAAGGCAGGCCGGGATTAAATAATTAGCAGTCAAAAAAGCAGGTAAAATTCACCCGGCCTGGCCTATAAAATTAAAAGAGGAGTATAAAAATGGATATTCTGAAATCACCGATTCTAACGTTTGCCGCTGGCGCGGTTATTTATGCTGCTTACGTTTTAGGTTTTATATCTGAAACTATCATGTTGGCCATACTCGGTTTGGTTGTTCCGGGTGGGATGACTCAACTCCGTTTGATTATCAAAACACCGGGGTTCAAAACTTTTGGCGTAGCTGCTATCATTGCCCTGGGCGCGGTCGGTTTATTGACCGGATTTGCAACTCCTGATCAAGTTGGGTTATGGTATGGCGGGTGGGGTATTGTCGGCGGATTGACTTTGGCTCATGCTATACAAAAGAAAAATGGAAAGTGACGATTTACGTTTTTTGCGGCGGTTTCTATGGATTATCTTCGCCCTGGTCTATTTAATAGGCCTGGGCGTTTTTATTGTGGAATACGGGCGCGGAATGCTCAAGTTCTTTTAATCAAGCGGGGGTCGGAAAAGATAGGGTGATATGTGTTAGAAATGAAAGATATTGTTCTGGGTGTGATTTCGGTATTTGGTACTTGTTTGAGTATCTTAGTCGGTATCGTAGCAAAAATGCTTTGGGATACTATTCACCAGATCAAAAGAGACAGTGAAAAATTAGCAACTCGCGTAAATGCTTTGGAAGTTAGTATCGTAAAGATCGATACTATCCAACTTAGTATCGCGGAGATTAAATCTACGCAACAGCGGATAGAGAAAACTATCAGCTTGAATGAAATTGAGGCTGCGAAGATCCGCGGAAAGTATATTGAGAAAATAGATCGTATTGAATCGACACTTGAGATACTTGTCGATAAGTTTGATATAAATGGGAAATAAAAAAGCCCCCCGGTTATTCGGGAGGCTTTGCAGTTTTAGCGTGTTTTTACCGGATGCGCAACCCCCGGTTACAAATTAAAACGGTTGATTCTATCTGTGACCAAACCGTCAATGACAATCACCTCCTTTCGCCTAACTTCTCTCGCACCCGATTCGCGCAAAAAACGCGTGAACGGGTGAAGAGGGCGTTAGGCGTTTAAAGTGCAAAAGCGGAACTTTTATCGTGCCATTTTTTAGCATCCTCTACCGCCGCAATAATTGCGGCTTTCTCAGATGCCGTTTTTTTCCCGCGAAATTTTATTTCCCCTGATTTCTCCACCGCCGCCTCGTAGATGTGGATTGCGTCAGAGCCATCCCCCATCGGGGAGATGGATGAGTAGACAGCGTGGTTAAATACAAAATAACTTCTACCTCTATATTGACTTCTCATAAGTACCTCATGCCTAACAAGCGTTTGCACACCGATTGCGGCAGGCAGTGCGCTACACTGTTTCGGCGTTAAATTTAGTTTTAGTTTGTTAATCCGCGTCTCAGCCGTTTGCCGCAACGGTTGAGCGTCACGTTAGGCTTACAACGCATTTTCATGCTCAAGCAGGTTGTTTGCTGCGTTCAGCGCCCACTTGCGCACAAATACGGTGTAAGGGATTTCTTCGAGTTCCGCCGCCTGCTTAATCCTCGCAAGCTGGCGGTCGTTGAAACGAATGAGAATCCGATTATTTTTTCGATTTTCAGGCGGTAGGGCAGAGCCTTTCGGTCTGCCCGCGCCTCTTCGCTTTCCGCCCCTGCTCATCTCAAATATTCCGGGGTCGGATAATGAATCATTCTATCTTTATAGATGCAGAAATTACGAAAATGGTATCCGGCGGTACTTTGCCGCCCTTCAGCGGTTGCTCTTTTTAATTCTGAGCGACCGATTTTTTCCGCTTCTTGCTTTGTAGAGGCGGTTCCGACCTTTTCGTAATTTTGAAACGGGCATTCTAAATAAGCTATGTAGCTCATTTCGTGCTCCTTTTTGTTAGTGTTTAGTTTCATATTAACCTCACCAACATAATACGAAATATTTGATTATTTGTCAAGCTTTTTTTTCGTTCAAGGTAAAGTGTAATAGAACTGTAACATTACGTTTACTACTTCGTTCACCTAAAGCCTAACTACGCATAACCCGACCCGCCAAAAGCGCGGGCGGGTTATGCTTGTTCGTTATTTCGCCGGATGCGCAACCCCCGGTTACAAATTAAAACGGTTGATTCTATCTGTGACCAAACCGTCAATGACAATCACCTCCTTTCGCCTAACTTCTCTCGCACCCGATTCGCGTAGAAGACACGCTCACAGGTGATGACAGCGTTATACGCTTTCCTTGTAGCCAAATATGCAATAGGGATAACCGTTGCTTCTATTTACCCCGGCAATTATGTGTTTAATTTCGATTGGCTTTCCAAAATAAGCCGATAAATATGCTTCATACCATCGGCAACTTTTAGAGATAGCACCGCTTTTATTGGCTTTCTCGACCGCTTCTTCAGCTTTTTTGTAATCCCATTGCCACAATCTGTCTGAATAATCATAACCAATCCCCTCACATTCCTTTCCGAAAACAGTTTGTTCTTTGCGAAATCGGTTATCGGTATAATGCGGCATAGTTTCCAGGGGTTTATCCTTATCGAAAGTGGCCGGATAACGATAATTTTCCCAAGGATCTTTTGTAGATAATTCTCTCAAATCGTTGGTTATCATAACACCTCCGCGCGTATTCTAAGTCATCCCGATCATCCATTATTTCACTGCGAATTTCCTCCGCAGTTTTTATGACACTTCCATCAAAACTACTTACGAGGCAGAAATCTGCCCCGTTCAACTCGCTGTCTATCACTTCTAGGTTGATGACATCATTATCATCAACGAAAACTTGATACCCTTCTTTTTTAGAAAATACGATTCTCATCACACACTACCTCCTTAGATAATTTTTTCTAATTGATTCTTGATTTTCTCCGGATGTTGTAAACTGCCCCGCTTAAATGCGGTTACATTATCGCCATGAAACGCGGCGAGTTCTTCGAGTTTTTCGATGACTTCAAAGAACGTTTCTTCAACCTTCACCTGGTTGAACGGGGTAAAGCTCATTTGAAATTCATCATTCACGAAGAAATCAAATACCTTTTCCATTTTAACCTTCCTGTTTTACGTTTTACGTTCCGTTAATTATAAAATTGCTGGATGATAAGCCCGGCAATCAAAATAAATAGCGCCCAACCTGCAATTCCGCCCAGGATTAATAAAATTAAGCCGGTTCTGGCATCGCGGCGGCGATTTATTGACCGGGGTTTAATCGTTTTACGTTTCCATTTTGCACTCATCGTGTTTCCTCCTTTTGGTTTTGTTTTTTGAGATGCTCACAGTAAAACCGGAGCGCGTTATTTACCAAATCAGTATTAGTTATTACCGTCACTCCGATTTTCTGCAATTCGGTTTTCAGTTCTGCCACTGTTTTGTAATCTAATGAAACGCTTGTTTGTTTTTTGCCAACCATTTTTCTTTCCTTCCGGTTTTACAATTTGATTATTTGCCAGTTGTTATCCATTGCAAATTTTTTCGTGACGTGCCAAAATTTTTCATAAAGAATATTGGCAATTCTGTATTTTTCATCAGCAGAAAGATCGGGATTTTTTTCGATACTATCTTCGATTTTGTTTAAAATTTCTTCGTGAAAAACGCAATCCGTTTTGAAGTATTTTGAATCTCCGTTCATTTTCATATTACACCTTCCTTTTCGTTTTATAGTTTTAAAAATATCCCGGTTCATTAAAAACCGATTGATCCCCTGCCTTTATTCTGTCACGAATTTTCGTAACCCGGCGAATAATTTCATCAACTCGTGGTTTCATCTCTTTATAGGCAGTTTCTCCTTGCCATATTTTCCAATTATCCCAACCACAAATGGTTGCGGTGTAACGGCGTAACCCGGTTTCATCGTCAATTTTATAACTTTCCGTAATGGTTGCGCCGGAAACCCATTCTTTATGTCTTGCCAATATTTTCCATTGTCTCATGTTTTTTCCTTCCTGTTTTACGTTTCATTATCGCCATCGGTTTATGGCAATTTTTTTAACCGGCGAAAATGTTCCGAATTTAAATTTATGTGGTTTCCGGTTACGGTTTTTAGGTTTATATCCCTTTTTACTGCCAATCTTTTTCGATGGGCGATGTAAGGGTGAAAAAATTGAATTAAGATTTCTGTAAAAATTTTTAAATAACCAATACGGATTCATATTTTTCCTTCCTGTTTTAAAGTTTTATTAACAATCCGGCTCCGCCCTTTAACTTGGCATGAGCATAACGATTGGTTGTATTGATTGAATTATGCCCCATTGCGCTTGCCGTTTCCTGCAAACTCGCGCCGCTATCTAAAACGTGCGAAGCAAACGCATGGCGAAGCCAATGCGGAGAAATTTTTAAGCCGCATTTTTCAGCGGTTTCCGTTACGATTTGATAAATTCGGTCTCCGCCTATGTCAAAAATCCGGTCGTTCGCTTCTGAATTAACCGGTTTATATCGAAGCAAGAGCTTGTAAACATTCGGTACGATAAGAACTTGTCGGCGTTTATTGCCCTTTCCCAGTAGCGATACTTGAGCTACGTTGATTGTTTGCCCGGTTTCATCTTTAACTTTTCGCGGAGTTATATCCCGCCAGCAAACGGAAACAACTTCTTCGCGCCGTGCGCCGGTTGCGTAAAGGAAAGTTATCAAGGCCAAATTTCGCAAATTAGACGCGGCGGCTTTGATAAGTTGATGAACTTGTGAAGTCGTTAAAATCCGTTCTGTTAAATTATCTGGCAGTTTGTTGGCGGTTAAAACGGCACTTACGTTTGCCGGGAAAAATTCCGGCATAATTTTATTGGCAAAGGTGAACAGCGATTTCACGGCGGCCATAATTGCGTTTTGTGTCGATTGAAGTTTATCGTCAATCGATTCAGCGAACGCTTGTAAATCTTGCGCCGTGACCGTTTGCAATGGTTTGTTTTCAATGAACGATAAAAAGCGAAATATATGCTGCCGGTATGCTCGAAGTGTGTGCGGTGAATGTTTGCCCTTTACCCTAAAGAACAATTCCAAAACCCGTTGATTTAATTCAGCGGGTTTTACTGGCAGGGTGGGGGATTGGATTAGATGGTTCATAATTCATCACTAAAGATAAATTTGTCTTTATTTAATTCCCGCCATCTTGCGTATTGTCGTCGCGTCATAATCGTTGCGCCATACTTGTGAGCTTCTGATTTTCGCGCTTGTTTGCGCGTGTGGTAACTTTCCATCGACACGTGGTTGAATTTATCAATATTTACTACTAAATAGTTTAGATACTTTTCAGCATCTTTTTTGCTTAAAAATGTTTTCATGGTTGTTTTCCTTTTGGTTTTAGTTATTGGTTTAAAATTGGTTTAAAAAGTTCGCCGATATTTCCGCATTTGCTACAACGTTTATAATTAACATTATAGAGTTCTTCATGTCGGCAATTTTGGTTTAAACATCTTACGTGCGTAAGACTATTCACCCGTTCAGCATCTTTTATCAAAGATTCGAGAATGCTATTCAGGGATTCCGTTGTATTGTCAAAATATAATATCATGTCTTTTCCTTCCGGTTTTGGTTATTCGATTTCCTTTAAAATAGTTAATTTATACCATTCTCTTTGCATGAACTCCATCGAGAATTTTTCACGAGAAAGAAACTTTCCGATTCTTTATTCAAACTCCGTGCGCCTGTTTCACTTTCCGCGTCAAGCGGAAAATCCTGTGAAAACCCTTCATCCTTATTTTCAAAATGAATTGAAAATTTCCCGGCGTTTTCTGTCAAAATTATAGAATCTATTCCGGCGCAACGTTTGTTTTTCGCTGGCAGCATTTTGATAATTTTCTTAAGAACGCTAACGACTTGCGCCGTGTTAAATACGATTTTATTCCCGATTTCATCGGGCAAAACGTACCGGTATTCCACGTAGTTTTCTTCGATAAACCGGGAATAGAGATAAATTTCATCCTGGCCGATTACTTTGCAATAAAGATCACCGCAAATAAAGTTGTATTGCGTTTTGGTTTTATCGGCCAAAAGGATTTGTGAAGTTTGTTAAACGTTTCCATGTTTTTCCCCTTTTGGTTATTGGTTACGCCCCCGTAAGGGGGCCGCTTTGAGCCTAAAACCCTGTTTTGATTCGCTCAAACGAGTTATTACACTGTTATTTCATCAAAGCAACTTTCAATTTGGTTAAATACTCATAATGTTTATAAGATTATTTTCCTGGAATGAAAAATAACAGCCATTTTCAGCTATTATTACGTGATCTAAAATATTTATTCCGAAAATTTCCCCTGCCTTTACAAGTTTTGCGGTAATCATTTTATCTTCATTTGAAGGATATGTATCGCCAGAAGGATGATTATGAGCGACTATAATCGACGCTACACTATGAAAAATAGCCGTACGAAGTATTTCACGCGGATGGGCAATACTCATATTGAGTGAGCCTAAATGCACTAATTCAATATATTTCACAACGTTATTTGATTTTAAACCGATTACCCAAAAATGCTCTTTTTCCTGATCAAGTTCACTCTCCATTTTCAGGATGTTTTTCAAGGTATCAGCAATAATTTGGGCATCAGTTATTTTTATATTTTTCGGTGATTTGATTAACATTATTTCTCCCTTTGGTTATTGAATCATTCATTTGATTCGATAGTAATATAATTATAATACACTAAATAAATGTGACACAACTCACATTATTGAAGATAGTTGTTTAAAAAAGATAGGGTAGGGGATTAACTAACGAATTATATATATAGCTAAAATCTTCCCGGTTTTCTCAAATGTAAGAAATGATTTGAGTACGCTAAATTTTAGTATTATTTTTTCCGACTAAATGCTGTCGTCTAATAGTTTCGCAATCAAGGGACCGCGGCAGAACGGGCAAGGGGGAAATCTTCAACCAGGCCAAAACCAAACCCGTTACCCTTATCGATAGGCGGTAAAATCGACCATATTTCCGGCGCTACACAGTGGGAAAACTATGCCTCGTAGATCATCGAGAAATGAAATTAAATTGCGGTTAAAAATAACTCTTCCCGATAGATGCAAATCTTCTAATGATGGTCTTAAAATCGTTTCACATACCCTTAAACTTTTTTCCGAATTACTCACATCGGTCGAATTGAATTATTTACATACTATTCAACAAAACGGTATTGTCACAAATAAAGATTATGCACTTGTTCAATCTATCGCCAATAAGTATTTGAAATCATATCAAAAACTTGGCGGCCAATGTGAACTATCTAAAAAACGGAAAAAGTTTTCCCCTAAAGAATTAAGAAAGAAGATTTTGCAAGCGGAAACCGCTGAACAAAAAAATAATCCGTATTATATCTTAAATCAAAACCGATGGGGAAACTATAAAAGGTTTCTGCAATCGGGAGTTTGGCGAAGGATTAGAGCCAATAAATTGAAATTGGTTTTTTCTCGCTGCGAATGGTGCCAGAATAAAAGAGCCGATCAAGTTCACCATATTGAGTATGGAATTTGGGGAAATGAATTTCCTGAGCAATTATTAGCGGTTTGCAATGATTGCCATGAAATTATTCACGGCATTAAAAAGGAAAATCATCGAAAACAATCGATTTAAACGCCTTATAAGCCGCTAAAAATCGCGGTACCGCACTTTTTCCCGGCTTTATTTCCCTCGAATTTGTGAAAATCGCTTGAAAATCGCCGACTTTCGATATACTTTTTAGCGTGTTTGACTAAAAAACAGGTAGAAAAATGAGCGAAAAACAGCAAGAAAACATCGAAAATCAAGAAAATTCACTCGTTTTAGCGCCGCTTAATATCGACTTAAAAAATGTCGGTACTGTCAAACGCAAACGGAAATTGACAATCCAAAAGCGCCGTAAATTCTTCGCTGAACTTTGCAAAGATTTTAACCCGTCACGCGCCGCTGCTGCAATAGGAGTTCACCGAAGGGCGATTGATGAAATGCTCGAACGAGATGAAGGTTTTAAGGCAAAATACGATGAAATAGAACAAGCCATTTTGGATCAAACGGCGTCGGTTAATATTATTCTATCTCAATCTGCCACACGCGAAGCGTTCCCCGATCGAAAACTTTTGCTCGAATCCCGTCACCCTTTATACAAGAAAAATGCCGAAATACAAGTGAATGTGCAGGTAAACAGCATTCAAGCGAGCGGTGAACTTTCCAATTTCGTCGCCCGATTGCCAGGCAAAGAATGACCCCAAAAACCTTATCCGATAAGCCTTTCGATTCCTCTGATTACTGATAATGCCTCTTATCGTTAGCTTGCCAAAAAATTCACAAGCGTAAAAAGCCGTCACGAAAAACGCCGATTGCCGATTTGCTGCCATTCCGATTTCGCCCCTAACGTTCATTTGTTCACCCGCCCAACGGTCGATAGATCACCCGCCTAACGTCTTAATGTTCACCCGCAACCGGTGTGTGTGCCAATCCGCCCCCGGCCACAAAAACGGTTCCCCCGCCGCGCATCCGCATCCGGGCGGATTTACCATCACCCCCCGACAATCTTTCATATATTATATAGTTGCCTTTGTCAATCTGGCGTTATTATATTATGGGGAAACAAAGAGAAAAAGGTAGGTGGTGTGTCGATTATGAAAGACCTATCGATTTGGATAAAAATAGCGATCAAGAGACTTCGTGAATATGCGGGTTTAGTGCAGGTTATTATGATTGGCATGTTATGGTTTAAGGAATTTTCGGATACGGTGCCATTTTGGGCGACTATTTTAATAATAATGGGAACGGTATTGGGGTCGATACTATTTTTGAAGTGGGAGATAAATAACATTTTAGGTCAAGAGACTGATGAGCAGTTAAAAAAATCGGAAATTTTCATGGAGTTATATAAAGCGGCGAAAGTTATAAATGAGAAGGATAAAAATGCGGTCAATTAGGCCATTTGCTCGGTATTGGATAGGTACAGATGCCTTGACATTAGTAAAAATACCACCTGGGAAATTTATTTGGCGATTTCGGATATGGGGGAGGCGGTTATTTTGGAGATTATTTTGGGATAGATTTGAGCATTTTGCTTATAGTGAGACTAAGGATTGCCCGATTGTAAAGAACTTAATTGAATTTGGCATACCGGTTGAGAGGATTCGGTTACATCCGGGTAATATCAACTATGGGAGGATAGAAAAGCGGCTCCATATTGGTTTTAATGTACTATTTTACGCCAACATGGGAGACGGTACAAACAACAAATTTAAGCGTTGGAAATACGGTGTGGATATATTTGAGGCCGTTCGTATTCATTTTAAGGATGATAAAGAAATTATTTTCAATTATGTTGATGGGAGTGAGGATTTAAATCAGTTATTGCCGATTGCGGATGTTTACATCCGCCCTTCTCGGCATGACGGAGCAGCAAGGTTGGTACGGGAATGCAAGGCAAATGATATTCCGGTATTTTGGTCGAACCGGGAGGATGTTACAATTCAGGAAGTGATTAACTTTATAGATTACTACAAAAAGAAGATTTTATGAAATTTACCGTACCGTTTAATTCGGAATCGGAGATTGATTTACAGAATAACCGTTGGTCATTTCAGAACTTTGTAAATCGTTTTACCCGGCAAATTGTTGATATAAAAGAGCCGGTGGCTGATGTTGGCCGAGAAAATCTGAAATCGAAACGGTTGGCGGAGATTTATGGGATTCGGATTACGCAGATCGGGAATGATATTAAAGACTGGGATGAGATTTTAATTACCCAAACAGCTAACGGTGAGGATTGGGGAACGATATTTCTTTTTGAAATATTAGAGCATTTACTTTCACCATTAGAGATGTTAAGGGGTTTGCACTACATCCTGAGTGATGACGGTATTTTATACGTGTCATTACCGCAGCGCCCCAAGTTTTTATGGACATCTCACCATTTTCACGAAATCGATCATTCACGCTGTCGGTATTTATTTACAAAAGCCAACTTTGAAATTGAGTGGCATAGAAGGATTTACTTCTGGAATTTCGGTTTCGGTATCAGACCAGCTTTCCGGTTGTTTTTCGATTTCACGACTCTTTATAAGTTGAGAAAGATAGCGCCACGAACATAAAAGTTTCCCCCCTCCCCTACCCCGGTGTGTCGATTTTGGTGAGGATTTACGGATTGTAGAGGAATTAGAGAAAGAGTGTTTCGAGAAAATTTTTGGTACGCGCGGGGATTTTTATCCAACCCAATTTTTTCCGTTCCAGGCTTTTTTAAATTTTTTAAACATTACATATTGTAACAGGAAATTTTCCATTGTGAGAGAATATGTATTAAATTCATCGTTGAATCTTGCAATATCTACCAGATAATGATACACACTCATTTCTTTACCTGGGTAAATATCTTGAAGTTGGTCTTGCCTGGGGAGCCAGATAACTTTCATAGTTTTATTAACGAGATTATCTCTAATTTTTGTGAATATTTGTTCATTAAATGCAACAATAGTAATTTCGTTGTTAAAATATACCTGATCATCTGCGAGAGGCTTCCATTCGTTTTGTAGTTCTATGGCTTTTCGGCACATTTCGACGTATTGTTGCGATGTATCCATTATTTTATACCCATATCATTTTTGAGTTGTTTTTCATCGATTGCCATTATTTTCCTTTTCTTTGAATTTACAGAAATAGATTGACAAGCGCAATCTAAAAGAGTAATTTTGGGTTATGAAAATTATGGAGAACCGGGATGATTGAAAAGATAATAAAATCGGATCGAAAATATTTTGCCCTGAAACTCGGCACTAATGAACAAGTAGATGAATATAATTTACTTCATCCAAATGACACGGTGAGTAGTTTTAGTAATTACTGTGATTCGACTTCTTCCGATTACCTTCATCCAGGTTTTTTTGACTGGATCATAAAGGAAATTGAAAAGAAGTATGAGATAAGACATTTTCTGAGTGAGTTTTATGTGTTAGTAAAGATTAGTGAACCGGAAATAGCAGAAACAAAATATCAAATCGAGTGGCTGCACAACGATCATTACCACTGCAAAGAATGTAATGGAAATGTCGATTTAAAGTTTGCCGATAGCGGAGATGGTGAATATGGAGTGATCAGGGTTGGTTTTTGCAAAAGATGTAAGATAATGCTGATCGAAACTGAACGTGGTGGATTAATTTGGAGGAAATTAATCGGATAAAGGCATTGGGAGAGTTGACGAAAACACTCAGGAATTGAAATTAGTCGATCCTGACCCGGTTGTGTTGTTTGATGTTGATGGCGGGTATATCATTATAAGCAAATGGGGTGCGGAAGCGGAGATTAAGGAGTTAGAATGACCATTGAGGATTCGGATAGTTTAATGTTGGTTTTGAAACCGAAAGGTAAAGAGGATAATAAAGAATGACATCCGAAATCCGCCATATCCTTTTCGACTGGTCAATTCGTTTAAATAAAACTACCTATGCGATATTTGGTAAGGAGATCGGTGTATCCCGCCAGGCGATTTCGCAGGCGCTGAGAAACAATAAATCGTCGAAGCCGATCATCGCAAAAATTGATGAATATATCCTGCAAAATATGCCCAGGATAAGGGATTTGAGTCGAGCGAAGGGTTAGGTCACATGGAAGACAGCGAACTGATGGCACTGGTGTACTACCACATGGGTCGCCTTGACGAGCCAGTGAAGAAGAATGTTCTTGAGCTGGTGAAGGCGGTTCAGGAAGCAGAGCGATCTTCGATTCTGGATGCGGTGGAAGTCGACATGTCACTTGCCCGCGCCGAAGAGCTGGCACGGCTGTGGGCCGCCGGGAAGATGATCGGCGGCGACAGCCACGCCGTATGCCTGGCGCTGCTGCGCGAGCTGGATAGGGTGCGTGGGGCCTAACGCTGCGGCTAACCTGCAAAACCGCAGCACAAAAAAATTAACCTTTAACCAAAAGCCTACTGCGGTTTTGTCAGAGTTGAGCCGCTTTGTTAGGCGCAGAGGGTTTAACAGTGATAAAGGT
>JACCDR011004967.1_pt1 | contig 14095 bp, 14 predicted proteins | sample 7446431 | NCBI WGS metagenome assembly JACCDR01 (sample SAMN15323443, study PRJNA562643) | freshwater metagenome | isolation source: river surface water | place: USA:Blue River Watershed | collected 2017-08-17 | reverse complement strand
CTGATTTTTTTCGGCCGCGAAAGGCGATTTTATAAGAAATATGAAAGGATGGAAATGATCACAGTTTCGCCAGCAGCTGTTCCAGCTGGGCAATTTGTGCAGCAGTGTTTTCGGTGGGCGGTTTCTTGCGCAGCTTTTGCAGTTGCCGGCGTTTGTTGTTTATGAATTTCGCCAGCTGCACAGGATCCACTGGGAGTACATCATCAGCATGCTGGTATGGTTGGCCAGTTTGCCGGTGCCAATCAGCCTGCGCCCAAATGTGGTTGATGCGCTGTTCTAAATTCAATATTTCAAATGCCAGCTGGCGCCGGGCACCTTGTGCCGGTGCGCTGTTGTCAGTGCCAAATGCATCCAGTTGGCCGCGCAAATAGTTCATCCTGGCATATAGTGGAAACCATTGCGCCCGGTACTGGTCGGTGGTTGTTTTGCTTTGAAACTGCTGCAGTTCTTTGGTAATATCAGGCAGCGTGGCAGTATTGGCCCTGATCCTATTGATCAGGTCAGTGTTTGATCCAATGGCGCGAACAATACATGCGCCCACCAAATAGTTGGGCGCTTTCAAAAAGTTGTTGATCAGTTTCATATCAGCATGAAATCAGGTTGCCGCCTGCTGTAGCATTGATGTAGTATTCCAGTGTGGCATCATTGGTGTATGTACCAGGCTTTGCCGGGTTGGTTTTGCCACATGCTGCTGCAGGCGCAATAAAGAAACCGAACTGCACATCACTATAGTCGCTGGCTTTCAGCACGGCGATCCATACGGTGCTACCATACGGCACGGTGAACACACCCGCCAGCTGGCCGGCACTGGTATCGTACACATCGGCCGCGCCTATATCTGTCCAGGTGGCGCCGCTGTCGGTGCTATACTGGGCAATGGCTTCCTGCACCAGTGCATAATCTTTGGCACGCAAATGCAGCGTGATATTCACCGGCACATCAGCAGGGTTGGCCACTTCATACACCTGTGTTTTGTTCAGCCGGCGCAGTACAGCCTGGGCGGGCTGGTCATACGGCGCAGGCTCCACAATGCTGGCCACCAAAAATTCAATGTTTTTGATCAGCACTTTTGTGGGCCACCGGTGCTGCCGCAATACGTGCAGCGGCATGTTCAATTTCACGGTGATGCTTTCGGTGTTTTTGATCAGCTGCTGCCAATCTTTCCACCAGTACGAAAAAATGCCGTGGTCGTTGTTGTTGTACAAATGCTGGTAGGTGTTTGACCATTCCAGCGGGTTTGTGCTGTCGGGTTTGTTTCGGTGGTTGGATGCATAGGCATAGGTGCCACCGGTGGCAGTGTAATCGCTTAACACCTCAAATGCCATGCCGTGCCACAGCATAGTGCAAAAACCAAAATCAGCACCAGGTTCATACCCAACTACAGGAAAAAACCCATACACATTGGTGCGGTGGTTGGTGAACAGCATGCCGGGCGCATACACTTCGGTGCTGATGTTGTTGGTGGCATCCTTTTCATTGTAGTTGCCAATGTTGTCGCCAAACCGCTGCCATGTAAAATCATACGTGGGGGCATCTTCATACAGGCATTGGTAGTAGGTATTTTCACGAAATGCAAAAATCACCTTGTTTTCATAATCGGGTGACGGCGTAGGGAGTGCTGAAAAACTGGCCACCGATGGCATCACCGTCACATCATCAAAACCGGGCACCTGGTTGTACTGATCTTTGGCATCAATGCTATTGATCAGCGCAAATTTTTGGGCATCGTTGGGGTGGCTGGGTTCAGTTACCGGTTCCACCCATTGCGTCCAGTCGGTGTTTGGTTCGGTCAAGATATTGCGCAGCGCCGTCACTGTTACATTGCGGCGGCCGTAGTCGATGATGTACTGAAAACCGTATCGGGTAGAAAGAAACAGCAGCAGCGCACTGATATTTCGATTTGGCAAATGCCGGGCCGGCTTAATGGCAATATTCGTTTTTGGGGTGTAGCTGTAGCTGTAGCCCACGCCTGGCGTATAGGTGTACGAACGCTGCCGCCATTCCACGGGCACATTGCTGAATAAATACAGGTTTTCCCAGCCGGTGCCATCCAGCGGCGAAAAATCCACGTTGAACCCTTCCAGTTCAAACACCTGCTGCAGTATGTATTTCACCTGCAGCATGGGCATCAGCCGGTCGTTGGCGATGTTGAACGTGTAATCCATACGCTCGGCCACGGTGTCATCCACCTTATTGAACCACTCAAAAAACGGGTTGCCAATTTCATTGCGCACCGGGAAAAATCGCCATGGTGCATCAGCGGCCAGCCAGGTTTCGTGGATGTGCTGCCAAAAACCGCCACTTAAATCATTGGGGTCGGTTGTTGTCCATGGGTAGGTGGTTTCAGCGATGGCCAGGTCACGCAGCTTTTTGTTTTTGATGCGATTGTAAAACGCCGACAAATTCAGCAACACATACCCGCTTAACACATTATCTTCTACATTATTCAGGTTGATCAGGCTGCCTTCCACTACCAGGCGGCCGGTGGCCCGCAGGCCCGTATCATCCCACAGTTCGCAGTCATACGACTGTTTGATGCGTTCAGTGGTAAAATGGAAAGGGATGCCCAGCAGCTGGCTGACAGCTTTGGTGTATGGTATGGAAACGGGCGTGGACAATTCTGCCGCCAGTTCAGCGCCTTCGCTGAACAGCGGGTTTTCCCGTTGCATTTCCACGCTGCTGGTGCCCAGCAGTGGAACTTCCTGACCATTTACACGCAAATAAATCATATCGCTATTTCAGGGGTGTACCTAACGAAAAGGCTCATGTTATCATCGTTCACGCCGCCCTGCAGTTCAGCCTGGTAGTAGTTGGTGTTTTCCAGATCCACTTCAATGTACAAAGTGGATGTGTCCACCAGGGCGCTGTATGTCCACACGGGGGTGTCAATGTTTCGGTAGCGCAGGCGCCGTTTGGGGTCGCCGCTGTTCGTCCATGCAAAACGTATTTTGCGGGTGGCGGGTGCGGTGCCGGCGCCCTGGTCGCTCCATACCAGCCCGGTGGGCAATGGCCGCGGGCCGGTGGGTGTCAGCGTAGGATCCTGCCCAAAACCAATGCTGCCCGCCAGTGGCATCAGCGTTTTTTGCGTATAGGCCAGGCGCCATTCCAGTGGCATGTTCCATGTGCCATCCTCATTGGTGCGCAGGGTGCCGTTTTTACTGGTGATCAGCACTTTGATCCATCGGCCATCCTGCAGCATGTACACATGCTGGCTGGTCAGCAGATCCATCAGCAGTTCCTGTTCGTGTGGGGTGTCCACATAGCCCACATCGCCTTTGAACACATCGCGGCGCTGGTGGTTCAGCTGGCCCATATCGCCATTTTTTACAAGGGTGTTCCATTGTTTGTCAAACAAGGTGCGGCCAATGTCACGCACATCACGTTCAAAACCACGTTCTACCATGCCGGCCACCCGTATGCCCTGCCAGCTGCCCAGGCTGGTGAAAAACACAAAATCGGTGGCGTCATATTGCGGGGTGTAATCAGGATAAAACCGGTAGGGTTCCACCAGTTCGGTGCCATCCCACATTAAAATGCTCACATCGTAGTAATGCACCTGGCCGCTGCTGCAGTCGATGCCCAGCAGCACGGGGCTGACGGGTATGTGCCACACTTTGCAGCCATCCAGCAGTGGCTGGTTGCTGGTCAGGGGTATTTCAAACTGGTATTTGCTGCCGTCAATATCGTACACCTGCACCAATACGCGAAACGGTTCGGTGGATGGCTGCAGGTGAACATAGGCCAGCCAGGTGCGCACATCGGGCGCTATTTTCACGCCGGCAGGATCCTGCCAGGTCATAAACTTTTTGGCTGAAAGAAAACCGTTGTAAAAATTGTCACTTTCCACCCGGTCATGGTGAACGCCGGCCAGGATGGCGGTTTTGATATAGTCACGTTCGCCACGTACAAATGGCAGGTTGGCGTTGCCAATGATCACGTAGCTGTTGATGTTGCGGTGTTCGATCCAGTATTCCACCGCCTGGGTGGGCGCTGGAATGATGCCCTGGGCATCGGGGTCGGGCAGCACCGGTTCCATCACTTCGGTCAGCAGTTCATGCACCTGGGCATACACCAGCCCATCGCTGTCGGGCGTCATTTCCATGTTGGCCAGTATTTCGCCGCTGCCGGTGTCGCCCGATGGGCGCCAGCGCAGGTTCACATCCACCACATTATCGTTTCGGGTGGGGTTGGTTACTCCCAACACGTACCTTATTTCGTTGCGGGCTGGCATCATTGGCGCCAGTGGCCGTTCTTGCACAAAACTGCCCATGGTTTACGTTTCGTCTGTCCATTTTGCCGGGGTGTATTCCACCCGGCTGATGGTTGGTTTGTCGGTAATACTTAGCGCCCAGCCAAAAAACAGCGTGGTATGCTGCGGCGCTTCGGTGAAAGTTACGCTGTCCACATCACCAATGGCAGGACAGTTTTCATAGGCTGCATCGTTCAGGATCCGCGCCACAAAATCTTCCATGATCACAAACGCAGCATCCTTTGCAGCTTCCATAGCCGTGGCCGTGCTGTCGGTTGCCTTGCTGTAAAAATGCAGCTGGGTGCGCACCACCCTGTCGGCTTCATCGCTGTCCAGTTCGTAATTGCCCGAAAAATCCATCAGCACCACCACGTTGCGGTGGCATTTGTTGAAAATATCGGCATCAAATTCATCGGCGCCGTTCATGCGGAAAAAACTGCGCTGCGTGGGGCCATCCAGCAGGCTGGTATGTTTTTCAGCCAATGCCTGCCAGTATGCGGTGCGGTTTGCAAAAAATCCCATTGTTTAATATTTTAATATGTTTCCTGCATTTGCATGGCGTGGCGTTGTTCTTCCTGTTCTTCCATGGCCAGCGTCAGTTCGTACAGTGCCGTGTACAGGTTCATTTTTTCAATGTTTTCAAACGTGCCATATTTTCCATCGGCGGCCAGCCCACGCATCAGCTTGAACATGCCATCAAAACTTTGCTGCACATCGCCTTCGCCACCGGGGGCGCCAAACACATCAGGAAACTGCTGCATGATCTGCTGCCGGCAGCCATCGTACATGCGGGCAATGGCCCACTTTCGCCCTTCGGGCCAGCGCCTGAACAGCCGGGCACGCCAGGCCACGGTGTTTTGGTTGAATGGCACCCTGATGTCACCATCAGGATCCTTTTCGAGTTTATAAAACTTTTTGCCTTCGCGCCACAGTACGGCCGCCAGTTCATCCATGGCGCCTTCCACTTTATCCACCAGTTTGCGGTAGGCCATTTCGGCTTCGTGAAATTCAGCCAGCGTGCAGTTCAGCAGGCCATCTTTGGGGCCAAATACCTGCATCAGGTTGCGGCCGTTCAGCGGCACCCTGAAAAATTTATTTTCCGTCAGCAGCTGTTCTTTGTCAAACAGCCAATCCACCTGCTGGGCAAAATGATATTTGGCATCGCTGCTGCAGCGGCGCCACCAGTACCCGCTGCGGTTGCCAATGATGCGCAGGATCCGCAGGCGCAGTTCCATTTCGGTCATATCGCCCAGGTCGGTGGTGAACAGCGTGCCGATTTTTTCCAGCTGTTGGCCGGTGCATTCATTCCACCGTTCGGGAATGGTCACGCTCCACGTTTCAAAAATCAGGTTCAGCATATTGTCAACATCATTTTTTCAGTTCGTTCGGCGCCTTTCAATTTCGCCAGCAAATTGCGCAGCGCCATGCGGCTGTTGTAAACATTGTTTTGCCCGGTGCTGCAGCCCAGCAAAATGCAGCCATCGGTGCTGGCGGCCACATGGTCGGCGTACAGGCGCACACCCGCAAAACCCGGCACATCCATCACCAGCGGCATATACATTTTCCAGCGGTTCGACCAGTTCAGCGTCATTTCATACTGGCCGGTGGGTATGGCGGTGGTCATCAGCAGTTTGCGCCGCGTTATTTCTACCAGTGGCAGGTGCTGGTGCAGGTCGCGGTCAGGCGCTTCCAGTGTCCAGCATTCAAACCGCCCGTTCAGCCACAGTTCGCCGGTGGTGGTTTTGCCGGTGTGGATGGTTCGTTTCAGTTTCAGTTCCATCATCACATCACAAAAATGCCCGTGCGGCTGTCATTGGGGTCGGTGGTGGTGCCGCCGGGTGCCGTATAGTAGTCACTGTTTAGGTACACTTCAAATGCCGGTTCGGTGGCAGCGTTGGTATCCAAATACGTTTTCAGCTGGCGCAGGTATTTGGCACCGGTTTGTTCCACCTGGTCACGCAGGTGCGCCAGGCGGCCGCCGCCATCGGTGGTTTGGCCAATATCTGCCTGGTGGCTGTCGGGCATTTCTTTATCGCCCAGCTGCACCACAAAACCGTTTTGGGTCAGTTTGCAGTTCAGCTTGTCGATGGCCACCATGATGGTATAGTGCGCCACGCATTTTTTCAGCAGTTCGTTGGCGCGGCCGGGCACGCCTTCGGCAAAATTTTCGGCATACAAATGATCCACTATTTCCTGCCCTACCCTTTCGTACACATAATGATCCAAAATTTCGGAAATGAACGGCCTGACGTTTGCATATACGCGGGCCGCCTGGGCTATAGGGTAGAATTTTGCAAACTCGGCGGCTCCACGAAACACTGTTTTGGGGCCGGCGGGTTCCACCCAGCCCAGTGTGCCGCCATTGTCCAGCAAAAACCGCCATAATGCGTCCAGCGCTTCAGCACCCTGGTCGTGCAGGGCTTCTTTCAGTTCCATATACTGCCAGCGAAATGCCGGTGGCATATTTTCACTGCTTTGCTGGCGCACACCGGCATCGGTCAGGGCGGCGGCATTATAGCCCAGTTCGCTCCAATAGGCCAATGGTGCCAGGGCGGCACGGCAGCGTTCCAGCAGGGTGGCATCGTAGTTGCCGGGCGGGTCTATGCTGGCCACGGCATCATCCAGTTCCTGGTACAGCGGCCCCAGTATGGGTTCCAAAAAACGGCGGCCAGCCCTGTCCATATTGGGCAGGCTGGCATCTTCGCTTACGTTGGGCAGGCGCACATACTGTTTTGCCTGCTGTATGGTGGTGATCAGTGCCATGGGTTATAAATTTTCTGATTTTGTGCTTTTGCCGGTGTCCAGCGTTGTCAGCAGGCCACTTTGGAAACGGAAAACCAGCCTGGCGCCATCGGTTTCCAGTCGTTTGCTCCACCCGTTTATGCGCTTCACCACGTTCATCATGCGGCCGTTCATTTGCCTTTCGGCTTCCAGCATCATCATGGCGGTCAGGTAGGCTTCGCGGATGTTGCTGCCGCCGGCATTGTTGGCATACGGGCCACCGGGCTGGCCGGCACCCATCAGCGCCGGGTTCACCATCATGGCAAACAGTATTTCGCTGTTGGCGGCACTGCTTTCGGGCAGCAGTTTGCCTTCTTTTATCTTGTCGTCCAGCACTTCAATTTTTACGTGGGGCGTTTCGGTTTTCGTCACGGGGTCGATGTGGCTGCCGCTGAAAATGCTTTTGAACGCCTTATCGGTGCCGGTCAGCTGCCGGTCAATGCTGTCGTACAAATCCACCATGGCTTCGCGTTTCTTATCTGCGGTCAGTTCATTCCACTGCGGCACCTGCGTTTCAAAATAGTAGCGGCTGATGGTGACCAGGTATTTTACTGACAGCTGGTTTTTGAACATCGCGTTTTTGTAGCGGGGTATTTCGGCGGCCACTTTCACCCACTCGTTGGCACTCCACCACAGCGGCTGCGGGTAATACTGCCGGCCATTGCGGCGGCGGCGGTTCAAAAAGGCCAGTTCGGCGGGGGCGTTGCCACCGTCTATTTTGGCGGCCAGGTCATCCAGTTCATCACGTTCACGCAGCACGGGCAGTTTTACCACTTCATCCAGCCCGGTGGTCAGGCTGTTCCAGTCGGCAGATAGCAGCAGCTGTTCTATGCGCAGGGTTTTTTCATCCTTTTTGGCCAGGCGGGCATCGTACACATCTATGCGGCGCAGTTTGTTCACCTTGTTTTTGCCTACGTTCAATATCAGGCTGCCGGCGCTCCACCCATAGGCGTTTTCGTCATACGATAGATCCAGCAGGGTGTTGAACAGGTCGTTTTCTTCCAGCCAGTCATGCACTTCGGCATCGTTCACCCATTCCAGTATTTCTTCGTTTTTGTCATCAAAACCACGCAGCAAAAAAGGCTGTATGCCCTTGCCCACGCTGATGCGTGCTTTGGCATCCAGCGCCGCGGCCAGTACGCCGCATTTTTCAATCAGGGCCGCCATTTCTTTGGGTTGCTGGTTGTTGCTGCCCCATGGCGCAAATTCAAACGCCTGCAGGTCGTCATCCACCACATCAGCGGGTGGGGTGGCGTCAGGGCCATAGCCGGGCAGTTCGGCCACAATAATGGCGCTGCTGCCAAATCCAATGCCGTTGTGTACTTGCATGTTTTTCCAGTTTTATACCACCACCAGGCCGTTTAGTTTGCGGATCAGGCGCAGGTGGGTTTTGATGATCAAACCATTTGGCAGCAGCAGGTTCCTGGTGCTGTTTTCGTAGTGGCGGGGGTCGCGTTTGGGTGGTTCCAGCTGCGGCCGTTTCATGCGGGCCAGGCTGCGTTCCACCGGTGTCAGCTTCGGGTTCTTTCGGCACCGTTCCAGCTTTATCCATTCGCCGCCGGTGCCACGCTGCCGGTCGGCGGTCACCATTTCCAGGCTTACCCACTGCCCGCTATCCAGCAGCGCAATTACTTCCTGCAGTGTGATGGTTCCTTTCATAAAAATGGACAATTCATAGACAGTGATGAAAGACAGTTACCACTGCCCTGCCGGGGCTGTGTTATGCCCGCAGGGCGGCTTCCTGGCGCTGCCGTTCTTTGAAGGCGTCAGCGCTGGTAATTTGGTTGTAACGGATGTAGGCCGGCACGCCATTGGTCAGCACATCCTGCAGGCTGGCCAATACATCACGCAGGCCATCGTTGGCGCTGTCGGCGGCATTGGTGGGGGTAAATACGCCACCGCTGGCAAACCTTCGCATGCCGGTGGCGGCGGCCAGTTTGGCGTACTGCATGGCCTGGTAAGGGCGCTGCTGCCAGGGGCTGCTGATGCGCCGGCCGCCCTGGTGCATGCTGGCGTGCAGCAGGGGCAGTGCCAGGTCGGCATTGTTTTGCACCGTGGCTTTACTCAAAATAATTTCGCCGCCTTCCATTTCGGCTTCCTTTTCACCAGTGCGGGGGTTTATCACCGGCATGCCACCATGGCGATGGCTGGGGCCGGTCAGGTATCCACCACGGCCAAATTTTCCACCACGGCCAAAACTTGGTTTTTGGCTGCTGATGATGGCCACCTGGGCGGCTGTTAGTGCCGTGGCCATGCCTACGGCCAGCAAACCCAATGGAATGAAAGGCTGGGTATTGGCGGCATTCAAAACAGCGTTTGCGCCATTGATCAATGCTTGGGCAATACTTAGTTTCTTTTGACGGTTAAACTGTTTCATCTGCAGTTCGCGGCGGCGGGCATCTTCTGCCTGTTCCAGTTCGGCCACCTTTTTGCGGTACTGCCCTTCGGTCATCAGTTTTTGGCGCAGCATGCTTTCGTACTGCTTTACTTTCAGGCGGTTGGTTTCCTGTTCACGGGCAAAGGCGGCATTTTCGTTGTCGTTTCGCACCTGGTTGAACTGCTGCAGCACGCCCACCGCCTGCCCGGCCATTTGCAGCGTCATTTCAATCAGCTGCCCTATTTCGCCGCGGTAGTTTTGCCATATTTCCTTTACCCGGCTGGTATATTCCAAATTGATGGCTTCAATTTCTTCGGCCGTGCCACGGCTGGCCATGGTAGCAGCCTGGCGGGCTTGTTCGGCAGCGGCAATGGCGGCTTCCCTTCGGCCCTTGGCACCCACCGCACTCATGCGCATAATGTCAATATTGGCAGCATTGGCGGCAGCAGCATCGGCACCGGCACCATTGCTGCCCGAAAACAAAACCGGTGCTGATGGATCCACTATTTTGTTGGCATCGGGCACCATGCCAGCCCGCACAGTGGCCCGGCCCAAATCCTGCAATTTATTCAGCAGCGCCTGCAGCGCCTTTTCGGCTTCGGTAGCTTCTTTTTTGATGGCTTTCAGCTTAGTAGCGGCGCCATCTTTGCCCGGCGTGGCCGCTGGTTTTGCCGGGGTGTTTTTGATGCCGTCAATGGCATCCAGTGTGTCGGCTATGGCCCGCAGGTTTTCTTTCAGCTGTATTACTTCCTGATCCTTTCCCTGCATTTTCAGCACCTGCAGCTGTTCGTTCATTTTGGTCAGGCGGCTGCGCAGGCTGGCTTCCATGGTGGCCCGTTGGGTGGGGTCGGCTTTTTGGTAGGCATCCACGGCCCGTTTGGTTTGTTCGCTGAATGCATCACGGGTTCGGATCGTTTGGGCGCCGCCTTCGGTAAACAGTGCCCGCACGGCATTGGTGGCGGTATTGGCAAAGCTGACCACATTGGCCAGCTGTTCGATCACGTAATTGATGGCCGGCTGGAATAGGTTGAACACGTTGCTGGCCATTTGGTCGAATGCATCGCCCAGGTTGCTGATCTTGCCGGCCGTGGTGTCACTTTGCACGGCCATGCCACCGGCCACGCCCTGCATTTCGCCCATGCTGATGATGGCATTGCGGATGGCTTCATCGGTTTCGGCCACGGTTTGGGTCACGCCTTTAAAACTGATGGTCACCTGCCCGTTTGCCTTGCTGGCTCGGATGCCAAATTCTTTCAGGCGCTCAAATTCGCCGGTTTGTGCATCCAGCAGCGCTTCCACCAGCTGATCAAAATCCTTACCCTGGCTGGCGGCCAAATCGCCCAGCTTGCGCATTTCGTCCATGGTGGGGCGAAAACCACGGTTCACCAGCTTTAAAAAACTGGCCGTCAGTTCTTCCAGCGCAAACGGTGTTTTGCTGGCAAATTCTGCCAGTTCGTTGAACGCCAAATCGCTCATGGTTTTGCTGCCAAAGGTGTTGGCCAGCACCACCCGCAGTTTTTCAAACCGCTGGCCGGTGTCGAATGCGGCCCGGCCAAAATCCACCAGCGCCGTCACGGCTTTGGCGGCTATGTTGGCAGCAAATGCCCCAATGAACACGCCCATTTTGGTCAGCCCGCCGTTCATACCCTGGCTGGCTTTGTCCACTTCGCCCATGCGGTCTTTGATGCTGCGCAGCACCGCCTGCGCTTTTTGCAGTTCCTGCAGTTTTTTGCCAAACTCGGCCGTGCCCGCTGCCAGGTTTTTCATTTCGTTGGTCAGCTGTTTCACGTACTGACTTTGCTGCCGGTAGGTGGGGCCGGTTTTGCTGGCGATCTGCTGTTCAATTTTGCCGCGTTCCTCAATGGCTTTGGCCAGTTCCCGCTGTTCCTTTTTGGATAGCTTGCCGTTTTCTTTCAGCTTGCTGTCGAACGATTCAATTTTCCGGCCCACCTTGTCCAGTGCGGTTTGGGCGCTGCTGGTATCCAGGTATAGGGTGCGGCTTACTGCTTTGGGTTGGTTGGCCATATTGGTCAGGTGTTAGGGATCAAAAGTTTGTCGATTTTCACATCCACGTAGGCATCAAACACATCATCGGCCAGTTCATCGGCCAGCTGCTGTATCACGGGGTTGAACCATTCTTTGGGGCGGCGTTTGGTGCTGCCCACCCGGCTTTTGGGGGTGCCCTGCCCTACGCCCATGTGTACAAAAACGCCACTGCGTTTAAAACGAAAACGCACCCTTTCGGCCACGCCATCGCGTTCAGTAATGCGGGTGCGTATTTGCGTCAGCTTGCTGCTGTCGTCTTTGTTTTGCCCGTGCTGCATACCCAGGCTGCTTTGCAGCGCCTTCATGCGTGCCACCGCCTGATCCACTTTGGCCCGCACACGGGCATTGGTTATGTCTAAGTTGGGCATAATACAAAAATCCCTGTTTTTAGGACAGGGATTATGGACAGTGAAAATGGCCAGTTTTGTTACTGGTTTTGGGCTGCTATTCTTTCCAGCAGTTCCACTTGTTTTTTCAGCAGGTCGTGCCGTTCGTTTTGCTGTTTGGCTTCAGCCTTATCGGGCAGCAGCAGCGCTATGGTAACGGCCACCCATGGCGTAAAGAAAACGCCGATCACCATCGTGGTGAAAAAACCCAGTGAACTATCGTAGCCCACCACGGCGGCCACCAACACCAAAAAGAAATACCCAAACAGCCACATGCCAAACCCAGCCTGCAAAAGGTTCATTGTTTCATTCATAAGTGGTATGATTTGTTTCTGCTGAAAATAAGAAAAAAACCATAACGCCTAAAATAGGCTGGCCTGGTGCAGTTCTTCAAAAAACTGCTGCAGTTCATCGTTTACCTGCTGGAAATACGGAATGGCTTTTTGCACATGGCGGCTACGGTTGCGCCGTTTGTAGTCTTTCAGGTACAGGTTGTTGTAAAACATCACCCCACCAATGGCATCAAATGAAACACGCTGGCGCAGCTGTAACAGCATTGCGGCCAGCAGGCGCATTTGCAGGGGAGAAATTTCGGGCGGCATGGCCGCGGCACCCAAATAGGGCGCTGGTTTTGTTTCTTGGTGTCGCATAACAAAGAAATTGAAGGTTAAAAAATAGGCCGGTCGCTGCGACACCAAGTGTTGACAGGCAACAAGATGGAAACGGTACTTTCAACCGATCGCCGGCCATAAGGTTTGGCCCATACATGTTTGTAGTGAATCCTGTCATAAAAAAACATTGATGTCGCACTGCAAACGTAGGCCGGTTTTTCATCAAAAACAAACAGGGTGAACAGCCTGAAACCATTGCTGCATAAGCAAAATATAGACAAACCGCCCACTGCCAAGAAACAAACACCCGCCCCAAAAGGCGGGCATTTGAACCCTTTCTGATGAAAACAGACACTTTAAAGGTACTAAGCAAAATGTAGACAAGCAAGGCAAAAAAATTTTTTGGGAAAAGAAAAAACCCGCCGTGGAAACGGCAGGTTTACAACTAACTGCTTATGAGAAAACAAAACCTTCATTTTTTCAGGCGCACTTTCCACACGGCTACGGTGCCCGGTGGTATGTACCCGCGCCAGGCGGCATGGCTGATGCCGGCCGTGCTGCCGGCGCTGTTTTGCAGCAGCACAAAATGCGGGGCGGGTTTTAGTAGCTTTTTTATGAATTTATACATGGGTCTATTGATTTATATTTTTTGCCACTGCCCCAGCCCGGGGTTCCATACCCAGGCGGTGCCGGTGTACTGGGCGCCATCGTAGGCCAGCAGCTGGCCGGGGGCGTAGGTGGTGCCGTTCCAAATAAAGGCGGTCACATCCACCACGGCAGCGGGGTGTAGTGTGCTGGTGTTGGTGTGCAGCGGCGCCAGCACATACACGGGGCCGGGCGTCACCGTGGCATCGTACAGCGTGGGGCTGTTGGTATGCAGTGGGGCGCTTATGCTCACAGCACCGGGCACCACGGTAGCGGCGTACAGCGTGCTGGCATTGGTATGCAGCGGGGCGGCTATGGCTACAGCACCCGGCACCAGCGTGGCCGTGTACAGCGTGGGGCTGTTGGTATGCAGTGGGGCCGTTATGGTAGCGGCGCCCGGCAGCACCGTGGCGGCGTATGGCGTGCTGGTATTGGTGTGCAGCGGGGCGGCCAGGTTCAGCTGCAGGCGGGCATCGTACAGCGTGCTGGTATTGGTGTGCAGCGGGGCGGTTATGCTTTGCACGCCGCCGGCATTGGCTACGCTGGCTGCATACAGCGTGCTGCTGTTGGTGTACAGCGGGGCGCTGATGCTGACGGCGCCGGGCACTACGGTAGCGGCGTATGGCGTGCTGGTATTGGTGTGCAGTGGGGCGGTGATGGCCACGGGGCCGGGCGTCACCGTGGCATCGTACAGCGTGGGGCTGTTGGTGTACAGCGGGGTGCTGATGCTCACAGCGCCGGGCACTACGGTAGCGGCATACAGGGTATTGGGGTTGCTGTACAGCGGGCTGCTGATGCTCACAGCACCCGGCACTACGGTAGCGGCGTACAGCGTGCTGCTGTTGGTGTACAGCGGGGCGGTTATGGCCACAGCACCGGGCACCACCGTGGCGGCGTACAGCGTGCTGGCATTGGTGTACAGCGGGCTGCTGATGCTCACGGCACCGGGCACCACGGTAGCGGCGTATGGCGTGCTGGTATTGGTATGCAGCGGGGCGGT
>JACCDR010076121.1_pt1 | contig 14095 bp, 12 predicted proteins | sample 7446431 | NCBI WGS metagenome assembly JACCDR01 (sample SAMN15323443, study PRJNA562643) | freshwater metagenome | isolation source: river surface water | place: USA:Blue River Watershed | collected 2017-08-17 | reverse complement strand
TTCAACCCGATAAAACCTTTATTGCTCGACGCAATTCGCCTACTTCTTGGAAAACCTATTCTTACAGCGAAACATACCAAAAGGTACAGGCGGTTGCACAAGCCTTACTCAATTTGTCGTTTTCGCCTGACGAATCGGTTGTGATTTTATCCGAAAATAGCCTCGAACATGCCTTTTTGGCTTTAGCTGCTACGTGGGTAGGCATTCCTTACACACCCATTTCGCCTCCTTATTCGTTGGTATCAGACGATTTTGGTAAGTTGGCTCATTGTTTGGCATTGATGAATCCCAAAGTGGTCTTTGCCCAAAATAGTGAAGTGTATGCCAAAGCATTGGCTTTTGTACAAAAACATTTTCCTGAAGCCCAACTGATAACGGTCGATGGTCAAATTGGCAGTGCTTTTGACACGTGGTGCAACGTTGCCGTAACGCCACAAGTGGAGGCTAGTTATGCGCAAGTTTCGTCAACACAAGTAGCAAAAATATTGTTTACGTCGGGCTCTACGGGTTTGCCCAAAGGGGTGATTAATACCCAACAAATGTGGTGTGCCAATTTGCAACAAATTACGCAGGCTTTTCCATTTATGGCCGAAACGCCCCCTGTTTTTATAGATTGGCTTCCTTGGAATCATACCTTTGGCGGTAATCATAATTTCGGTTTGGCTCTATACAATGGCGGAACGCTTTATATAGACGATGGCAAACCTACCAAAAAAGGCATAGAAGAAATGGTACAAAATTTACGAGAAATTGCACCAACGGCTTATTTTAATGTTCCTAAAGGATTTGAAATGTTGATTCCTTATATAGAACAAGAACCTGCTTTACGAGAGAAGTTTTTTAGCAAATTAGAAATTATCTTTTATGCAGGAGCAAGTTTGGCACAGCCTATTTGGAACAAGCTAGAAGAATTATCGGTGCAGGCTATTGGTAAAAAAGTGCCGATTATTACAGGCTTGGGATGTACCGAATCTGGGCCATCGGCGTTGTTTGCCAATTGGGGAGGTGCTTTTTCGGGTTTGCTTGGCGTGCCTGTGGCAGGCATGGAAGTGAAAATTGTTCCTGACGGCGATAAGCAAGAAATACGTTACAAAGCACCTAACATTACGCCGGGCTATTGGCGTAATGCCGAAGCGACAGCCAACGCATTCGATGACGAAGGATTTTATAAAACAGGCGATGCCGTGAAGTTTTTAGATGAAAACGACCCCGACAAAGGCTTAGTTTTTGACGGACGTATCGCCGAAGATTTCAAGCTTTCTACGGGTACTTGGGTGAATGTTGGGGTACTCAAATCGAAAATTATCTCTACTGGTTCTCCGCTGATTCAAGATGTGGTATTGGCTGGTTTAGATAAAGAATATGTGGGGGCGATTTTATTTTTAAATGCAGAGGTTTGTAAAAAAAATGCCCAATTACCCGAATCTGCACCCAACGAGGTGGCGTTTGAGCATCCTGCTACAACGGCTTATTTACAACAATGGCAAACCAACTTTAACCAACAAGCTACAGGAAGCTCGATGTTTATTAAGCGTTATGTGGTTGCACTCGACCCGCCTTCTATCGACTTAGGAGAGATTACGGATAAAGGTTCGCTGAATCAAAGAATGGTACTCAAACACCGTACAAAATTGGTAGATTTGTTGTACGAAAAATAAGCTATAACATGAACATCGCACATCATACATTTTTGGTCACGGGAGGGGCTTCGGGCTTGGGGCTTGCCGTAGCAACCATGCTCATAGAGCAACAAGCACAGGTAGTGATTTTAGACATCAACCAACAAGCTGGCGACCTCGCACAAGCCCAGTTGGGCGATAAAAGCCTTTTTGTTTGCACCGATGTGGCTTCCGAAACCGCCGTTACTCAGGCCATCGAACAGGCTTTGCAACGCTTTGGCTCAATAGCAGGCATTATCAACTGTGCAGGAGTTGGCCCAGCCAAGCGTGTGGTAGGGAAAGAGGGCCCTCATGCCTTAGATTTTTTTCAAAAAGTAGTACAAATCAACCTGATTGGCACATTCAATACGATTCGCTTGGTGGCAAATCAGTTACAACATAATACGCCAAACCAAGATGGCGAAAGAGGCATTGTTATCAACACCGCTTCGGTGGCGGCATTTGACGGACAAATCGGTCAGGCGGCTTATGCAGCGTCTAAAGGTGGGATTGTAGCCATGACCTTGCCTATTGCCCGTGAGTTTGCACGCATGGGTATTCGGGTGATGAGTATTGCCCCTGGTATTTTTGAAACACCCTTGTTGGCTTCGCTACCACAAGAAGCCCAAGAATCATTAGGAAAACAAGTGCCTTTTCCGCCAAGATTGGGCAAACCCCAAGAATTTGCTTTACTCGTCAAACATATCATCGAAAACCCCATGCTCAATGGCGAGGTGATTCGCCTCGACGGAGCTATCAGAATGGGAGCGAAATAAGTATGAATTATGAATTATAAATTATGAGTTGTCCTTTGTCCTTGCCTAAAATAGATTCCCCCAAAACGCAACCTATTTTAGGCAAAGACAACTTTTAAGGTTTTTGTGTGAAAAATAGTTAAAGTGTTTTTGTCTTTTATATGAAAAAACAATTGTTTCTTTTATTGTGTGGCTTGTTTGCCTTGTCGGTACAAGCCCAGCAGGTGATTCCTTTGTATGAAGGTAAAGCACCTGGTTCCGAAAATTGGACTTGGCAAGAAGGCGTTTCTACCAATAATATGTTTGGTACGCCTACGGTTTATAATGTTGTAAATCCTAGCATTACAGCCTATTTGCCCAATCCTGCTTTAGCCAATGGCACGGCGGTGATAGTGGCACCTGGCGGTGCTTTTCATACCTTATCTATCGAAAGTGAAGGAACTGAGGTAGCAAAATGGCTCAATGCCCACGGTATTGCTGCTTTTGTATTAAAATACAGGGTTGCTCGTAGCTTTACAGATGACCCCGTAAAAGAAATTATGGGTAAAATGCGTAACATGAAACAGCTCGATGCCGAAAACGATGCCGTGATTCCTTTAGCAACCCAAGATGGGCTTAAAGCAGTGACATACGTTCGTACCCATGCCAAAGAACTCAACATTGACCCTCAAAAAATCGGTTTTATGGGCTTCTCGGCTGGAGGTACGCTTACGATGTCGGTTGTATATACGGCTACCGACGAAAATCGCCCTAATTTTGTTGCCCCCATTTATGCCTATGAAAAAGCAATTTTGGGTAATGTAGTGCCGAAAGTAAAAACGCCTATTTTTATTGCCGCCGCCAGCGACGACCAATTGGGTTTTGCTCCGCATAGCCATCATATTTACCAAAAATGGCTCGATGCCAAGCAACCAGCCGAATTACATATTTACCAACAAGGAGGACATGGCTTTGGTATGCACCGAAATCACATTCCAACAGATACATGGATTGAGCGTTTTGGCGATTGGTTACGTCTGAACGGGCTGATGAACAGTCCTGTAGAAATGCCTCTTACGTTTGTGGCTGAACTAAAAGTCAAGCTCAACCCTGCGATGGTTGTAGGCGATACGCCCAAAGGATTGAGAAGAATTATCCCTATTGTTGGCGGTTCTGTAGAAGGCCCTGCGCTGAAAGGCACAATTATCGAAAGTGGGGCCGATTGGCAAATTGTCAGAAGCGATGGCGTAGCTGAGTTGGAGGCACATTACCAGTTTAAAACCGACGACGGCGTGCTGATTTACGTCAAAAATACAGGTTTACGGGTGGCAAGCCCCGAAGTGGCGGCTAAAATTGCCAAAGGCGAAGCGGTAGATGCTTCTCAATATTACTTCAGGGCTGTGCCTAAATTTGAAGCACCCAAAGGCAAATATGAGTGGATGAACAACGCCATTTTTATTTGTAAAGGCATTCGTAACCCCGACAGCGTTGTGATTCAAGTGTGGAAAGTGGAGTAGAAAAATAGATAGGTTTCACCGTGAGCATTTGAAGGTTTCAGGATGATGAGGCAAAAAGGTTGAAGCCTATCTTGGTACATAGGAATAACATCATACTAAAAAATCGTCTATCTTTGTACATAATAAAATTCTTTTGATATGAAAATGTACTCGTCATAAGTACAGCCATATCGGAAAAGGTAACATAAAAAATGTACAGAAATGAAAAAGAGTTTATTATCGCTTTTTTCAGGTTGTGGAGGCATGGATATTGGTTTTGAAGGAGGATTCAAAATACCTAAAGCAACGATAAATAGGCATATTCATCATGATTGGATTGATAGAGAGGATGAACTTTACTACTATTTAAAAAATACAATTTTTGAAACAACCTTTGCCAACGATATTAGTGAATATGCTAAAATTGCTTGGAATGCCTACTTTTCTAAAAAACGTGGACATGATTTGAATGGTGTATTTACTGTTGGAAGTATTGTAGATATTGTAAAAGCATACAGAAATGGAGATTCTTCCGTATTTCCGCCAAAGGTAGAAATTGTTACGGGAGGATTTCCATGCCAAGATTTTAGTGTTTCTGGAAAAAGAAATGGATTTAACTCGCATAAAGACCATCATGGTAATTTAATTCATACGGATATTCCTACCGAAGAAACGAGAGGCAAACTATATATTTGGATGAAAGAGGTTATAGAAATAACGCTACCGAAAATATTTATTGCCGAAAACGTCAAAGGCTTGGCTAATCTAGGAGAAGTGAAAGAAATCATTCAATCCGACTTTGCCAATATCAACGGGGATGGTTATCTGGTACTAGCTCCTAAAATATTACATGCTGGGCAATATGGCATACCTCAGTCGAGAGAACGTATTTTTTTTATCGGATTTAAAAAATCGGCGTTGACCAAAGAAGCTTTGGTAGAGCTTTCTAAAAAAGAAATAGCCGAAAGATACACGCCTTATCCTGTGGCTACGCATCGCCTCAATGGTGAAATGCACTATTCTTCTGTCGAACATTTAATGCAAATGTTTACCCCTAGTAAAGCTGTTTTACTCGACTTGAAAGAGCCAAACGAGACATCCGATGTATCCCAAATGTATTTCTCGAAAGCAAAGTTTATGGGAGTTCATTGCCAAGGACAAAAAGAAATAGAACTAGAAAAATTAGCACCAACGATTCGTTCTGAACACCACGGTAATATCGAATACCGAAGATTAAGCATAAACAACGGGGGAAAAAAAGTAGATGAACTCGCAAAAGGCTTAACAGAAAGACGTTTAACGCTTAGAGAATGTGCGAGGATTCAAACTTTTCCAGATGACTTTCAATTTGTTATTCCTCAACATGAGCAGAAAACAAAATTTGCCATTAGCCCGTCTGTTGGGTATAAATTGGTAGGTAATGCTGTGCCTCCACTTTTAGCTTATCATATTGCTAAAAAAATAGAATCGAACTGGAAATTTTATTTTGACGAATAACGTATGGATATTGCCCCAAACTTGTTGACATCTTTTTTAATTACGTATTTTTATCATATTGAAAATGAGTTAAATACAACAGAAAATGGACTTGAAAAAATCAAATTTCAGTCAGAAGAAGCTAATACTGACGAACATTTGAAAAAATATTTTCAAGCTTATATGCTAAAATATCATGATTTGTCTAAGATTAAACTGCATAAATTAGCTATAAAAACTGACCAAGAAGAATATTTTATTGATATTTCTCAACTAAAATCGTATAAAATCATAAGGGTATTCTTACCTGAAGAATTAACCCCAGAACAAAGGTATAATATCGCCGAGGCTAAAAAATCAGTTTATACAAACCCTGATTTATACCTAGAAATAACTGATGGAGTAAATATTTATTTTGAATCAGTAGAATTGAAATCGACAAAAGATAACAATATTCCTGGTTCAAGTGTGCAGCAAATATCACCTTTTGAATGGGTTATATTTGTAAAACGAGAAAAAGATAAAGTAGTAGTAACAACGGGTTTTTACATTAATAGTATAACTGAGAAATTACCTTTTCCAGATAGAAGTCCAAGACCACAGATAGGATTTAAGACTTTATTGGATTGGAATAAAAAGTATAGAAAAGTAGAAAATAATACTTTACTTGTTGAAAATTTGGTAAGTAAAAATATAGACAAAATCAAATTATTAACAGATTGGCAAGATTTTTTAGCTAACGATTGGTTAGAAATAATCTTGATGGAAGAAAGTAAAAATAGCGAAAAGTGGTTTAATAATGCCATCAGAAAGTTTGCTATAAAGTTATTAGATTACACCGATACTTTGACAGATAACGAAAAAGATAGATTAAAAAGTAATTTGATAAAGCTAATCAAATAAGCTTTTAATAATACAATGGCTTTTGTTGTTGCTGAAAAGTTTTAGGAGATATGCCTACCTTTTTTTTGAACAAACGAGAAAAATAAGCTGGGTCTTCAAAATTGAGCTGGTAGGCAACTTCTGCTACAGAAAGATTGGTGTAGAGTAAATGCTTTTTGGCTTCTTCTACAAAAAAATCATGTACAACTGCCGTGGCCGATTTGTTGGCAACGCCTCTACAAACCCGATTAAGGTGTACCAAACTGATGTGCAGGTCTTCGGCATAAGCATAAAGGCTTTTTTGCGGACTGTAATGTTCTTTAATGTCTTTTAAAAATTGCCTGAAAATGGCTAAACTCCTCTGTCCTGTAAGTTGGCTTTCTTCCCGTGGAAGTTCACGGTATAATTCGACCAAAAAAGTAGTCAATAAGGCTTGTAATAAAAGTGCTTTCTCGGCTGATTCGACACTAATTTCTTCCGAAATTTTACTTAATAATTGCTTTAGATAGGCAGTTTTCGCAAGATTGTTGGATAATGTAATGAGCCTGATTTGAGCAAAAGCCAAACTCATGGCTGGTGTATGGGCTAAAATTTTTTCCCAATAAGAAGTAGAAATACTTAATACAATACCTCTCAAACCGGCCACAAATTCAAATCCATGCAGGGTATTATCTGGAATTACGACAAAACTTGTACCCGTACTCGTCCATTGTTGTTGCTCGCCTATGATGCGGGCATTTCCTTCTTCAAAGTAAAATATCTGCACTAAGTCGTTGTGTAGGTGTGTGTTAATTTGCCAGTTGTGTTTCTCACTACGTGTTTCAAGTAGTTCATAATGTACAAAATCGGGATAAAGTCGCTTTTGGTCGTCGCCATAAAGCCCTGCGTATTGTGTTATTTTTGCTGCCATATTCCTCTAAAAAATACCCTTGAACTTACCAACTCAACTAGCTTATACAAGCTTTCTCGAAATTAATAAGTATGTTTAATTTGTCCAAATAATACCAAACTTTGTCCAAGTGTCTAGCTCAAGTAAGCTTGTATCTTTGTTGTATAAATGCAAGAAAAAATAGATTTGTTTTAAGTCTTTTGTAAGTGCTAAATACTAGGATAAGCACTTCTCCTGACAACCACGACATATCTCTTAAACTAACAACCGTTATTTCAGATTTATCCACCATGATACATCAAACCCAAGTTGGTATTATTGGAGCAGGTCCCGCAGGACTTACCCTAGCTCTTATGTTGCAGCGTCAAGGCATTGACTGCATTGTCCTAGAAAACAGAAGTCGCAACTATGTCGAATCTCGTGTGCGGGCAGGTTTGTTAGAACAAAACACCGTCGATTTATGGCGTGAGTTGGGCGTAAGTGAGCGGATGGACAAAGAAGGATTAGAACACCACGGCGTATATTTGAGCTTTAATGGTGTACGCAAACGTGTGGCTTTTAAAGAATTGACTGGTGGCCGTTGTATCACGATTTATGGTCAACAAGAAGCCGTAAAAGACCTCATTCAGGCGAGTCTCGAACGCCATATTCCTATTCTTTTTGAGGCAGATGCTACGCATATCGAAGGATTGGAAAGCGAAACGCCTACCATTTTCTTCAAACAAAATGGCGAAGAACATCGCATCAATTGTGCTTTTGTGGCTGGTTGCGATGGCTATCATGGCATTGGTCGTAAGCATTTACCTAAAGATTCGTACCAAGAATTTAGCATAGAATATCCGTTTAGCTGGCTAGGAATTTTGGCAAATGTTGCTCCTTCGTCTGATGAATTGATTTATGCGTATCACGAAAGAGGCTTTGCTTTGCATAGCTTACGTTCTGAAACGGTAAGCCGTTTGTATATCCAAGTGTCAAACGATGATAAGGCTGAAAATTGGACTGATGAGCAGATTTGGGACGAGTTGGCCATTCGCTTAGGCACAGAAGGATGGGAGTTGAAGCGAGGCCCAATTTTTGAAAAAAGCATTACGCCCATGCGTAGTTTTATGATTGACAACATGCAATATGGTCGTTTATTCTTGGCAGGCGATGCGGCACATATTGTACCACCCACAGGAGGAAAAGGCTTAAATTTGGCGGTAGCTGATATTCGGTTTTTGTCTTCGGCTCTTATTCAATGGTTTGAAAAACAGGATAATAGCTTGTTGGAAAGCTACTCGCAAGACTGCTTGCGTCGTATCTGGAGAGCACAAGATTTTTCTAATTTTATGACTTATTTATTTCATAAACAAGCACCGCATGGTTCGTTTGAAAACTTGTTGCAGAAATCAAAATTCGATTATATCGGTTTGTCGAAAGCACAAGAAACAACCATTGCCGAAAATTATGTAGGTTTGAAAAGCATATAATACAATGGGTTGAACACCCCCAAAATTTATCCTTGATTTACTATTTCTAAACGCACACAGGAGCAATTCATGGCTGATTTTATTCAAGTAAATGGGCTCAACGTACATTACCGTTGGGTCAATAATCGTAAAGAAAAAACCTTTGTATTCATTAATTCGCTCGGAACAGATTTTCGTATTTGGGATGCCGTCGCTCAGGCGTTACAGTCGATAGGAAACGTCCTTTTGTATGATAAACGAGGACATGGCTTGTCTGAAACGGCACAAACAACGCATGGAATGCAAAGCTACTACGAAGATTTAGTAGCGTTGCTCGATGCCTTGGCTATCGAAAAATGTATTCCTATTGGTTTGTCGGTAGGAGGTAGGGTTGCAATGTTGTTGGCTGCCAACCATCCTGCACGAGTAGAACGTTTGGTGCTTTGCGATACTGCCCATAAAATCGGAACAGCCGAAAGCTGGAACCAACGCATTGCCCAAGTGCAGTCGGTTGGTTTGACAGGTATTGCCGATGCTGTGATGGAAAAATGGTTTCCGACTTCTTTCAGAACCAATCAACCCAGTGCCTTGATTGGCTATCGAACCATGCTAGAGCGGTGTTGTCCTAAAGGCTATATTCATTGTTGTGAGGCCATCAGAGATGCCGACCTCACGGAGGTTGTCAAGCAAATTAACCTTCCTACGCTTTGCATTGTAGGTACAGAAGACCTTTCTACAACGCCTAGCTTGGTACAAAGCTTAGTCGCATTGTTGCCACAAGCCGAATATCAAGAAATCGAAGGTGCTGGGCATATCCCATGTGTAGATAATCCAAAAAAATTAACGGCTCTTATCGAAGCGTTTGTAAGCCAGCCAAGTGCTTTGTCTTTGTATGAACAAGGCATGAAAACGCGCCGTTCGGTGTTGGGCAACGAGCATGTTGACAGAGCCGAAGCCAACAAAAATAGCCTTGACCAAGATTTTCAGGCATATATTACGCAAAGTGCTTGGGGGCTAGTTTGGTCTCGTCCATACCTAACCAAACGTGAGCGAAGCATGATAACCATTGCTTTACTGGCAGGTTTGGGGCACCATGAAGAGTTAGAAATGCACCTCAAAGCTACACGCAATACAGGAGCAAGCATCGAAGACATCAAAGAAGTACTCCTTCATTTAGGTATTTATACTGGTGTTCCTAATTCAAATGAAGCTTTTAAAGTAGCGAAAAAAGTCTTTGGCAACGAAATAAAATAAAAACATCAAAAACGTACCGTAAAATACTGAAATCCAATTATAAACAAGCTAACTTTCGCTGTGAACCATGAACGAAAATAAAAGAGATTGGGAGGTACATCCACCGTATCTGTACCCTGCCTATACTTCTACGGTGTTGCGAGCACCATCCAAGCCGCTCATCCCCATCAAACACAGTTTATCTGAATTGACAGGGCCTGTATATGGGCATGAGAGCGTAGGAAAATTTGATAACGACCTTACGAAAAATGGCATTCGCAATGGCGAGCCACTCGGCGAACGCATCGTGGTATCAGGGCAGATATTAGACCAATATGGTCGCCCTGTGAGAAATACTTTGGTAGAAATATGGCAAGCCAATGCTGCTGGCAGGTATATTCATAAAGTGGACCAACATAATGCTCCTTTAGATCCTAATTTCTTTGGTGGAGGTCGTTGTGTTACTGATAACGAAGGAAATTACACCTTTTTTACCATCAAACCGGGGGCATATCCTTGGGGCAATCACCCCAATGCTTGGCGGCCCAACCATATCCACTTTTCACTTTTTGGTTCAAATATTACCAGTCGTTTGGTGACGCAGATGTATTTCCCTGGCGACCCTCTGTTGGCTTATGACCCTATTTATCAGGGTGTTCCAGAAAAAGGAAGAGAATTGTTGATTTCAAAATTTGATTTATCATTGACCCAGCCCGATTTTGCTTTGGGCTATCGTTTCGATATTGTGTTGAGAGGCGATAAAGCAACCCCATTCGAGAACCAATGAGTTACATACAGACCCCTTCGCAAACGGTAGGCCCTTATTTTGCTTATGGCCTTAGTCCTGTACAATATTTATACGACCACACCAGTATTGCCAATGGTGTTTTGTCTGTCAACCCAACCCAAGGATTACCTATTACAATTATAGGACGGGTGTTGGATGGTGCGGGCAATCCTATTCCTGATGCTTTGATAGAAATTTGGCAAGCAGATGCCCAAGGTAATTATAATCCGCAAGATTCTGATTTTAAAGGGTTTGGTCGGTTCGGCACGGGTACAGATGCCCAAAATAGATTTATTTTTCAAACCATCAAACCGGGTGCTGTGCAAGGACAAGCACCGCATATTACGGTAGTGGTGTTTATGCGTGGGCTGTTGGTTCATGCTTATACACGCCTGTATTTTTCAGACGAAAGTACCGCCAATGCCCAAGACCCTGTATTACAAACCGTTCCTTCTGACAGAATCAATACGCTGATTGCCCAACGCCAAGATAACACCGAAGGGGTTGTGTATCAGTGGGATATAGTTATGCAAGGCGAAGGCGAAACGGTGTTTTTTGATGTATAATCAAACCTCGCTTAATCGTCAAGTTTGTAGGCAAAACGCTCAAATCACTTTTATTTAAAAATCATGAAACAAGTACCACAAATCACCGCAGCACAAGCAGCAGCATTGGTAAAGGATGGCGATATTCTGCTCGGTGGCGGCTTTGGGATGACGGGCAATCCTGTACATCTCTTACATGCTTTAGCAAAAACTTCTACCAAAAATCTTACATTCATAGGCAATAACGTAGGCGAACCCAACCTAGGCGGTGGACGCTTGTTGGTTAACGGTCAGCTTAAAAAAATGATTGGCTCGTTCTTTACCAGTAATCCCGATGCCGTGAAAGCAGCACAGTCGGGACAGGTAGAATATGAACTGCTACCTCAAGGAACACTTGCCGAAGCAATTCGAGCAGGAGGAGCAGGCATTGGGGGCTTTTATACGCCCACGTCGGCAGGCACGCTTATTGCCAAAGGTAGAGAAACGAAAATTATTCAAGGAAAAGAGCAAGTATTTATTGAAGGCATCAGGGCCAATGTCGCCTTTGTAAGAGCTTGGAAAGCCGATACCGCCGGCAACTTGACTTATCGTATGACTGAGCAAAACTTTAACCGTGCGATGGCAACTGCCGCCGATTTGGTGATTGCCGAGGTGGAAGAAATCGTGCCAGTAGGCGAAATCGACCCCAACAATATTCATACGCCTGGTTGTTTTGTCGATTATTTGGTCGAAGCAAAAGTTTCGGCCGAAGACCTAGGCTCGTCGGCATCGGTGGGTAAAGGCAAAAAAGTAAGTGAGTCAAGGATGCAAATGGCAAAGAGAGCTTTTGCCGAACTCAAAAAAGGCGATGTCGTAAATCTTGGCATTGGTATTCCGACCTTGGTAGCTGATTTGATTCGCCCCGAAGATGGCATTATTTTACATACAGAAAATGGTATGTTGGGTGTTGGTCCTGCCCCCGAAGACGGCGGCGGTGCAATGGATTATCCTGTCAATGCAGGAAAAATACCCGTAACAGCCCTCAAAGGAAGCAGTTACTTTGATAGTGCCGATTCGTTTGGCATGATTAGAGGAGGACATATTGATGTAGCAATTATGGGCGGCTTAGAAATCGACGAAAACGCCAACTTAGCCAACTGGGCTGTACCGGGCAAACCTTTGCTAGGCGTAGGTGGAGCAATGGATTTGGCTTCGGGGGCAAAAAAGCTTATCGTCACCCTCACCCATGCCGACCCCGATGGTACTTCTAAAGTTGTGCCTACTTGTACATTGCCCCTTACGGCCGAAGGCGTGGTTGACTTGGTTATTACCGACCTAGCGGTTTTTGCTTATCCCGAAGGTAAACTTACGCTTATCGAATTGATGCCGAATGTAACGATTGAAGAAGTAAGAGCTAAAACAGCCGCAAAATTTATTGAGAAACTTTCATGAAAACTGCTTATATTATAGATGCCATTCGGACTCCCATTGCGAGTTTTGGAGGCAGCCTTTCGGGCATACGTGCCGATGACTTGGCTACTTGGGTTATCAAAGCCTTGGTAGCACGTAACCCACAAATTCCGAAAGAAAGTATCGGGGATGTTATTTTGGGATGTCATAACCAAGCCGGCGAAGACAACCGCAACGTAGCCCGTATGGCTGCTTTGTTGGCTGGCTTGCCCCATACCATTCCAGGAGAAACGGTCAATCGTCTTTGTGCTTCGGGGATGTCGGCGGTTATCAATGCGGCTCGTGCCATCCAAACGGGTGATGCCGATGTAATGATTGCTGGTGGAGTCGAACACATGACTCGTGGCCCTTGGGTGATTTCTAAAACGTCTAAACCTTTTGGCAACGATGCTCAAATGTTCGATTCGAGCTTTGGTTGGCGTTTTATCAATCCGCTTATGCAACAGATGTATGGCACTGATGCGATGGGTGTAACGGCCGAAAATTTGGCAACGATGTATCAAATTAGTCGTGAAGACCAAGATTTATTTGCCTTGCGTTCGCAACAAAAAGCGGCAGTAGCCCAACAAAATAACCGATTAGCCGAAGAAATTATTCCTGTACATATTCCTCAAAAAAAGGGTGATGCCTTGGTTTTTGCGAAAGACGAATTTGTAAAGCCTCAAACTTCGCTAGAAGGATTGGCAAAGCTACGTCCTGCTTTCAAAAAAGAAGGAGGAAGCGTAACGGCCGGGAATGCTTCTGGATTAAATGATGGAGCGGCTGCCATGTTTTTGGCTTCAGAAGAAGCGGTACAACAATATCAATTAAAACCATTGGCAAAAATCGTGGCTTCGGCAGTGGTAGGAGTAGAGCCTCGTATCATGGGAATTGGCCCTGTGCCTGCTACGCAAAAGGCTTTAGCAAAAGCGGGACTGTCAATCAACGATATTGATATTATTGAACTTAACGAAGCTTTTGCTGCTCAGTCTTTGGCTTGTACACGTGCCTTGGGCTTGGCCGACGACGATGCCCGTGTTAATCCTAATGGGGGGGCTATTGCCTTGGGGCATCCACTAGGTATGTCGGGTACTCGTATTATCCAAACGGCAGCGATTGAATTGCATAAACAAAACAAACGTTATGCCTTGGCTACCATGTGCGTAGGCGTAGGACAAGGTTATGCAGTGATTATAGAAAAATGAGATATGAGATATGAGATATGAAATATGAGATATGATAATTCCAACTTAGCAACATCTACTGTATCAGCAGCATTAAATAGGGTGTAGTATGTATGATATGTGATGTATGATATGAGATATGATGTATTGACCTCATATCTCATATTTCATATCTCACACATCCTACCTCTTTTTTACTATTTTCAACAAAATGACTATGCTTTATGAATCATTGTTTTATGACAAAGCTGTAAACCATATCTTTTCGCCTGAACAAACCGTGCAGTATTTGCTTACGTTTGAAGCAAAATTGGCGTTGGCACAGGCAGAAGTAG
>JACCDR010860915.1_pt1 | contig 14096 bp, 22 predicted proteins | sample 7446431 | NCBI WGS metagenome assembly JACCDR01 (sample SAMN15323443, study PRJNA562643) | freshwater metagenome | isolation source: river surface water | place: USA:Blue River Watershed | collected 2017-08-17 | reverse complement strand
GATCGGTGCCCCTTCCACATGGTTACCTCATGGTATGGGAACCGATTGTGATGCTTACTCGCCGCGATTTCAGCCTGCAAACGGTTTGCTCCGAACGGCCTACTGTAACGGCAATCGCTACAGCGAACGCGGTACTCTTCCAGGTGTTTGATCACGACTGTTTCCCGTCGACATGTCAAGCAATACATGTTCTCACCCACAGGCGGAACATGCCCACCTGCGGAGAATTCCCGCCGATGCCTGCATTCGTATTCGACCACCACATACCGTTTGAACGGGATATTAGCCACAGTACATGTCCCTTTCTATGTCAGCGCTCTTTCGCGCTTTGTCGGTCACTTCCGGTACCGGCTGATGTTCCCATGGCAGATGATGGGGAGTGCTCATCAACGGTGCTGATATACCGGCACGTGAACGGATTACAAGAGGGTGCGGAGCATCCCATGCCGTCGCCCCTGCATTGCATGCTGGACAGAGTCTCGGAAGATGCATTCTTTTGCCGCTTCCACCTGGTTCTACGTCGCGTTTTCCACGTTCCCATCGACAGTGCCTTTCCTTGACTCTGCCCACACTGAATTCACCTTTGTATCCCACCATTGCAGCCGACAGACCTACGAATCGTTCTCGCATGTCGACTGTCAGCGGAGGGAAGTTACCTGGTGAAAGAGACTGGAGATATTGTTCAACCACAGGTTGGGACACCGATGCGATATCCAATCCTCTGGATTTCGGGGGTAGCCATTCGGTTCCCTCACGACGATGGTATATACCGTTTTGCAGGTACAGCATTTCGTCGTAAGCATCAATTCCCCATTGGCCCAATCCATCTCCAAATTCGAGGGCCATGTCTCTGGGTGCTTGTGTTGTGTATATTCCATCCGTTTCCACCGCAATCAGGCGGTCCATTGGGATTTGCATGATGGCTTTCATCAGTGATGCTCGGCACTTGGATGTAATCCATCCTGCAAGGGGAAGGCAGTGCGACATAGGCGGCTGTGCCACCCCGTTTTTGTCTGTCTTCCAGCCGACACGTTGGGCAAGTTTTCCGTACATGGAATTCGGGCCCAACTTGTACGGCATGCTGATGACGTTCTTCTTTCCTAGTTCAATGCGTTTATTGAACATGTCTTCCATGAACTTGAACGGGTATGTTCCGTCATGGTGCCATTCCCATCCTTCGAGGATTTCCACTCCTCCGTATCGATTCCCGACAGCCATTGCAACACTGGCTTCTGGTGACCAATACCAGCCTTCAAGTCTGTTGGGGAATGAGATTGCGCCTTTGGTGTCTCTGTGAAACAGCGGCATAGCGCGATACTCGAAGAGAGAGGGTTTGTTTCCGTGCGCGTACCTGATTCGGTAGACTCCGAATTCCGCAATGGTAGTGGGCTTGTATACATAAACCCATTCACCATGATCTTTACCGAGACTAGGCGCGTTTGACAGGGCATATGGATAAGCTGAATTGATATCGTACCCGTAGACGGGTCCCTCGATTCGGCCAACTCGAAAGAGTTCAAATCGACCGCCTGCGTATGCGTGTTTCGATGCAGTGTGTACCTCCTCCACATATGGCCTGTTCTGGATATGCGATTTGAGGTCTTTCTGTCTGATGACGTACGACGCCAAAGCTCCGGGGCCGTACCATCGTGTGAGTTTGAATCCGGCATTGAACATAACCTCCCTGAACTTTTCCACCATGCGTTGCATGAGGACTATTTCAGCTTCCCAGTAGCGCCGTACTTCCGGCATGTCTGCCCATGTGTTGTCCGCACGGGCGCTCTTACCGTGCTCGACCACTTCCCTGTCTTCGGGGCTCATGTCGTCGCCCAGAATGGATTCCACAGCCTTGATGAACGGGCATGCGAAGAACGACACCACGTCGTCAATGGTGACAGTGGTCGCGTCACGCTTGCCTCTGCCCCATCGTTTGGTGACACTGAACGACTTACCAGGAAGCCATTCAATGCGGTATTTGATACCGGGCCGTGACGCTGGTCGGATGGTCACGCTGTTCTCTAGTTTGAGGATTGCTTTGTCTGGGATGGGAAGCGTTTGGATGATCATATTCATGTCGTATCGGAATCCGTACCCGACATGAACAGCACGTGGATACCGCTCGCCAATCGTGATGATGTAGTCGAGGATATCGAGCGTATACAGCTTCCGGCCCACCATGGGATTCTCGATGTCGGCGGAGCATCCGAACAGCACGTAATGCTGTGGCATGTCGTCGCCTGACAGTTTCATCCCTTCACCGTCCCACGCTATGACTTTCCGCCGGTCAATAGGAACGTCACGACTAGGACCGTTACCCGTATGGTAAGTGTCTGTGATTTCATCATCACAGACATGGATTTCCAGTCCGTTGATGATGGGTGGTTTCCTAGGCATATATTCCCTCAATGACTTCCGTCATAAAGTTCACGGTAATCTTCGAACCACTCAGCATCGAATACGTCGTCAAAGTCGATTCCGTATTCGTCCATCAGATAGTCTTTGAATCCCTGTAGGTCGTCCGCCCTTTCCTCCGGAGTAAGCGAGTTATCGAAGTCGAAGAAGATATTGTCATAGAATTGCTGAACGAATCCGTCATTGAATGCTGAGTCTGGGATGTTCAATTCATCGAACATTCTGAATTCGTTTGATGACCAGCCTTCGAACGGCATGTGAACACCCCTTGTTGATCATGGAATCTAAATGCCGGCATCGGGTATTTGATCTTGAAGTGAAGGCAAACGGCCCCATCATCCTTGGATGATGGGGCCGCTGTTACTTCCCCCGTTACGCGGAAGTGTTCAGGTAATACGTGCTTGCCGGACGCTTGGTGGGGTTGCCCTCCGAATCCAGAACGGAATTGTCCTCGTATTCGTAGTCGGAACGGGTGAGACCACGCTTCACAATCATGCCGCCGTGACGACCGGAAGCGTTGGTGTAGGTGGCGAGTTGCTGGCAGAGACCGGTGGAACCGTCGTTCACAATGAACTTCCGTCCGTCTTCGGTCACGACCATCATGGTGACGAACTCGCCGAAGTCACCGGGGTTGAAGCGCCATGCGAGGGCGACGAACGGGACGTCAATCAGAGTGTCCTTGCTCGCCAGGAGACGGAATCCGTTGCCGATGGTTTCATCGGCGGAAACGAGGTTTTCCTCACCGTAATACTGTGCGGCAAGGCGGAGAGCGTCATCGAACGACTGAACAGCGAGCAGTTCGTCATCCGAATACTTCGGCGGTGCGGCCACCAATTCCGTGCTGGTTTCGTCCGTCGTTCCGTCGTTTGTCTTGCGAGTGGCCATGTGGCTCACCCTTTCTTATCGAGGGAAAAGGCTGGTCGGACGGTAGAATGACCCCAACAACCGCATAGGGCTATTCACCGACTGACCACCGGTTCCGGACCATTCATCCTGCTTGTTGATCTTGGTTCGGGCCGGGTTTCCTGCGTCTCCCATTATCGCAGGTCACCGGAACCAGGAGTCATGATCATGAGTAACGGTTCGGCAAATTCACAGAATGTCAATAGCGGTGGGGACAATTCTCAGAACAATTCCCAGAACCAGCCGCAGAACCAGCCGCAGAACCAGCAGGGTCAGGCCAACAACCACCCTCAGAATCTGCCGCAGGGACAGCCGCAGTTCCAGCCGCAGAACCACAGCTTCCAGCCGCCGACGAACTACCAGCAGAATTCCGGCCCGGATACGAACGCACTGCTCGGCGCGATCAACTCGATTCCGGAAAAGATCGTGCACGGGTTCCGGGAGGCTTTCACGCCTGCACAGGCGCCGCAGAACCAGGGACAGGGGAACCAGTCCCAGGGCAACGCGAACAGCTCTCAGAACAGCGCACAGAGCGCCGGAACGGGGTCTCAGGGTTCCGGGGGTGCGGGGGACCGGAGCAACGGGGGTCCCACGGGCCGGGGGTCCGGGGGTTCGGGGGAACCGGGCCGTAAGACTTTCGCCGAATGGTGGTTCGGGAAGTGAGTCAGGAATGGGCTCCGATTGAGCCGCAACCGGAAGGGTTCGAAACCCCGAATGGTCACCACGTGGCCGACGGGGGTTTTGACATGTCGTCACTGGTTTCGGAAACAGCACCGAGTGAGGCGCAGGAAACCATCCCCAACGCGCGTGCGAGCAAGCGCAGTTGGAAGGACTTTTTCTCTGGTAAGCCCAGGGAAAAGAAGGTCAAGCCACGCAAGCCCACTCCGCCGATGCCCCGTAAGGGAATCGCCGGATCGCTCACCAACATGTACACGGGTCTGGGAATGACTGTGGCAATGGTCGATCCCCAGTGCGGTAAGGCAATCATCGAGAGTGCCGAAGACTGCGCACAAGGGTGGGAAGACCTTGCCAAGACCAATCCGAAGGTACGGCGCGCAATCCTGATGTTCCTTGAAACGTCAGATGTGACGAAACTGTTCATCGCTCATGCGCCGATTCTCGCCGCTGTCATGTCGCACCACGTTCCCCTTGTTAGGGAACAGCAACTCCGCGTAGTGGAAATGTTCGCCAATCAGGGGAACACAGTGGAGACGGAAGACGAGTAATGGTCAGTGGAGGATTCCGGGTTTATCCCGTGCCAAAGGTTCCACGTTATCGCGGAAGCGACGACGTGGAAAACGTCATGATGTCACGGCTGGTAATGGAGGCGCCTAGGCGTCCCTGGGATTACTTCACTCGGAACGTACTCGACTGGCGATACGGCGAGCATTTCTCACTCATCGGCCCGACCGGACAGGGTAAGACAACCATGCTCCGGGCGCTCATACCGTTCCACCGGTACGTCACGGTATTCGCTACCAAACCACGTGACGATTCAATGGACGCAATCATCAACAGTGGGTACGAACCAATCAAGCAATGGAAGTCGCTTGACCCCAAGGAATACCCGCGCCGTGTGCTGTGGCCTGACGCAACAGACATGGACAAGATGATTAAGGAGCAGAAAGAAGAGTTTCACCGGGCATTCGGCAAGATTTACAAAGAAGGTGGCTGGACTGTTGCGATTGACGAAGCGTGGTGGTTCACCAACATTCTGGGTCTCGGTGAGGATCTCAAGATATTTCTACTCCAGGGCCGTGCGATGGGAATATCGTTGCTGGCAGCTACGCAGCGGCCTTCAAAAATTCCGCTGGAGTTCTACGACCAGTCAACACACCTCATGTTCTGGCGTGATAACGACGAAACGAATCTCCAGCGCATATCTGGAATTGGTTGGCGATCAGCCGGATTGATCCGTGAAATAGTCGCCAATCTAGAGCCTTTCCAAGTGCTGTACATCAATACCCGAACGGGTCAGATGTGCCGCACGAGGGCACCCCACTAAGGGAAACCGAAGGGAGGAACAATGGTTGTCCCTACTGCGCTCAATGTCCTGGTCGTGGGATCGATGATGATTATCTTCACGTTCCTGTGGAGGATGGCAGCGGCAAAGCTGGCCGAAAAGGGTTCACCGATCGGTGAGGCTATGGCAGTCACACTCTGACTCCGGAAAGAACCAGGGCAATGGTTGGTTTTCGTCTCAGAGAAAGAGTAGAAAAGATGCCTACAGCGGCAACAGTTGGACAGGGTGGAACGACTCAGCGCCGTTCTGCCGGTCGACAGGGTGGCAGTGATGTCATGCCTGCGGTTCCTTTCATTCGCGCTTCCGCAGAGCACCGCGAACCGACTGGAATTGACATTTCCCGTCAGCTCACGACTTCGGCTCAGGACCTGGGTGTCTTCGACATTCCGGCATACGGTTACGTTCGCTCCCTTTGGGTGCTGGTAACGGTGTCCGGCGGTACCGGCGGTTCCCCCGCAGTCACGGCGACCGAAGATGCTCCGTGGAACACCCTTACGAACATCTACCTCACCGAGCCGAACGGTGCAGTCATTAACCAGTTCAACTCTGGTTACGACTGCTACCTTGCCAACAAGTATGGCGGGTACCGTCACGTTCTCGGATCGGATCTGAAGCAGGCCAAGAGTTACGTTCAGGTTCCGTCCAACGGTTCGGCGTGGTCTTTCGCGCTGCGTATTCCGGTGGAACTGAATCTCCGTGATGGTCTGGGTTCGCTCCCGAACCAGAATGCGGCCGCGACATTCAAGCTCCGCATGACGCTGAATTCGTTCGCGAACATCGCGTCGGGTACGGCTCCGACCACGCTTCCTACGGCACGCATTCGCGTGTATCTGGAAGCCTGGGACCAGCCGGAGGTTTCCTCGCAGGGAGCCACGAACCAGATCACTCCCCCGGCAATGAATACCACCCAGTTCTGGACTGCGCAGAACTACACGGTGAACAGTGGACTGAACACCATTCGTCTGACCCGCGTGGGTAACTACATTCGGAACCTGGTGCTGGTCCACCGGCGTGCGGGTACGTCCCGAGCGAACGGTGAAACGGACCTGGTGGCGGTTGACCCGCTGTACGTGTATCTGGACACGCGTCCGCTGGACATTCTCCAGCCGGACATGTTCATTCACCAGCAGTTCGAGCGGACCGGATACGGCGCCGCTGTGGGTTCGGCAACGAATGCCAATGAATCCGCTGGTGGTCTGGATAACGGCGTGCGGTCCTACGATTTCTGCCACGAATTCGATGGGACCATCGGTCACGAGAACCGTGATCTGTGGCTTCCCACTCTGGGCTCGACTCGCCTCGAACTTCAGGGCAACTTTGCCAACGCTGGCACACTCACTGTCCTTACGAACGACGTTGCCATTGCCGGTAGCGTGTTCATCTGATGGGGTGACAGATAATGGCTCAGGTTTACTCCGATGACGGGATGAATCCCGTTAAGGGAACAGGTATGACAACGGCCCACGCATCGGCCGTTGTGGTTCTCGGTGCACTCCTGTTTCTGATTCTCGTCAAGCGAGGATTCAGGGGAGTCACTGCCGGTGGTGTGTCGATTGGAGTGCGGTAATGCCGTTCGGTCTGGATCTCAAGTCTCTGCTGGTGGGCCTCGCTCTGGCCTATTTCATTCTTCCCTGGGTGATGGGCATGCTCCAGCGCCCGAAGAAGAGTGCGAATGCCTGACGGATGCGTGACAGAATGAAAAAGAAGGTTGCTGGTCTCAGTGCGGCAATTGGTTCTGTCATAGCTGCACTGGTAGGCAGTTCAGCATTTGGCGAGAATCCCTGGGTTACCAACCTGGTAATCGGCGGACTCGCCATAACGGTAGTGCTGAATCTGTTCACTTCCGAAGACCTTTCCAGGGACCTTCGGAACGGCACGTTTGAAGAACTCATTCGTGAGGCTATCAAGCGTATTGCCGCAGACGAACAGACAAAGCTCGAAATCCGTCAGGATGGGGAGGAGGAAAAGCACAATGGGTGACCGGTTCTTCAACGTGCTCGGTGCCATTGTCACGGTAGCGCTGGTAACAACCATCGTTTCTCGTCCGACTTCGGCAACCGTCATCAAGGCAATGGGCGATTCGTTTGCGGGCAGTATCCGCGCAGCGCTCGGAAAGTGAGTCGACATGGCAGGCGGAGCAAGTCCCAACCCGTATGGGGCGAGCGTGCCGGAATACGCAGGGCAGCACGGTAACCCTGCGGACTACGGCACGCCCAACTCTGCCTATGCCGCGCCCGGAATAAACACCGATGCTCCGTACAACGATGAATTCGGATGGTCCGTCAAGGCAGCAGTAAGCCAAGAGGGAACACCTGACGCTCAGCGTGTGCAGAGGGCAAAGGGTTGGTGGTTCTATCCTCGCGGACATGAGGAGGAACCAGGACCGTTCTACGAATCGCGTGACGCTGATGATGCGTCACGTCACCGGGTGGAGAATCAGGATGCCGATGGCTTCCAGATCCGTAAGGACTGGAAGCCTGTAGGCAGGAACAATCCTCGTGAGACTCCCCCGCCGGAACAGCGTCTTACATCCAACATGTCTCCGCGTTCGTACACGTTCACGCGTCCCTTTGACTCGCTCAACAGGAATTACGCGAACGTTGCGATTGGTTCGGCAAGGCGGCTCAATGGTCAGCATTTCAGTATGGCTGATCACCGCAGGGAATACCCAATTCTGGGTATCAAGCCCAACCATCTGCGCCGGAATACGTACCGACTTGACCCGTCCCCCTGGGATGCTGATCTGGTCGACGTGCCCGGCAATCAGCAAATGGAGGATGTGCAGCCGCAGGCACGCATCATTTCCGGCAGTGTCCCGTATCCGGGCCGATCCTTCCGACTGGGGTGAGTAACCATGGCTGGAATGGATCTGGGAAAGCAAGTGGGGCCGCTGCCGCTCGGTGCGTGGATTGTGGTTGTTGCCGGTGGACTCGGAATCGCAATGTATACGTCACGGCAAAAGGTTGAAGAACCGGAAACCGTTGACGAAACAGGTGACGTCGGCGTGGGACCGAGTGGGTTTACTCAGTTGGTCCCTGTCCAGCCGACCGAGAACGAAACCGGTCCTCAGACGAATGAGGAATGGGCACGCATAGCCATTGACGGAATGATTTCCCGTGGCTATCCGGCAGCACTCGTCAACAGTGCCATCACCAAAGCTCTGATGGGTGGCACCGATTACGAGGGTAAGAAGATGTCCGTTCAGGAGTGGTCTATATGGCAACTCGCACTCCTGTATTACGGCACACCTCCACAGCCGGTAAACGTGCCCCCTCCGTCTGACGTTCCGGGGCCGGTAACTCCGCCGGTAGACCCGCCGCCGACCAACCCGCCGCCGCCGAAACCCGGTGACAACAAGGTTCCTCCCCATATCGTTTACAAGGCGGTAAGGGGTGACACTCTCTCGGGTATCGCGTCGAAGACCAACAAGAAATACGGTCTCTCGAACAGCTGGCAGACCATCTACAACTTCAACCTGAAATATCGCAGTCCTGCCACAGCTGCGATTATCCGCGCACGTGGGCCGAATCTCATGTATGCGGGAACAACGTGGTGGATTCCGAAGTAACCAGGAAAGGAACCAGGGCAATGGCACTGCTCAAGTCGGAGAACGTAACGATTCCTCGTAAGGAATGGGAAGCGCTTCGGACGGATGTCCAGGAACTCAAGGAAATGGTGGCAGGTATGGCTAACGCTATGTCTGCTGTTGCTGAAGGTGCTAGCGCTCTCAGTAACTCCCCCATCGGAAAGATGCTCGGGAACATCTTCCCCGACCAGTCATGAGGAACGCTGTACGACTCTGAGGAGAGATCCAATGCCACGGGTAACCAACAAGGTAAGCGACGAACAGATAGCGGGTCTGGCGGCTGCACAGGGGCTGTCCGGACGCGCGCTTGTCGTTGCGGTTGCTGTGGCATTGGCAGAGTCGGACGGCGATGCTGCGATCAACGGCCCGACTGTCACAACGAATTGGGGCAACGGGCCGTTTCGCACACACGCTGTAGGTCTGTGGCAGATTCTCTTGGGGCCAGGTCGTCCGAATGAGGTAGCTCTCAGGAATCCGACCACCAACGCTCAATGGATGAAAAAGCTGTCGAGTGGCGGTAAGAATTGGCAGCCCTGGGAGGCGTACACCAACGGCCGGTATCTCCGGTACTGGACACGTGCGCAAAAGGCTGCAAAGAATCCGTCCGCGCAACCGCCTTCCACCGGTAGTGACGGGTCTGTGGACCCTGCTATCAGCCTGAATCCGCTGGAGTGGGCCGATGCGGCAAGTGATTTCTTTGAATTCATTACAGACCCGGTAACGTGGCTCCGTTTCGCTATGTTCATCGGCGGTGGGGCCATGCTGGTAATGAGTCTGTACATGCTATCGGGTCAGGCTGAACGTGCGACACAAGCGGCAAAGATGGCCGTGAACGTGATTCCCCAGGGTCGCGCAGTCAAGGCAGCGGCTGGAGCAAAGGCGGTGAAGTAATGGCAATGGATACGACCACAGCGGCATTCGGTACAGCCGTAATCGTGACTGCGGGACAGTGGGCAAAGGATGGCAAGGGACCCTCAATCAAAGTGATTGTGGGCATGCTCTTTCTCGCCTACTTCCTTACATTCATGAGTGCTGGAAACCCCAAGTTGGCATCACAGTTTGCAGTGCTGATTCTGGTGGGAGCGCTCATTACGTACACAATTCCCATCACAAAGAAGCTGGGGCTCACAAAGTGAAAATCAACCTGGTATCACTCACCATGTTCACTGCGGGAGCACTGCTCATCTACAGCGCGGTGAAGGGATACGACCCACGCGCGGTAATCCAGTGGGCTTTGGGTGGGAAGAAGCCCAAGAAAATGCAGTCTGGTTCGTCGGAGAATTGGGAAGACCAATTGGGACCCAATGAGGAAAACCCTGACCCTGGTCAGAGGTATCCAGGTGACAAGGGTGTTCCCGACCCTGACAGGGAAGACGACGTTCCCGCTACGTATCCGGCATGAGGTGAGCGGTAATGGCTTGGACATGGCCGACTGTCTGCAAAACAATTTCACAGCCGTACGGACGGAAGAACGCACGTTATGTCAAGGGGTATCACACAGGGGTTGATATCGCTTGCGCTAACGGTTCCCCTATTCGTGCTGTGGCAGATGGCAAGGTCACGTTCGCCGGATGGAATGGACCCTACGGTAACCAGGTGAAACAGTCAGTAGGTGGCAGTGAGGTTTGGTACAACCACATGTCACGGCTGGAAGTGAAAAAGGGTGACGGACTGTCAGCCGGATCGGTTATCGGAAGGCTCGGCACAACGGGTCAGTCAACAGGACCGCATCTTCACTTGGAAGTACGGGTCAATGGGAAGGACGTTGACCCTATGCCTTATCTACAGGGTTCCAAAGTGGTTCCGGCGGGTGACAGCGGGTCAGTAACACAAGCGGGATTGAATCCACTGGACGCTATCAAGGGAGTCGGGAACTTCTTTGAAATGCTGACAGACCCGCTCACGTGGTTTCGCGTAGGAATGTTCGTCGGCGGTGGGGTACTGATTCTGATGGCATTCGTCGGACTGGCCAAGACAAAGGCTTTGGGTAAGGCAGTCGGACAGACAGTAAAGAAGGTGGGTAGTAATGCCAAATCCGGAAGCCCTGGGACCGGCAAGCCTAGCGCTGGGTAATACGGTCAACAGCTTTGGCGTATTCCTGCCCAAGCTGACAGAAGTACGCAGGGCCGCACAGTCTGACATCACCATGCGGAAGGATGTGCGACTTGGACAGATCGGCGCTATTTCCGTGGCTATGGGATTCGGCATCATCATGTCGAGTCTGAGTGGCAGTCCCGTGCCGGTATACGTGTCCTTTTTCATGTCCGCTGTAATCGTCGGACTGTATGAGCAAGCGCTGAGGAGTGAGCCGTAATGACGTACAAGTCGACTGGTGGAATGGCATCCCGTGCGGTGCAGGGTGACGTCATCAATCCGGAACCTGAAAAGGTTGTGGGAACTGTCTTCCCGTACAGGGGAGTTGAGACGCACGGCGTCAAGCCCAATCAGGAACCGCCTGCATATCTTGACGACCAGTGGCCCGAAGACACAGAGGCGCCGCATTACGAGAACGGTCCTACGGAAGAAGATCCGCTTCCGGTAAAGATTGTCACTCAGCACTCGAATTTCCGGCGGGTAACCAGGGTCCGTCAGGTTCCCGTATCGTCGTCCAAGGCTCTGGTGGCAAGGAATGACGCACGGGTGAGCGCATGGTTCAAGAACATTGGCGGAAACGCTGTGTACCTGACTCCCGAACCGGTGGACGATGGGGTTGCACTCATTACCGGTTACAAGGTTGCTGCGACCACTGGTGAATTCCCTGGGTGGATCGGCACCGAGGAACTGTATGCGAGCACGGGTGACGGTTCGTCAAGTACCGTGTGCGTGATGGAAATAGTTGAGATTCCGACATGAGCGAATATCCGGTACATGAACAAGTCCAGGCTACGGCGGTGGACCCTGGTACCGGGGTTGCACGGGCGACAGTGGATATCGGTCCGCAGCGGTATGGAGATATCTGGAAAGTGGGACTGATTACAACGCAGTCCACATCGACAACTGATGTGGAATTGCGTTTGTACAGGAATCTGGAATCTCCGGGGTCAATGATTGATTCCACATACTCGGGTAGGTCTGCTACGTCGCCGTGTGAGGTATGGCTACGGTCGGGGGAAAAGATTGTCGCTGTATGGGAAAAGGGGGACGTCGGTGCGATTCACACGCTTAGGGTCGAGGGAACGAACTACTCTCAGCGCATCGGGTAGGGAATTCTGGTGGCATTGCACGTGGTGCGGGAAGCGTAATGGATGGCTACGGCTCACGTGCAAATGGTGCGGAGCTAGCAGGGATTAGGGAGGTGAATTACCGTGGCGTTCAGTGACCCCATCGTTGGCACAGAGGTTCTGATCAGGAATCAGATACAATCGGAAAACTTTTCTGTTGACCCTGAAACAGGTGTGACCGGGTGGCAGATCAAACGTGACGGTACGGCCACCTTCAATCAGCTCATCATTGGTGGACCCAATTTCATCATTGACGCGAATGGTGATGCTGTATTCCACTCGGTAACGCTGACAGCAGGCGACACGGAAACAGCGATATTCATTCATGGTGAGGATATCGACCCCGAACTCTACAACTACAAATCAAGAGGTGTCATCAAGTGGGTTGACCTGAACGGCACCGGGCCGACCACCACAGTCACGAGTGACACCATATTCGCCCGCATGATCCTGCCTGAATTTGACTCAACCAGGATGTACCGGTTGAACGGGCTGGTTCATATCAACATGAACGCTGTACAGCCTACGTATGTGGGTATTCGGTGCCGGTATGACTGGGATACGGACCCGACTACCAGCAGTGCCATCCTGTTTGAACACCAATGGGGCGGCCGTGCAGCAACAGCAACAGATGAGTTTTCCCCTGTAGATTTCATGTTCCGTGCGGAAGACCTGGGGACCATCGGAACAAACCTGCATCTGGTGTTCACCACATTCTCAAGTGTGGCGGGTATCAATATTCAGGCGGAAACATGGAACAGATTTCAGATTAGCGACATGGGTGAGGTCGTGCCTATTGACGCATACGACATGGGAACTGGTGGCGGATCTCCGCCTACCCAGTACGTCAAGACTTACTCGGCGAACGGATCGGCTTCCTATCAGGGTGACGACGATATCCGCTCGGGTATTGATGAGTGCTACCAGGGTCAGTATTCGTCGACGAACGGGAATCAGTATTCAGTGATCCTGTTCCCGTATTCGACGATTTCCTCTGATCTCTCGGGAGCGACCATCGACAAGGTTGAGGTATACCTGAATAACAACCACTGGTATAACAACTCCGGTGGCACTGCGGTAATCGGGTATCACAACTCAGCGACCACACCCAGTTCGTTCACCTATCCGTCTTCCACTGACAATGTCACACAAGCGACGTTCACCTATGGTCAGGCAAAATGGGTGACGGTTGACAACTCGATAGGAACAGCATTCAAGAACGGGACTGCAAAGGGAATCCTGTTGGGCAAGGGTCAGACTGCCGGTGGAACTCTCTCCACCAGCAAGACCTATTACGGATACTTTGCGGGTAACGGGCAGTCTGGCGAACCGCAATTGCGGATCACATACACGAAGTGAGGAACCATGGCAACCCCTATGACAGGTAGTCAGATAAAGGTGCAACTCACCAAGTGGGGAATCCAGTACGAGGAATACGAGAACTGGGAAACCCACAACCGTGGGCAGAGGGGCGACGGGTGGGGGAAGACAGCGGCCAACCCTGGGGGTGTACACGGCTTCCTGTGGCACCACACGGGGTCAGACGACAGCGACCAAAGGGAGTTGCTCCGGAACGGATACGGGACGCTTCCGGGGCCGCTCTGTCAGTTCGGTATCAAGCAAAACGGCGTGGTCGTTCTGATCGGGTGGGGCCGTTGTAACCATGCGGGTCTGGGTGACCCTGATGTCATGGCGGCATTCATCAATGAGGACTATGGCAAGTACCCGCCGACTGACAATCAGGCAACGATGGACGGAAACGCGCGACTGTACGGCGCTGAATTCTGGTATTCCGGGTCACACGGAATGAGTAAGGCGCAGTATGAGACGGGTCTCAGGCTTTCCGCTGCAATCTGTGATTTCCATGGGTGGTCGGAAAAGAGTGTCGGTGCCCATGGCGAATGGCAACCGGGTAAGTGGGACCCCGGTTATGCGCCCGGAACCATGATGG
>JACCDR012381246.1_pt1 | contig 14099 bp, 24 predicted proteins | sample 7446431 | NCBI WGS metagenome assembly JACCDR01 (sample SAMN15323443, study PRJNA562643) | freshwater metagenome | isolation source: river surface water | place: USA:Blue River Watershed | collected 2017-08-17 | reverse complement strand
GGTGTTCCAACACCGCTCCGGCGCTTCGCGCCTCCGCTCGACAGTTTGTAAGTAGCGCATTTAGCGAATTGCTGCGCAAAGTTTATCGCAATGCGCTACTTACAAACTGCGGTTGAACACAACGTTATAGCGTGCGAATCGTTTTTGAACGTGCATGTAGAAATTTAATCGCAAGCAGCTACTTTTTGGCTTTATCCTAAACGTTAAAGAACGTAGTGTCGTTCCGGTGCTAATAGAAATTGTGTGGCAACGCACTTCGTATTGTGGCTTGCCACTAAGTGAGTTTTCCGTGAACATCCGCCGTTGTATTTTTAACCGGTAGCTTCGGTTGGCCTTGGCAGAAACGTAGTTTCTAAAGGTGCAAACCATCGCTGCCATAACAAGGCGCGCCAGGCTCGCACACTTCGTGTGCTGGACGCATTGTAAGTAGCGCTTTTATGGTTTTGCTGCGCAAAATGTTTCCATAAAATCACTACTTACAACGCGCCCCTGCGCTAATACGTTATGCAAAAAAATGGAGAAATAGATGAACAATATGTATGAAACCCCTAAATCAGATTTAACCAACACACCTAATTCAGGTGAAAATAATTCAGGCATGAAACAGGACGTGTATCCTGCAGGTGTTCCGGGGTGGAGCTGGGGGGCATTTTGTTTAAATTGGATTTGGGCTGGATTCAATAGATCTTATATCGGTTTTTTAGCGCTCATTCCATACATAGGGTTTATTGTCGCAATATACTTGGGCGTCAAAGGCCGCGAGCTTGCATGGAAAAATAAAAAATGGGAAAGCCTAGAGCACTTCAATCGCGTTCAAAAAAAATGGTCTATCTGGGGTGTTTGTCTCTTATTAGTTCCATTAATTTTAGGAATTCTTGCAGCTATAATTTTACCCGCGTACCAAGATTATGTTATTAGATCAGGTGGAGCATAACAAGGCGTTGCAGCACGCACACTTCGTGTGCTGGACAGTTTGTAAGTTGCGCTTTTGTGGTTTTGCTTCGCAAAAGTATTCCACAACGCGTAACCTACAAACTGCCGCTGAACTTAACGTTATGTGTGAGAATAGTTATGAATCAAAGGAAAGAGCTTGAAGCGCTTGAGTATGAAATGTTTAGCGAAGCAATGCGTGGCTTCCACATGCCTAACAATGCTTTGGCTCAACTGCTGACTGTTCACTTAATAACTGAGTCGGTCATGGAAAAAATTATTGAATTTATACTTGGAAAAAATTCCGAAGCGGTGCTCTCTCTGTCATTGACCTATAAACAAAAACTAGACATTTGCTCCAAGCTAGTATTTGAAAGTGGAGAGTCAGTACTAAATTCGCAGGTCATTGGCTCGCTTAGAAAGTTAAATAAACTTAGAAATCAGTTCTCGCATACGCTTGATCACAAGCTCCACAAAGAAGAATTGTTGGAATTATTATTAGAAGTAGAGAAAAAGCCTTCGAGTGAGGTTTTGAATGCATCCAATGAAGTAATAATTAGAGCTTACCATGCACATATATTTCCTCTCATGTTTGGCAGAGATGTTTCCAGCTAATACATAACAAAGCGTATCAACACGCGCACTGTGTGCGCTGGACAGTTTGTAAGTCGCAGTTTTGTGGTTTTGCTGCGCAAAAGTAACCCACAAAACCACAACTTACAAACTGCCGTTGTACGCGGCGTTAAGCTAAAAAGGGAATCACGAAGCAGGAAAATATGACACCTAAACTTCAATCCATAGACCATATTCATATTCACGTATCCAACCGCGAATTATCTGAGCAATGGTACAAGCAAGTTCTTGGCCTACATCGTGATGAAAACTTAGAGTTTTGGGCTAAAGACGGCGGCCCTTTGACAATCACAAATATTGAAGGCAGCATTCATCTTGCATTGTTTGAATCCGAAATCAATCAACGTACAGTGGTCGCATTTTCAGTATCAGGCCACGAATACTTATCATGGTATTCGCACTTAAGAAATGAAGGCCTACAGGTTAACCATAACAACCATGAGGTATCGTGGTCTGTATATTTCAAAGACCCAGACAGCAATCCTTATGAAATAACAACTTATGACTATGAGCTTGTAAAGCAAGCTTTAAATCATAATAACTAAAAGCAAAGCTTAACAAGGCGCTGCAGCACCGCACACTTCGTGTGCTCGACAGTTTGTAAGTTGCTTTTTTGTGGTTTTGCTTCGCAAAAGGCTTCCACAAAAAACCAACTTACAAACTGCGGCTGAGCTTAGCGTTAAATTGGAGATATTATGACTAATGCAATACTGCTCGTATTGATTTTTGAGGGGGCATGCTTGGCGTATTTTATAAGAAGCTACACCATCAACAAAAATATAAATAATTTGATAATTACAGCATTATTACTTTTTATTTTTGCACAGCCAATTATTCTTTCCTCTTTAGACGTCGAAAATTTAATTGGCAATAAAATTGAAAACATCCCTTTTCATGTTAATTTTTTAGCAATCATATCTATGATATCAAAAATCGGAATATTAATTAGCGCCTTTTTCCTTTATAAAAGTAAAAAGGAGTTTATATAAATGCTACTAGGTATTAATTTATTAATAATTTTCATGTTTTTTGGCTTATTAGCTCTGCTAATAGTGCCCATCGTGCTCTCTAGAATTAGAAGAATCACAGCACAAGGTGTCTTAATATTCAGCTTTGTTTCTGGTGTTGTATCTGCATCTGGCTATGCAGAGGATCGGCTAAGAGATAAGTTATATCACGTCCAATCAGAAATGGACTGGGATTTTGTGGTTGAAAAAACATGGGAATCATTTCCAACTGCATTATTTAGTTATTGTGTCGGCTACACAATATTTCTTTTTTTGTGCTTCTACATATCAAAAATGTTTAAAAAATAATTTAACAAAGTGCTGCAACCCGCGCACTTCGTGCGCTGGACAGTTTGTAAGTAGCGGCTTTGTGGTTTTGCTGCGCAAAAGTATTCCACAAAACCGCTACTTACAAACTGCCGTTGAGCACGGCGTTATGTGTAAAAAGGAAAAACCGTGACAACTCCTTACAGCATGGCATTTGCCTGTTTAGAATGCCGTAAATCATTTAAGCGTGAGTTTAATCTCGCAACTGAATGCCCATACTGGCTAACATGCCCCGAATGTGGTGGAACAGCTCATAATTTTGGTCGGCACTTTAAGGCACCTAAGAAAACTGATTTAAAGCAATGGAAAAAAGTCATATTTCTATTTGAAAACGGCTTTAGGTTCCAAAAAATATATATAGAAAATGATTCTTTAAAATCAATTCCATATCCAGAAACATTAGAAGAAGCAAAAGAATTTGTGGAAAAGTATAAAGCCCATGCAATAAAGTAAACACATAACAAAGCGTTCCAGCACGCACACTTCGTGTGCTGGACAGTTTGTAAGTCGCAGTTTTGTGGTTTTGCTGCGCAAAAGTATTCCACAAAACTACAACTTACAAACTGCCGCTGAACTTGGCGTTATAGCTAAGGAGAGAAATGTGCCCTTTAATTTATCCGAAGAACAACTCGCACAAACTGAACAAGAACTTGGGGCTAAGCTTCCAAATGAATATCGTGAGTCCATGAAGGCAAATAATGGCGGTGAAGCTTCAACAGACACCGATGATTGGGAGTTCTACCCAATTAAAGACACATCAGATATAAAAAGGATTTCCCGTACTTGCAATCACGTTATCAAAGAAACCCAATCCAGCTCTGGCTTTAGCAAATTCCCTAAAAATGCATTAGCAATAGCAAGTAATGGCCTCGGTGATCAAATGGTTTTTTTAAAAGAATCAACCACATTCTTAAATGAGGTTTATATTTGGCTTCATGAAACGGGTGAGTTACAAAAACTGGCTTCTAGTTTTAATGAAATCAAGAAGCTATAACAAGGCGCTCCAGCACCGCACACTTCGTGTGCTCGACAGTTTGTAAGTCGCTTTTTTGTGGTTTTGCTTCGCAAAAGGTTTCCACAAAAAACCAACTTACAAACTGCGGCTGAGCTTGGCGTTATAGCGTGCGAGTTAGCTGGTAATTATTTTCATAGCAAGTTTGTGCCGCGCCGCTACTTTTTAGCTTCATCGTATTCTTAAAATTATGCAGTGTCGTTCCTGTGCCACTAGAAAGCATTCAGTCAACGCACTTCGTAACACGGATTGCCACTAAGTGAAATTGCTGCGAATATCAGCAATAGAGTTTTTAACCGGTAGCTTCGGTTAGCCTTTCACTTAAAGCAGTTTTAAAAGGCGCAAACCATCGCTGCTATAACAAGTCGTTCCAGCACGCAAGCTACGCTTGCTGGACGGTTTGTAAGTCGCGCTTTTGTGGGTTTGCTTCGCAAAGTTTCCCACAACGCACAACTTACAAACCGCCGCTGAACTCAAACGTTAAAATGGAGAATTATGAAAGCTCATCATTACGTAGGGATCGGAATAAAATTATTCGCAATTTGGCTTTTTTTATTTTCCATCCAAAACATGACATTGTTTCTAGAAAATCTAATTTATGGAACGATTCAGGGTATGGCTGCGTCACTAACTGTATCTAGCCTCATATACATTCCTTGGTTGGTTGTGGCAATTATTCTCTGGAACTTCCCATTGTCAATCGCAAAGAAAATAATACCGCCTGAATCTGATGTAAATCCTAATTCAATTTCTGCAAATTCATTATTGGCTGTTCTTATTTCTGCAATTTCTCTATATTTTCTTTATCGCTCTATCATGGACGGCGTATATTGGTTAGCTCTACTCAACCTAAGTGAAGGTGGGGCATATCCTTCATTAAGCCCTGACAATAAAGCCAGTATTTATGCAACATTAGTAGAGTTTTTTGTAGCTGCACTTTTATTCTTTAATTCAAAAAAAATATCTAATTGGTCAAATAATTTTTAACAAGGCGTTGCAGCACGCCACTTCGTGGCTGGACAGTTTGTAAGTTGCGCTTTTGTGGTTTGCTTCGCAAAGTATTCCACAACGCACAACTTACAAACTGCCGCTGAACTTGGCGTTATGAAAGGAGAAATATCATCGCGGAACCCATAGAAAAATTCCTGAAACTTTTCCCTGAATATGACTTTGCTGTCTTGTCTCATGGTTTTGAGCCACATGGTCGCGACTATTTTTTTACAATACAAAACTGTCTTGGCCCTGCAAATGGCACATATAAGGTAATCTTTACTCATTGTGTAGAATGCAAATATATTACTGCATTAAAACCAGCAATATGGAGAGACTCTTGGGCTGACATTTTCACTAACTATTCGGATTGGGAAAAGGCAGGAGAACCATCTGGTTATGTTTGGGGCACAAATTGGTCTAATGCCTACCCAGGTATTAAAAGCTTGGTAGAATCTGAAAAAGTTATATCTTGGAGCAATGCTTTAGAGAAAAAAATGAGTGAAATGGAATTAGAAACTGATCGTTTTGTTATTACCCTTGTTTTTCATGGTATTGAAATTAAAAAAATCAATGAAAACAAAGAACTAATATCAAGCACCATAGTAGCTCTATAATTCATAACAAGGCGTTGCAACACGCACCTTCGGTGCTGGACAGTTTGTAAGTCGCGTTTTTGTGGTTTTGCTTCGCAAAAGTATTCCACAAAATCACAACTTACAAACTGCCGTTGAACTTAGCGTTATAGCGTGCGAATTTGCTGGTGTGTATTTTCATAGAAAATTTGTGCCGCGCCGCTACTTTTGAGCTTTATCGCAAGTTTCAAATTTGTAGTGTCGTTCACGGTGCTAATAGAAAGTATTCAGTCAACGCACTTCGCATCAAGGCTTGCCACTAAGCAAAATTACTGCGAGTATCAGCAACACAGTTTTTAACCGGTAGCTTCGGTTGGCTTTGTGAAAACGTGGTTTCAAAAAAGCGCAAACCATCGCTGCTATAACAAGTCGTTCTAGCACGCGCACTTCGTGCGCTGGACGGTTTGTAAGTTGCGCTTATGTGGTTTTGCTTCGCAAAAGTATTCCACAACGCACAACTTACAAACCGCCGCTAAACTCAAACGTTAGGCAAATAAATACTATGCCCATTGATATTAATGAGAAAAAAGATCGAATTATTGGTTACTTAGGGAATTTATTTTCTGATAGAGAAATCTCATATCATAGTGGTAGTTCAAGTGGAATGGGAGAGTGGTTTTTAAGCTTTGAAAGCTCTGAATTTAAGATACTTGTATATCATGATCGGGGAGGCAGTGAATATATTGAAATTTTCTCAAAAATTCGTACTCGACCTGGAGCCCATCTAAATAGTTGTTCATTGAGCCTTGTTCGTGCTTTTATTGAAGGCAGAGAAAAGCAAGCTACTTTTAAAAATCTGAAAGAAGAGGCTGAATGGCTTTTTGAAAATCAAGCTAAAATATTTGACCATTTGTTATTGAATTCAGAAGAGTTAAAGCGGTGGTCTGCTAAACTTACCAAAAGGTGTTCAAAATAAAATGCCTAACAAGGCGTTGCAGCACGTTCCGGCTTCGCCTCCACTGGACAGTTTGTAAGTAGCGCTTTTGTGGTTTTGCTTCGCAAAAGTATTCCACAACGCGCAACTTACAAACTGCCGCTGAACTTGGCGTTAGCTACAAAGCGACCTCACCAAAAATTAAAGTCCAATTGGTATTTAAATGAATATTACAAAATTTGAAGACATGCCTAATGGAATAAAAGTTCTTGCAACGAAAGCTGTGGGTAATGTACGTGTTAAATCTTGGGTAAATGAAAAAATTCCAGCGCTAGGTAACTTCAGCATCATTGAAATATTGAATGGTGGAGAAAATGGAGAGCGAGAGGTAAGAGTATTTCTCCATGAGTGCATTGCCAGAAATATGACAGGCTATCCTTAAATAATGTTTTTCTAAACAAATATGCCTTATATACGTTAACTCAATTTTTCATTAAGTTAAAAATCAATCGTATTTATTTGGCTTGTAAATTTGGAACATGACGGTTTTAGTTGTTATGTTGTGGTTGAGCGCATTAAATCAAAATTAATTGAATTTTTCGCACGCGGGTTGGTAGCTAACAAGTCGCTCAAACTCGCACCTTCGGTGCTGGACACAATTTGTATTTAATTTTTAAGGTCGCTACGCTATTATCCTTAAAAATTAAATACAAATTGTGCCGTTTAGCTCGGCGTTAGAGTAGCCCATGAATAATACCAATGATGAGTTAATAGAAATATACGGCAAAGCTCAAATAGAGCACTGGAACAATGGGCTCAAGTTTTTTTGCGCTGATCGTTACCAGTACAACAGAGGTGAGTATGCCGACGTATTCGTTTATCGCCATGATTTTACTACTCAGCAAGAACTGCATTCATTTTTTGAATATATAGATGTAAAACTTGAATATGTTTCAGAAAAGGAAATTAATAAAAATGAAAAATGGAAATTTTCAACTGCCTATGAAAACTTACTGAATCCAAAATCTTGTAAAATTAATATGGAAAGGGTTTATATTGAAATTGTAGGTATTGGTCATCCTCATAATCGAAAGTTTGTTTCAGTAGAAGTTAGTGACTTGAAAAGCTATCAGACTTTATCTGAAGAAGCATTTCTATCCTGCCGCAAAATAGAATTGTTGCTTAGCAAGCATGCTCGCAAACCTAATTTTTAATACTCTAACAAGTCGTTGCAGCTCGCATACTTCGTGTGCTGGACAGTTTTTAAGTCGCAGTTTTATGGTTTGCTGCGCAAAAGTATCCCATAAAACCACAACTTAAAAACTGCCGCTGAACTCGGCGTTATGCACGCAAATGGAGAAATTTTGTGCTATTTTCTGAGAATGTGATTTATATACAAATTGAACATGATTGTTTTAATTTCCTGCACGTTCAATCCAATAAATCGACAAAGATCTATGGGAAATTCTCAAATGGAAGGCTAGCCATTGCAAACTTTAAAGTGGCAGAAAAGGCGCTCAAGGAGGGTGTGTATGAGGTCTATCCTAAATCTTTTTTTCGCTCAAACCCTATTGTGGTTATACATCAAATCTATAATTCTGAAGGTGGCCTTTGTGAAATTGAAGACCGCATTCTTCGCGAAGCTGCTTTAGGTGCAGGTGCTCGTCAAGTTTTTGTCTGGCAGGGCATGCCTCTTACTTCCACGCAATTGCATAATAAAGAATACGCTAAAAGTAATATATAATCATGTCATGCGCGGGGCAAATAAATGCATAACAAGTCGTTGCAGCATCGTTCCGCTTCGCTCCACTGGACAGTTTTTAAGTCGCAGTTTTATGGTTTTGCTGCGCAAAAGTATTCCATAAAACCACAACTTAAAAACTGCCGCTGAACTCGGCGTTATGCACTTATGAAATTCATACCTAGTAGTAAATTTGATTTAGAGGCTTGCGAAGTTTTACAAAAAACTTCAAGTGAAGTTCTACGTCCCCAAATTAGAAACCTTCTTGTTTGGGTTCAAGACGTGAATTGGCCAGTTGCGCAACCCGTTATGAATGCCTTAAAACAGCAGGGCGAGTATTTAATTGAACCGCTTTCCGAGTTGCTTCGCAGAAATGACGAAACTTGGAAATACAATCTTATCGCTCACTTTATTCCGTTGCTCGAATTTAGTGTTGCAAAAGAATTGGAACCTGAAATATTGCGCATTGCTACTTCACCAACAGAATCTGAAGTTAGTGAAGAAGTTAATCTAGTTGCAAAGCAGCAAGTAAACGCGCTAAAAGCAAATGCATAACAAGTCGCTCAAGCATCGCCACTTCGTGGCTGGACAGTTTTTAAGTTGCGCTTTTGTGGTTTTGCTGCGCAAAATGTTTCCACAAAACCACAACTTAAAAACTGCCGCTTAGCTCGGCGTTATGCGAGTAATAGGAATACATAAATGAAGCTATTAACTGAAATAATTGATATCAATGAGCTCTTTAGGTTGCAAGTTTTATTGGAAAAAAATGGCATTCTTATTGATATTCCAAATAGAAATACTGCCACCAATATGGGGTTCATTTATCCAGCAAGGAAATTTTCAATATTTGTGGTCTATGACGAGCAATATAAGGATGCGCTGGCTTTATTAGAAAATGAAAACCATGAAGTAAAAAATCAAATTGATATTTCTGACTATCAGAAATATAAGGACAGCCAAGAAAAGAGAATGACTGAAAAGGCATTTAATATAATTATGACCATCACTATGTTTTTGGTGATTTTAGGTGTGTCAATATATTTTTATTACAAAATTAATGCATAACAAGGCGCTGCAGCACCGCACACTTCGTGTGCTCGACAGTTTGTAAGTCGCTTTTTTGTGGTTTTGCTACGCAAAAGGTTTCCACAAAAAATCAACTTACAAACTGCGGCTGAGCTTAGCGTTATGTTGAAACATGGAGGCAGAATGTCTGATGTTCTAAAAACGGAAAATACAGAGCTAGATGAAATTAGGATTTATCAGTTAATCTCTACTGCTCTTATTGAAGCTACACCTGAAAATTGGAACTCGGCTTTTCTAGAATTAAAATATTCTGAAGGCAATATTTCACATTGCATTGTGTCTGATGAAGGCCATCAAGAAATTGTCTCGGCTACAGAGGAAATATTCTTAGCCACAAGAGAGCTTGAGTTGTTTCTAAAGGTTAATCAAAGAATGTTTAGTTCTGCATTATTCCGCATTTGGGTTAATGAAAATAATTCATGGAAGTATAGTGCTGAATTTACTTATGAGTAATTTTCAATTAGGCGGAAAGTACTATGTCAGGTAAAAAGAACATAACAAGTCGTTGCAGCACCGCTCCGGCACTTCGTGCCTGCGCTGGACAGTTTTTAAGTCGCGGTTTTATGGTTTGCTGCGCAAAAGTTTCCATAAAACCACAGCTTAAAAACTGCCGCTGAACTCGGCGTTATAGCATGCAAGGAATTAAGTAATGCGTAAGACTCTAAAATATTTATGCCTCATTTCGTTATTGTTAGTAACAACTATAATTATTGCTTTTTATTATTCAGATGAAATAGTTTTTTGGTCATCAATTGCTGAAAAAGAATCACCCAATAAGGAATTTATAGCATCTGCATATTCCTATGGCTCTGACGGAGATCGCCACGCTCCTTATGGCACATATGTTTTTCTTAATCCATCAATGAAGCTATCTAAATCAACGAAAGGGCATGTTATTTTTGCCGGCTATTGTGAAAACACGCCTTCACTTATTTGGCTTAGTAATTCCGAACTAAGTATTAAATGTAAGTTGCATACAGAAGAGAAAGTGCGCACTCTATCAAAGGCTTCCTATGGCATTGCTATAAATTATGAGCCAGAATAAAAGCGCTATAACAAGGCGTTCCAGCCCGCAAGCTCCGCTTGCTGGACAGTTTGTAAGTCGCAGTTTTGTGGTTTTGCTGCGCAAAAGTATTCCACAAAACCACGACTTACAAACTGCCGCTGAACTTGGCGTTATACTAGGATCACCTAATGAAGATATGTGCAATATTTATTTTTTTATGGTTTGCTTGTCCCGTACTAGCTTGTGGTGACGAAAATAAAAAAAATCAGAAAATATTTGCAAGAGTAATACAAAAAGAAAGCTCGGGTATGGAAATAGCAATTTTCTTTCCAAAGAAAATTAATAATACTGATCTTGCTTCTGTGACTTTTAATTACTTTAAAAATAAAGAGTTTATTCTGTTGGTGAATGCTAAAATTGAAAATAGAGACTTCGGACTGTCCAATATAAATCTTGAAAAGTACTTATCCTCATTCATAGCGGTAAAACCTGAAGAACTAAAGAACATTTCCATATCAACATATTATATGCCTACTCCAGGCCAACATGGCGTTATTATAAGCTCGTGCAACACCAATGAAAGTTATGAGCTTTACGAAATAATTGAAAATGTATAACAAGGCGTTGCAGCACGCCACTTCGTGGCTGGACAGTTTGTAAGTTGCGCTTTTGTGGTTTGCTTCGCAAAGTATTCCACAACACACAACTTACAAACTGCCGCTGAACTTAGCGTTAGGTGTGAATAAATGTCACGAACTAAGACATATCCAAATGCTGAAGTAATGTGGGATAGAACACTTAAGTATTTATATTTTCTACATGCTAACAAATGGCTTAAATGGACTAATTGGCTGAGTCATTATGAGTACAAAATTAAGTGGTGCAGTGCACCTGCCTTAACAAACTCTGAGCTTGAAATACTTTGGCAATCTGAAAGAGATTTTGGTCCATTGGTGGGTGAATTCGATTCACTTTGCGTTGTAAAAAAATCGCATAGGCTTTTGCTCGCAGGAGACATATTAGTTCTAGCAAAGAATAACGGCATGAAACTACGCTTTCCTGTATTTGGTGTTTCCTCAAAAGGGGTAAAACTTAATTTTTATTGGCTGCCTGTAGAATGCTTGAAACAAAAAGGTACAATCGAAATTGTAGAGTTGCCCGGTGATTTTATCTCTCGAAGGTGGGATGACCCGGCCATTAGACAATTCGTTGTCAACTTACGCGCAAGTAGCCGTAGCTGGGTAGGCGCGGGTATCCCAGCACCTTAATTCAAAGCAAAAGCACCTAACAAGGCGTTGCAGCCCGTTGCGGCTTCGCCTCCACTGGACAGTTTGTAAGTTGCGCTTATGTGGTTTTGCTTCGCAAAAGTATTCCACAACGCGCAGCTTACAAACTGCCGCTGAACTTAGCGTTAAGTGAGTTCATAAATGAGCAATGAGTATTTTGCAAAAATTGTTTGGAGCAGTGACGGTACAGATTTCAAAACCGGGAAATATAGTCGGGAACATACTTGGAGTTTTGACGGCGGTATTGAGGTAAAAGCTTCGAGTTCGCCACATGTTGTTCCACTCCCATTCTCCGTTGAAAATGCAGTTGATCCCGAAGAAGCATTTGTCGCCTCTCTATCAAGCTGTCATATGTTGTGGTTTTTATCTATTGCTGCAAAAAAAGGTTTTACTGTTAAGTCTTATACAGACGAATCATCCGGCATCATGGGCAAGAACGGTGAAGGAAAGGTTGCAATGCTCTCGGTAACTTTAAGGCCGAAAGTTGAATTTATTGGTTCAAATATCCCTTCAAATGAAGTTATTGAAAGCATGCATGAAACAGCACATTCAGAATGTTTTATCGCATCATCAGTAAAAACGGAAGTATTGTGCCAACCTGTTTTCACTTAACAAGTCGCTCAAGCACCGCAACCTTCGGTTGCTGGACAGTTTTTAAGTCGCAGTTTTGTGGTTTTGCTGCGCAAAAGTATTCCACAAAACCGCAACTTAAAAACTGCCGCTTAGCTCGGCGTTATGGAGCTAAGGTTTTGGGTTCGTGCAATCCTGAAAGAGCGCAAAAGCAAAACCGGTAATTTTCGTAGTTTTGTCGTTTTGGTTTTTCGTAAGCTGGAACTGCACACATTAAAATAGAAAGGCATTAACAAACGAAGTGAACTTTTATTGGTTTTCTTAGTTGTATTTTCAGCACCTTCGCTAGAAGGTTTTTCGCAAGCAGGTTTTAACGTTCGGCTAGTTTTTATAAAAGCCACGTCATATTCTCGCTTTATCACGTTGGCTTTAAGTTTTTTACTCCCAGTAAATTCTGGGTTTTTACTAAAATCGGGTTGTTTTTACGTGGTTCTTTTCGCAGTAAAACTTCCCATAACAAGGCGCTGCAGCACCGTTCGCTTCGCGAACTCGACAGTTTGTAAGTCGCTTTTTTGTGGTTTTGCTTCGCAAAAGGTTTCCACAAAAAACCAACTTACAAACTGCGGCTGAGCTTAGCGTTATATTGAGGGAGCAAAAATGAAAAATTCTACAGCGATTAGATTTTTAGCTTACACAGCTTTTTTTATCATACCCACTATCTCCTTAATTAACTGTAATAGTTGGAGTGCGAACACAGGTAGTGTTAATCAATGTTTTTTAGAAGTAGAGTTTTTGAAAGCTATCGCAGAATCCTTATGGGGGCTAATTTATATAAGTGCCTTTCTTGTTTTTATTCCATTAATGTTAATAATAGCTATCGTAATTTTAGCTGTTGAATTCACAGCTTCCAAGTTCAAATAATATAACAAGGTGTTCCAACACCGTTCCGGCGCTTCGCGCCTCCACTCGACAGTTTGTAAGTAGCGCATTTCGCGAATTGCTGCGCAAAGTTTATCACAATGCGCTACTTACAAACTGCGGTTGAACACAACGTTATGTGGCAAATAAAATTATTTTATGCATGCTGAGGCTACGAAAAAAAACCTTCAAAAGATTGAAGGAAGAATTGAAGTTATATACAACATAGAGGAAAGCATGGAAGAAAAAGAAGTTAAGGTACACTGGTTTGGCAAGTTTACATTAATGTGTATTCTATTTGGAATTTCGCCATTGCTAGCTTTGTTTATATGCTATCCCTATCTTGCATATCACGGCTGTAAATCTGGTGCTTATGTTCATTGTACAGACCCATCGGTCAATAACTTTGCTGGTGACATATATGGTTTTGGTGCATGGGGAACTCTTTTAACAGCGCCAGCCGCTTTTTGTTTATGGGTTGTTGTGGGAGTTATTGCACTGGTTTTGGCGAAATCAAATAGCAAAAATTAACACATAACAAGGCGTTGCAGCACCGTTCCGGCTTCGCCTCCACTGGACAGTTTATAAGTTGCGCTTATGTGGTTTTGCTACGCAAAAGCATTCCACAACGCGCAACTTACAAACTGCCGCTGAACTTAGCGTTATGGGGCTAAGGTTTTGGGTTCGTGCAATCCTGAAAGAGCGCAAAAGCAAAACTGGTAATTTTCGTAGTTTTGTCATTTTGGCTTTTCGTAAGCTGGAACTGCACACGTTAAAATAGAAAAGCATTAACAACCGAAGTGAACTTTTATTGGTTTTCTTAGTTGTATTTTCGGCACCTTCGGTAGAAGGTTTTTCACAAGCAGGTTTTAACGTTCGGCTAGTTTTTATAAAAGCCACGTCATATTCTCGCTCATCACGTTGGCTTTAAGTTTTTTACTCCCAGTAAATTCTGGGTTTTTACTAAAATCGGGTTGTTTTTACGTGGTTCTTTTCGTAGTAAAACTTCCCATAACAAGGCGCTGCAGCACCGCACACTTCGTGTGCTCGACAGTTTGTAAGTCGCTTTTTTGTGGTTTTGCTT
>JACCDR010120138.1_pt1 | contig 14099 bp, 35 predicted proteins | sample 7446431 | NCBI WGS metagenome assembly JACCDR01 (sample SAMN15323443, study PRJNA562643) | freshwater metagenome | isolation source: river surface water | place: USA:Blue River Watershed | collected 2017-08-17 | reverse complement strand
GTCTCACGGGTGTTAAGTCTAATGATATCGCCGGCTTTTAACAGTCTATTATTATCGGTGTTGCTATAGCATTGGTCTTGAATAATATGCAGGTCACTTCTTAAGACACACATCGTAGCAAAAGGTGACGTATAGTCTGTGTGCCATCTAGCAGAAGCAGCCGCAACAACTCCCACTGTCTCGTCACTGTTATTTACGCTGTCAAAGAATATTTCATCTTCTCCAAGACTCTTCTTGTTTAACCAGCTACAATCATTTCCTTTTCCAGCTAGGTTATACACTATCTTCTTCCAGTGGTGCGGCGGGTCTATGCGACCTAGATAAGAGTAGTGTTTCATAATCAATCCCAAAACGTGTGTAGGGTCTCAATACATTTCTCTACTTGGGTGTGCCAATCTTTACGGGTGTTTAACTTTTGTAGTTGAACGCTCTTTAGTTGTTCGAGATACAGCAGGGCGGCGAGGGTAACTGGATTATACTCAGCATACTCTTGGTAATTGTACAGCCCGGTGTATTTACCCTCAGTAAAGAGTCTGATCACATCTTTCTCAAGATAGTCATCAAGCCAGCAGTTCCAGCCTACGGTGCCCTCTTGTTTGCTTAAGATGACTTGGACTTTAATGAACTTAAGGTCTGGATCAAAGTCTTTGTTGTTAGAGCTTTTAACTTTCCATTTAATCAGCTTAATCATAACGACTCTAACTCTGTTAACTTGCTTCTGTAATAATCTTTGGCATGCTCAATAGCTTTTAACATAGCCGCTTCAGGGTCATTGTCGACAATGACTAGCCGGTCGAATAGGTTTCCCGTCCTCTTTTCACGTCCTTCGTTAACTCTAAGGAACACGTTCCATTTATTGGTCAAGCCCCGCCGGCGGATCTCTACACGGGATGAGCACAAATATGGCATGTAAGCTCTAACAACGAGGTGCTTTTGCTCCCAGTGATATTCAAAGTTAATCATGTTAACAAGTCCAGCGCTACGGCTTTCTCAAAGAAATATTTACTGGCTATAGTTACTGCTTCATTCATAGCGGCGGTGGGGTCTTCATTAGTAACGGTCTTGCCATACAGTAGGTTGCCGCTGTATTGTTTAGATTGTTCTAATACCATAAAGACATTCCAGTTGTTAGTCTTACCCCGCCGGCGTATCTCGACATGAGGATAAGACCCAGTTGTCCAAACTCGAACAACCATGTGCTCGCGCTTGTCAAAGCCGTTGATGTAGTTAAAGTTTGGGTTCATGATATTTAATAGAGGTCAGAACATTCTCAACGGCATCAATTAATTCATCATCTTCGATATTAAATAAGTCAGGATAGCCATGTCTGACTATCTCAAAGATTTGACCGAGTCGTAGGTCAGGTGCTGACTCCCATAACTCAGCTAGTCTGTCGAGTGTTGGTCTGATTCTGTTTGGGTCACGCATTATTAAACTCCTTTGCTGTCTTGCGCGGTGCCGACTTTAAGGGCGGCATACCAAGCTTTGAGAGCAATATTCTTCTGCTCTAGCAACTCTGGCGTCTCATTCATTAACTGCCCTTGAAACTTTTCACTGAGTTGTGTCGCCCAGTATTGATTGAAGTTCATTAACTGTCTCCTTGTTTAGGTTTAAAGCATAGCTTCTGTAGTTTATCTAGTGAGCGTTGGTAGTCTTCTATCTCTTTTAAATGAGCGTCAACCATGCACTGCTTTAATCGGTTAAAAGCCTCTTCATCATCCATAGTCTCAGGGTAATGATAGTGACCTAATGGATGCGGCTTTGTTTCACTATCCACACGGTCGCCTGGTATGAACGCTAAAGAATAGTACCAGTCTATTTCTGCTTCTTCTGAGTCTTCTTCAATCCAGATTGGTCTTGTTTTAATCCTGACTGATTTGTATTTCATTTTGATGTGCGCCTGAAGAAGTATTGTCAATAACTGAGTCGTTCTTTAGCTGGTCTTTTAGCTGGTCTTTATACCAGGTATCAAAGGCTCTAGCTTTTACCAGCACTTCCTTTGGTATCGTTATGTATTCTGTGCGGGCACCGTTTTTCCGCCAGTATTGATCATAGTTCATATTTAATCCTCAAAGGTTAACTGCTTTAATCTGCTGAGCTCGTGCTCTAGTTTTTCTACTGCTTGCTCAACCCTGTTTTTAGCGTCCTTAATGGCATCTTCCTTATCAAAGAAGCATTCATCATCTTCAAATAGATTGTGTATGCCGTTAGACTCTACACAGACGTTTTTGCACAGGTATAACTTGCCAAGCTGGTTTGTAGCCGCCGCTTCTATGATTCCTTTAGTCAGTGCATATCTCGTTATGTAAACTGTTTGTCTCGGTATAAACATGCGCTGACTCCTTAATAGTTAATGGTAGTTTTACTTCTTGTCTGGATGTACAGCGGAATAAGTCTTTCTCATCTAGGTCAATACTAATTGTTGTACGTGCGGACACTTGTTGCAAGTTTGGTACAGAACTTGATACGCGACCTGTAGCAGTACCTAGCTGGTTCACTAGTGTATGTACTCGTCCGGTCACTGGATTAATATACTTTCTCAAGTCCATACTGACCTGCTTACTCAAGCGTTTAAAGTCTAAGACATCTTTCATGATGGGGCAGACCTTAAGCAGCTCACTATTCTCTAACTCAGTTAGCTCATGATAGAGCAGCTCCTCGTTCTCATCAATAAAGACGCTGGTGCCGCCTTCGGATTCTTCTGAGACTTCAATAGACAGCGAGTCTAGAATGTCAACGATACGCTTTAGCACGTTAGCTTGGACGTTGTCTAGGGCTTTGAACTTCAAGGCTTTACTGATACATTCTTTAAGCTTTTCGGAGCTGCGTAAGGCTTTCATAGCAGTCGCTGAGGGCACTAGATTACCTGACCAATCCTCTTTAGGTACGTCAAGCTTAAAGGCTAGGCTTAGGCGACAGGCTACTTCATTTAGCTCTTGTTCAGCGGCGACCTGGAGGGCATCAAACATGGGTTTAGACACTGGCATCCCAATATATTCCCGCTCTGCTAACAGAGGGATATATTGCATCTCCCGTTGAAATACTTCTAGCATTCCTAGTCCCCAGTCTCCAGTGTTGCTTGTATGGGTAAGCGGTGAGTCAGGTAAATCATTGAGGATAGCTGGCATCAGAATATCTTCTAGCTGATAGAGATACTCAACGTCATTGGCGGCGTATTGAACTTTACTCAACCACCATTCATTGTCTAAGGTACGGCTCTCAAAACCACAGTTCCAGACACTGACTTGCTCTTCACCTTTACCCGTTAAGTGAACATCTAAGTAGTCACGACAGAGGTCAGCATAGCCATGCCCCATCAACTGCCCAGCCTTAGAGCCGGTGGCATTGGTGATGAGCTTAGCCATGATCATCGTGTCCCTGATATTCTCCGGCATGTAACCAAAGGTGGACATGAACATCTTGAGATCGAACTTTGCATTGTGGTACAATAAATAGTTCTTTCTACGAATTTGTTCATGTAGTGGCTCAAGGTCAACAGATTGCTTTTTTAACCAGAGAATATCGAACACTACCGGCACGCTTTCTCTGCTCTTAAGGATAAGTAAAGCAATGCGTCCGGTGTGCGGGTCTAGTGCTGAGCCTTTAGTGCCGTACTTGGGTAAGGCGTAGGTCTCGGTGTCGCAGGCTAGGCTGTCAGCCTCAGCTAATAGATAGACAGCATCTTGAAACTGCTGAGGATTGGTAACGTATAGAAAATTATTCATGTTTGTGAACAGGGTTAACTCTGTAAGCGTAGTTAATAGTAATAAACTCGGACAAGACCAAAGCGTTTGACAGTTCACTTAGCTTTGGATGTGTAGCCCGCCAGTAACCTACCGCGTCACTTCTAGACATGATAATTGTCTGACGAGCAGTGTACTCATTGCCATAACTGTTTACGGCTGGTACCGGCTCATCGAATGCGTAGTATTCCATATTATTATCTTTGTTATAACGTTAGGTCTCCATGCTCAATAGCTCCTCTCAGTGCTGTTTCAGCCTCTTTAATTAAGACATTGAGCAGTTTGTTATATGGATTGGGTGACTGCTTGTCCACCATCCGCTTCAGCCCCGGTAATAAATCAATGCACAGTGCTTGATAGTCAGTCTCGATGTAGATGCCCTCTAATAAGTCTTCTGTTACTTCTACCTCAAGGACATGACCTTTAAGCTTAGCTACACCAATGTCATCAGTCTGTTCTTTAAGCTCAGCGGCGCTGTTATCAATCAAGAAGATAACGTCGAAGCCTAGCGCATCTGAGCTGTGTTTTACGCAGTAATTCATCATATACAGATTGAGTATGGTTTTTGTTCATCAAACTCTAATAGCCGGTCGTGTAACTCTTTAAACAATTCCGCCGGCGCTACTATGTCAACTTCAGTGGGCATATAGCCCTCGTCCGCGCTTTGTAAAGGACATTGCTTCTCCCATAGCTTTTTGACTTTAGGTGCAGGAACGTAAGATACACTGTTCACCCACTCAAGATACGGTTCGATATACCTCGCTAGCAAATCGGTTTGACGATAGACATCAATATAGTCAGCCATATTAGTTAGCGGGTTTCTGCGGTAATCTGCAAACTTAACCAGCTCAACGTGTAATTCTAGCCAGTCGCTGTGGACCTCAAAGTTCCAATGAAATTTGTTCATGGTTTTCTCATCTTTGCTAATGCTCTAGTTAGCTCCATCGACTGCCGGCGCAGTGCCCCTGATTCTTTCGGCATCATATAGCAGTATTCTGCTTCTTTAGCTACCTTGTAGTCAGCGATGCGCTCTAGTAGCTTAATAGCCTCAGCTTCAACAGCCTCAATGTTTTCTAGTTTCATAATTGTCCTGAATTTGGAATCGTCTAAAAAATTCCCCTCGCGTGCGCGTTGAGACTTTAGTTACTATAGAGTAAATTAACTAACTCTAAAAGCTTAACCCTTCGGCGTAGAGATATTTGAGATTACTATCTTGTGCTGCTTCTCTTAGTTCCTTGTAATCTCCAAAGACAGTTACAATGTCGCCGCCCACTACTCTTCGGTTGTAGTGAGGGTTTTCATTAATTAACTTAGGGTAACGCTTGTTAAAGTTAGGTCCGTGTTCATCTAGAAAATAACAACGGTAGCTATTTGTATATGCTGGCTCGAATACGGGACTCACAGCAAAAAAGCAGTCATCACCATTAAAGCGATAGCATCTGTCTAACGGAATGAGCCTAGCTGGGAATACCTCGCCCCAAGGAGTGTCTGAGTTCCAGTAACAGCAGAGACCGTCTTTACGGATAGGGTGTACATCGTGACAGTATCTGACTTTATTACCTAGGTATATAGCCTTCCAGAATTTCCAGCATTCTACTGGATAGTCAAGAAAGCTATTACTTTGAGGGTGGAATACTTGGACAACACAAGGGTCACCGTGTTTAAGCCCTGCTACCCAGTCGTCGTAGTGTTGCTGGTCTTTAATGATTTCAGGAAAAGCTCTGCGTAATAGTTCCATTTGTTTACCTGTGTTACTTAGAAAGTCTTCAGCGTCACCTACACTCCAGCCGGCGGCTCCTAAGCGTTCTCGTTTATCTTTATCCATTACCAGTTTCCTCTTTAGCTTCTTTAGTTATCTTATTGAATAATTTCTCTAGCCAGTAGTAATAGATTTTGATGCTTAGCTTCCAGATAACTATACTAAGAATCTGCACATCCTTTTCTTCGGCGGGTTCACGGATAGTTATAGAGAATAGCTGGTAACTTCTAGACCGCTTAGTGGTCTCCCACCAGAGCGTATCAGCCCAACGTAGCTTGATCATTAATGCAGACCTTTTCTAATTTGTTCTTTAGATACTCAGATAGCCAAAGGTTGGTGTAGATGACGCACAGACCAAGAATAGTCAGTTGAAAACCACATGCGCCGCCGGTATGACTAATCCTGATCTGAAAGCTAAATAGAGAGAAATAGGTTGCTCCCTGTGATGGGATATACCAAAGCTCTTTAGATAGCTGTGCGTCAAAACCACCTAAGATTCTCTTTAGAAAGTTCTTCATTATCTACCTTTAATACTTAATGTGACTTTGTATTGAGTGCAATCATTTTTGTCGAATACAGGATACTCAAGCAGTTCAATCTTAGTAACTGTTTTTCCTTTGTCGTCAAAGGCACTGATCTTAATGTCATCATCAAAATTGTTTAACCACTTTACCAGTTGCTTCTTAGTTAATGTGCTGTAAGTTCGCATAATAAAAGCCCCGCGACGGCGAGGTTATAAGTTTACTTCTTGGATTAATCCTCACTAGTCTTCTAGACTTCTCCAGCGTGGTTTATCAGGGTCGTTCCCGAACCATAACTCTTCAACAGCCTTTGGATTAGTAATATCTAACACATTGATGTAGCCATCAAAAGCAGACTTGTAGTCATCAGCATCAAGGTTGCTAACTGAGGTGAATGTCACGTCTTCGTAGACAATTAGGTAGATGCGTTGGTCAGTTGTCATAGATACTCCCTGCTAATTCTTCTTCAATCTCAGGCGCCGGCGGCTTAGAACAGATCTCAGCAATAGTGCGGCTATAGATTAAATCATATAGCTCTTTATTAGCTTCTAGTTCTGGACCTACTTTATCAATACCACGCCCTAGCTTAGGCGAGTCAAGCTTTAACTCTTCAGCTAATGCTTCAGATAGAGAGTAGTTGCCGCCGCCACCTTTGATGATTAAGCCCGTGTTAGACGCTACTTCAATCAAAGAGCTGCCGTACATGGGCAAGCGGTTATAGTAAGGAATCTCAGCTTTCTGCATAGGCACGAAGGTCTTATTCTTTCTAATCAGAATCTTCTGTGTCATCAGTGCCGGGTCATCTCTATCTTTAGCACAACTGCTGATTTGGATATTAAGAGACAACATAAAGCTTAAGGATGAACCGCCGGGATAAGTCGGTGCCTCATACATACCTTTAGCCGGGCGCTGCTGATTAATAAAGATTAGAATGCCGTCAGTTTGCTCAAGGGTGTGAACAATCTTATGCTGCACCCGCTCCATAAGCATGGCAATAGAGCTTACGTCACGGTACTGTGAATCCTTATCAATCTCATCTAAGACTTTCTTAGGGCGCAAGAAGGGTACAGAGTCAATCACGGCAATCTTAGCGCCGGCTTCTAACGCATCCAGTGCGGAGTCGTAGGCATCCTCACCGCCTTTAGGGTTATAGAACATTAGCCGATCGCCGTCTAGATGCAGGGCTTCAATATCATCCTTAGTAACAGTGGCTTCACAGTCAATATAGAAAGCCTCGGCGGACGCATCCTGCTGCTGTACATAGCGGATGATGTTCAAGGCTAAGGCTGACTTACCGACGGATTCTGGTCCATAGATCTGGACAACCCGGCGTAATGGTAAGCCGCCGCCGATTGCTGCATCTAGGGGCGCAATACCTGTTGATAATCGCTCTAGATAGTTAAGGTCGTTACCAACCCGTAATCCTTTTAGTTTCTTCTGTAAGGCTTCTTTGATGCTCATTAGTTATTCTCGTTGTTGTTCTGTTTGCTATACATGCTGTTTACGAATCGCATAAAGTAAATAGAAAAAGCATTTGCATAGCTTGCTGCCAGCGCTCCTGTAAAGAGAGATATGATTGGGTTTACTGCTGCACCAATCATTGTGCCGACCATAAAGACCAAACAAATTAACGTGATATGGATAAGCAGAATATCAGCGGCGTTAAGTTCAGTAGAAACTTCTTCCCCGACCTGAAACTTTTTACCTTTATTCTCTGAGTTGATTTTGTAGACTATGTATTTGTTGGTTATATAGTCTGCTACCCGCATGAGCGAGATTAGATAATTGTCAATTAGTTCTTTGATGTTCATTAGTCTATTCTCAAGATAATCTCATTATCCGGACAACGGTTTAGTTCTGCTGCTTCTATCGTCTTAAAGATTTTAGCTTCTGGTAGGTAATGCGTGTAAGAGTGCTCACTACCATCTTTAGCAACGTAGCCGCCACCGTCCTTTTCTATCCTTTTAATCACATACATAGTTAATAGATTCCATTTCTAAAGGACCATATAAACCAGGCGCCGGCAAAAGCTAGCAGCAGAATGATAATAACTGCCGGCACACCTAATACCCACAGTAGCCAGACTGGAATAGTAAAAGTGAAAGTCATTGTTGCTCCGTTTTATTTAGCTTTGTTGTGTTGTTGTGACCTAGCCATTGGTTAATGACTTCCATATTTGGTTTTCTGGGATCTGGTGCGCTTCTGCGGTATTTCCTTACAAACTCGCGGTGAGTTAAGATGTCTGGGGGAGGCTCATCTTGCTCAGGCAAACTCTGATAGATTTCCCACCAAGTATCTCTCTCTATAGTGAACTCTACAGCCTCACTTTCTATAAACATAGAGAAGAAGTGGGATAGCTCGTCTATAGTCTCAAGAAAGCAAGGTCGAAACTCATCGCTTCTTGTGATCCATCTATTCCATGTTCCTAGCTTGTAATAAGGAAATAGAAGCCGGTGCCAGTCTCTGTTACGTCTGAGGGGCAGATAACCATTCCTGTATTGTAAGTAGCTGTAAGTCTCGTCTACTTTCTTAATATGCCGGCGCACAAATAGATAAAACCATAGTGGCTCGGTGTCCATTACTTGATTCATTCAGTAACAAGCCTCAAATACTCGGCGCTACCTCCTTGTCTTACACCTTCTACAAACACTGTGACAGAGTCGCCGGGGTTTCTAGGTTCATGACATTCAGTAACGGTGTAGACCTTACCCACTTCTAACCATGACCTAGGTGATGTCGGCATGACTTTATCCCCAACATCGAACATGGTATATGTTTCTGTCCAAGTTACAGTGATAGTTTTCATTTCTGTTTACGCTGCCGCCGCCGGGCACGACGACTTAATGGGACGGTAACGTTACTTACTTTAATGTCTTGAGCAAACACTAGCCGGCGGTACTCTTCTTGCCACTGCTGATATTCAAGCCGGTCTATGTTCATACCTAAATCGGCACTCATAGCTTCGTAGAGCATAGCAAACTGAGTAGTCTTAAATTCATCTCGATTCATAGTTTTCTCTATTGATATAAGTGATGTTTTAGCTTCTCTACGTTAGGCTCGGTAGCATACTTTAGGTGAGCTTCAACCGCCCACTTCCTAACGTCACAGTTAAAGTCTTGGATGACCTCCTTAACTCTCATCCCGTTCTTATACTCAAACTCATAGTCTATAGCAACACTACGTAAGTCGTATATGCACTTTTGAGCAATGCTAACCTGTCGCCGGAACTCTGAATACACTGGCTTATTTTTGCTAGCCATACCGCTGATAGTGGCTAGAGTGCATTCAGCAGTATATTCCAGCGCTTTTAGTAAGTCAGTGAGAGCAAACGGTAGATTCATATAGTGAGCGGCTAAGGCTCTGGCATCTTCTGAAGCATCTGATTTTAATACCTTGTTAGCTAGTTCTAATTCGTTCTTAATCATGTTTTAGTGAGATAGTTACAGCTTCTTGTTTGAGTGGGCAGATAATAGGCACGGTGCGCTGACGCCACTCATTAGCAACAAACCGGTGCATTAAGTTGCAGTATTTGTGAGAGTAGAAGGGACAGTCGGCACAGCTATTGATTGTTTGGGTTGTCATTCTTCTAATAACATCTCTTTACCGTCTGGATGTTTAATAATCATAAAGTCTCTAAAACTCGGATGTTTTTTCTTTAGTAGCTCTTCTGCTTTAATGTCTGAGCTAGCTAATATCTCGTAGCATTGTATGAAAGGATTGCTAGTGTGCATTCCATTTCGGCAGGCTATGCCTATATATTTAATCAACATGCTCTGCAAATTCCTTTAGGTTGTTGAAATAGCAATCCCCGCCGAATTAACTCAATAACTCAACGGGGATGTTCTTATTATATCAAAGCGAGTGTGACTCATGCTCTGCAAATTCCTTTAGGCTGTTAAACACCGGCACGTTATCATCATATCGGTTAGAGAAGCCGTTAAACCGAATGTGTAGTCTGTAGGCTAGGTTGCTCATTACACCTTGTTCTTTGTCTAATACCATAGCTGAGCCCACACAAGGACGGCGATCGGGCGTGGGTAGTCTTAACTGTTTATGACATAGGAAGACTTGGTCATTAAGCAGTGCTTGAGCAATCTCCTGGCGCCGCCTAGGGTGTAGAGAAAAGTCTTTATCAGTCCTGAACGGGCAGTTAGAGCAGGGTCTGAGGGTCTTCATCAACCAATACCTCTTTTACTTGAGAGCCTGCGCGCGCATACTTGCTTAACTGTTCAGCAAGTTCCATTTCATTTACAAAATCCGCGTCTAACACTTGGTCAAAGACACCACGTACATAATCATAGTCGGCGCCGACTTCTTTAGCTAGTTGTCTAATCTTCTTGTCTGCTGACTTGGCCAGCTCAGTCATATCATCCCAGACTTTGCATTCTTGCTGCTCTGTTAAGTTAGTCATGAGGTTTCTCTAGGTTTAATATCTTTAAAACTTTAACCTTAATATCTGGCATTAAAGATGATAACCAGTCTGTACCGTGTAAGAAGTTGTTACCTGCTTCTTCTGGTGCCGCGCCCTGTCCTGTTATTTCTATTTGTAGAGTAGCAAAAGTGTTGTCTTTATTGAGATAACCTGAGATAGACAGTGTCGCAGCAAAACTGTCATGTTTCTCTTTATTATCGTCCTCTACGGTGTAGCTGATCTCTATCTCATTAGAGTCGTCTACTTTTAAAGTGTCAGTTTTTGTAATCTTCATAGTATTATCACCAGAATTTAAGGCTGTCGTAGAAGTTGTGCTGGCTAAACAGATAGTTTCTAACCTGACCTGAGATATATCCAGCGACATCATCAGCTAATAACTCTACTTGAGAGTGAGTGCAGCCTCTGAGTCTAGGTTCATTGATTGTGTAAGTGACGGTGTAATTGCCCTTATCATCTTTCTGAATATCAATGTCAGATAATTTCTCTACTAAGTCTCTAAGGTCGCTTTCTCTGTCTAGGTAGTAACGTGCTAAGGCTTCCTGATTCTTTATATACTGCTCCCAGTGCCGCTCCTTTAGCTGATTTATCTCAGCGTTGTGCTTGGTCTTAAGAGCTAAAAGCTCTTGGCTACGGTAGCTAGCAAATAAGAAAGACCATTTCAGTAGCCAGTCTTTGAATTGTTTAATTATCATCTTTAGATTCCAAATTAGGTTCTATTAAGTCCCGCCAAAGGTCTTTCTGTATATCCAACCAGGCTACCATTCCTGAAGTGTTATCCCCTAAAGGCGTGCCGGCTTGACGGTAAAGATAATAAACTAACGAGGCTACAGAGACGTTTAAGTTTTCGATTTCTTCGTACATTGTTCAATATAAATAGGATAAGGGCTGGATTAAGGTTAATCCAGCCCTGGTGGTTTGTTTTTAGTAGTTGTGTTTAGTTAGTAGCTTCTGAATCGGTTAAAGGGTAACGAGTAAAGATGTTGATATGCACGCCGTCTTCTACTTCGTAGGTAACCATACCCTTTGGCAGACTTTCAATCATCTTGTCAAGCTCTTTAGTTACTGCAGCCACTCTCTCACTACCTTTTAACTCTTTAATAGGTTCTTGAATAGCTTCAGTAAACTTATCAAGGGCAGCGCAAAACTGCTCATGTGGTGTCTGTTCAATGCTCATGGTGTTATGTCCTGTTGTTGTCTGGCAAGAGCTAGCCATTCATTGAATAACTGCTCTTCCATTATGTACATTGTACGGCGTTTACCGTCGGGGCATTCACTATTAATGGCGTAGATATCAATGCCTTGCTTCTGACCTTTTGAGTATTCGTCCCAGGTTAGGTTCCAGCTTTTACGTTCACCTCTATCTTTGACTTCTACTCTAAGCTCACCTTTAAGTAGGTGGATATCGCCGTCACCATTGGCAGCGCCGGATCTAACCGTACCTTTAGCGATATCTCTTTCAATGCTTTTCTCTGTATGCCTTGCTCTGCGCTGTATCTTCTGTCGTTTATTATCTTTGCTATAAGGATGTTGGTCTAGCCCTATGTCTTCTTCCAGAGGGTCGTAGTAGAGTGACCTACTGCCGGTGCCGGCGAGACAGGACTTGCATCTAATGAGTTGATTCTTGCAGTTCTCGTAGTATTCCTGGGGACATGTATGTTTAGCCATCTGTGTTGTTCTTAAACTGGTTGTAGGTAAGTTATTTAAAATTTTTATTATTAAAGGGGCGCGGCGTCATGCCACAAACAGTTTCTATTAAGAGTTCTATTTCTACGAGTGACAGTATCGGTTCTACTCGTATTGAGTTCAGTCTGCCTGATGCAAGACTGGTTAGCACGACTCAGTATTCGAGCACGTTCAGTTCTTTGATTGATGCGGGCACAACGAAGACGTTTGACTTTTCCAATTTAGGGACTAAGTTAGTATCCCTTGCGTTTAAAGCCACCAGACCTGTTGCTGCATTTATTATTACGGCGGACAAGGAATATGAATATCCTTTGAGCACCTATGGGTGTTTGCTTGTTGAGACTAAAGAGAATCTCTTGACTAATGCGACGGGGATTCGATTTGAAGTACCGCCAGCGTCTAACACAGCACCGTCTCCTGCGCCGTTGCAGTATCCTAAAGCGGCAGTGGAGTTATTTGTGTTGCTGACTACTTAAGAGTAGTAATCTTCAGACTTAACGAATAAGCAGAGTTGATCAAGTTCTTTATCAATCTGTGCTTTAGTCATCCGTTTAAAGTTTTCATAGACAGTGGGGCGGACATAGCCGTCGATACGCCGTTGCATCTCTAACGGTAAGTCCATGTCTTCCTCTAGGGTTGACCATCCTGATAAGTATTGAGCTGCTCTGTAGATTGGTGTGTAACATGATGTAATTAATCCGTAATTAAGGTTCTGAAACTTATCTGATTCTTTGGTGATTAAACTATCAAGCACGTTGTTGCCCGTCTTTAACTTATCCCAACGGTCTTCTTCTGAGATAACAGTCCAGGCATAGAAGGCGGCGTATCTGCCCTCGGCTTCGATATCGGCGTTGATGACGCTGTTCTTTAGCCGCAGCCAATCTTGTTGGGTCTTGCCAGGAATTGCAAAAGCATCATGAATAATATTAATGGCGCGGGATAAAGACCATAGCTCTTGATAAAGTTGGGTAGGGGAGCCAGCTAAATAGCTGTTAAGATAAGCACCGCTGTCGTGCTGTTTAATAGTCTTTTCTTTAAGAGATTCTCTAACATCAGAGATGCTGTAGAAGAAAGGTAAGTTGCCGATACTAGGGTTGCTGAAGTTGTCGATCATAAGTGTTTGTGGGTGGATTAGGGAGAGATCTTAGCATTATTCCCTCCCTTTATTGTCTTTGTTGTGTGATGGTTAATTAGTCACAGAAGGAAGCAGTCTGACGAGGCTACGGCATTGAGAAGCTGTAAATTCTAATGCTGCCAATTGCTCTTCTAGGCGGGCTTTTTTATACTTAGCTTCTGCTAAGACCTCGTCTTCATTCATGAGTGCTTGTTTAGCTGCTTTACGCTTCAGTTCATTGCTAAGGTTGCTATCAGAAGCCACCGCCACTAGGATTTGTGATTCTTGTTCTTCAATCACTTGTTCGGCGGCGAGAATGCCTTGTTTTGCTTCTAAGACAGCAGTGAAAATCTTCTGCCCTAAGCGCATCAACTCGGTGGTGTCAGGCGTTGTAGCGTAGTAAAGGATTTGCTCAGAGAGTCCGTTGGTTAATTCTGTAAGTGATGTCATCGTTTATTGGTGGGGGATTAATTGATTAAGCGTTAAAACAAACTGCGAGATAGCATCATATTCTTCAGCACTGGGCAGCTCAGAGAATTGCTGTTTCAACTCTTCTACTTGTTGCACAAGAGCTGCTTTGCGGTCTTCTAAGCCAGCAATCTCTGCTTCATAGTGCTGTAGCTTCTCGTTGATGTCGGCGGCTTGGGCAGCGGCTGCTGCTTTCTGTTTAATTAACTCAATAGCTTGATTAAGAGTGAAGTTACCGATGTTGGACTGGAGCGCGCACGGCAGCTCTCCAAAACTCATTTCTTCTGTAACAGACTCGACAACTTCTGTAGTAGTGGGCGGGGTGTAGACTTCCATTGTTTCTGTGGGGTTAATAGGAATGCAAAACCAAATAGGGGTG
>JACCDR010027975.1_pt1 | contig 14101 bp, 11 predicted proteins | sample 7446431 | NCBI WGS metagenome assembly JACCDR01 (sample SAMN15323443, study PRJNA562643) | freshwater metagenome | isolation source: river surface water | place: USA:Blue River Watershed | collected 2017-08-17 | reverse complement strand
GACGGGCGCGCCGGTGGTGTTCGACGCCACGCACAGCGTGCAGCTGCCGGGCGGCCAGGGCACCAGCAGCGGCGGCCAGCGCGAGTTCGTGCCGGTGCTGAGCCGCGCCGCGGTGGCCGTGGGCGTGGCGGGTGTGTTCATGGAGACGCACCCTGACCCCGCGAATGCGCTGAGCGACGGCCCCAACGCTGTGCCGCTGAAGCACATGAAGGCGCTGCTCGAACAGCTCGTGGCGCTGGACCGCGTCGTCAAGCAGCAGCCGCTTCTGGAAAACGACTTCGCTGCCTGACGCCGCTCGATGACCGAATCCCGGATGGATGTACCCGCGGCAGACACGCCGACGCCGGCGCCGCGACCGCCGAGCTGGCGACGCCGCCTGAAGCGGCTCGTCACCAGCGGCACGATGCTGTTCGCCCTGACCGTGGCCTTGCCCACGGCCGGTGCGGCCGTGTTCTACGGGCTGATCGTCTCTGACCGTTACGTGTCGGAGTCGCGTTTCGTCGTGCGCAACCCGCAGCGCGCATCGCCCAGCGGACTTGGCGCGCTGCTGCAGGGCACGGTGTTCTCGCGCTCGCAGGACGACACCCACTCGGTGCACGACTACATCCTGTCGCGCGATGCGCTGAAGGAGCTGGAGGGTCAGCTGCAGATCGGCAAGCGCTACGCCGACCCAGGGATCGACTTCTGGAACCGCTTCCCCGGCCTCGACGGTGACGACAGCTTCGAGGCCTTGCACCGCCACTACCTCAACCACGTCCACGTCGCGTACGACACGGTGTCGTCGATCTCGGTGCTGCGGGTGCAGGCGTACACGGCCGCCGATGCCCAGCGCGTCAATGACCTGCTGCTGCAGATGGGCGAACGCCTGGTGAACAACCTCAACGCGCGCAGCCGCCGCGATCTGATCGAGGTGGCCGAGAACGAGGTGCGCGCGGCCGAAGCGAAAGCTCGCGCCACGGCGGCAGCGCTGGCCAGTTTTCGCTCGCGAAGGTCGGTGTTCGATCCCGAGCGCCAAGGCACGCAGCAACTGGCCACGGTGGCACGTCTTCGCCAGGAGCTGAGCGTGGCACAAGGGCAGCTCGATGCGTTGAAGCGGGTTGCACCGAACAATCCGCAGGTTCCCATGCTCACGCAGGAGGTGGACCGCGTGAAGGGCGAGATCGCCCGCGAGACCAGCGACCTGCTCGGAGAGGGCCGCTCTCTCACCAACAAGGCGCCGGAGTACGACCGTCTGTTGCTGGAACGGACCTTTGCCGATCGCCAGCTGGCAGGGGCGTTGGGGGCACTCGAGACCGCGCGCAACGAGGCTGCCCGCAAGCAGCTCTATCTGGAGCGTCTGGTGCAGCCGAACCTGCCTGACGTCGCGGTGGAGCCGCGCCGGCTTCGAGCCGTCGTGACCGTGTTCGTGGTCGGCCTGCTCGTCTGGGGCGTGGCGGGCTTCGTGCTGGCCAGCGTGCGGGAACATGCCGACTGAGCGAGTCTGGGCTGGCCGGCCGACCGCAGACGCATCGCTGCGTCGTGGGTTGGCGGTTCAGCGCCGGGTCATCCACGCGCTGCTGCTGCGTGAGGTGATCACGCGGTTCGGCCGTCGCAACCTGGGTGTGCTGTGGCTGATCCTGGAGCCTGCCTTGTTCACCTTGGGCGTCGCCGCCCTCTGGTCCGCAGCGCGCATGAACCAGACCTCGGAGATTCCGATCGTGGCCTTCGCCATCACCGGCTACTCGTCGGTGCTGATGTGGCGTAACTCGGTCAGCCATTGCACGCACGCGCTGCAGGCCAACCTGGGGCTGATGTACCACCGCAACGTGCATGCGCTGGACGTGTTCGTGGCTCGCATCCTTCTCGAGGTGCTGGGCGCCACGGCCTCGTTCCTGCTGCTGGTGGTGTTGTTCGTCGCCCTCGGCAGCATGATGCTCCCCGTGGATCCACTGGCCGTGATCGTGGGCTGGGCCATGCTGGCATGGTTCGGTGGGGCCTTGGCCCTTGCCGTTGGCGCCGCGTGCGCCTTCAGCGAAGTCGTCAAGCGACTGTGGACGCCAATTGCCTACTTCCTGTTCCCGCTGTCGGGAGCGGCCTTCATGGTCGACTGGTTGTCGCCTGCGGCCCGCCAACTGGCGTTGTTGCTGCCCATGGTGCACGGCGTCGAACTGCTGCGCGAAGGCTTCTTCGGCGGCGTCGTGCCTGCGCACTACGACCTCGCCTACATGGCGATGTGCAACCTGGTGCTCACCTTCTTCGGCCTGGCACTGGTGCGCTTGGCCTCGCGCCACGTCGAGGCCGAATGATCCGCATCGAGGACGTCAGCAAGTCGTACGGCACCCGGCTCGGGCGCCGCACGGTGCTCGACCGCGTCAACCTGACGCTGGCGCGCGGCGACAACCTCGGCATCCTGGGGCGCAACGGCGCTGGCAAGTCGACGCTGATCCGGCTGCTCAGCGGCGCCGAGCGGCCGACGTCGGGCCGCATCGTGCGCGAGATGAGCGTGTCGTGGCCGCTGGCCTTCACGGGGGCCTTCCAGACGCACCTGACGGGCCTGGACAACCTGAAGTTCATCTGCCGCATCTACGGCCGCGACTGGCGCCCGCTCGTGCCCTACGTCGAGGAGTTCACCGAGCTCGGCATCTACTTCCGCGAGCCGGTGATGCACTACTCGGCCGGCATGACGATGCGCCTGGCCTTCGCGCTGTCGATGGCCATCGAGTTCGACTGCTTCCTCATCGATGAGGGCATGGCCGTGGGTGACGCGCGGTTTGGCCATCGCTGCCACGTCGAGCTGTTCCAGAAGCGCCGCGACCGCTCGTTCATCCTCGTCTCGCACGATCCCGGCATCGTGCGCAAGTACTGCCAGCGCGCCTCGGTGCTGCACCTGGGCCGCCTGTACCACTTCGACAAGGTCGACGAGGCCTACGCGTTCTACGAATCGCAGCACGTGCCCGCCCCGGCGGTGCAGTTCGACTGAGGGGCCGATGGTGAAGGTGCTGCTCGAGATGCGCCCGGCGCTGGACGGCCACAGCGGCATCCCCCAGGAGACGCGCCTGCTGTTTCGCGGCCTGTGCACCTTGCCCGGCGTGGAGGTCGAGGGCCTGCTGCAGAGCGGCAACCTGGTGCTGGAGCCCGGTGTCCGCCAGCGGCCGACGGTGCCCGGCGAAGGCGACCTGGAGCCTCACTCCAAGGTCGTGGTGTCGCTGCAGCAGGGGGCGGCCTCGCACCGGCTGGAGCACCTGCGGCGGCAGATGCTGAAGCTGCTCGGGCCGGCCGGTGCCGGGCTGGGTGCGCTGCTGGGGCGTCAGGTCCGCCTGGGCTACTTCGACCCGACGCACTTCCGTGACTACGTCTGGCGCGCGCTGTTCGCCAAGACTCTGCCGGTGTCGGACATCGAGGCCGTCGTCACACGGCCGCACCGGGTGATGCGCTGGCCCTGGTCGCTGATGAACGCGATGGGCGTGCTCACGGGCATGGTCGGCCGGCCGCTGTATGCGCGGCTGGACACGCGCGACGCCGACGTCGCGATCGTCGAGACGCCCTATCCGGGACGCTTCTCGCGCCGCACGAAGCTGGTGGTCCGCTACCACGACGCTTTTCCGGTGCTGATGCCGCACACCGTCAAGGCACGCGGCTACCACCGCGCCATGCACCACCACGCGCTGCGCCGCAATGCCGCCGACGGCGCCTGGTTCGCCTGCGTCTCCGAGGCCACGCGTGCCGACCTGCTGGCGCTGATGCCCGAGGTGGCGCCGCGCACCGTGGTGATCCCGAACATGCTGCCCGACGACTTCGCGGCCGTCGACGAGGGCCCTGAGCGCGTGCCCGAGGTGCTGTGGAGCCGCCGCAACCGGCGCGCCCCGCATGGCGGCGGTGCCGAGGTCTCGGCGGCGGATCTCGTGGACGGGCGCTTGCCCTATCTGCTGATGGTGTCGACGCTGGAGCCCCGGAAGAACCACCAGGCGCTGCTCGACGCCTGGGAGCTGCTGCGCAGCCGCGGGCATCCGCACCTGAACCTGGTGTGCGTGGGCAGCATCGGCTGGGAGACCGGCCCGTTGCTCGACCGCCTGAGCCCTTGGCTGCAGCGGGGCGGCCTGCACCTGCTGGAGTCGGTGCCTTCGTCGGACCTGCGGCTGCTGTACCGGCATGCCGCAGTGACGGTGTGCCCGAGCTTTGCCGAAGGCTTCGACTTCGCCGGCGTCGAGGCCATGTGCAGCGGCGGGCTCGTGGCGGCGTCGGACATCGCGGTGCATCGCGAGGTCTACGACGACGCGGCCGCGTATTTCAGCCCCTATGACGTGCAGCAGATGGTGTCGGTGATGGGCGCGTTGCTCGACCCGGCGTCAGACGCCCGGCGGGCCCATCTGGGCGAGCGCGGCCATGCCGTGGCCGAGCGCTACCGGGCCCATGCCGTGATGCCGCAGTGGCGAGCCCTCCTCGACCGCCTGGGGACGGGGGCTTGAGCCTGTCGCTGCTCGAGCGGCTGAGGCGGCGCCTTCGCGGCACGACGGCCCCGCCGCCCGACCCGAACGCCTACTTCGGGCTCGCCGACATCGACGAGCTGCACGCCACCTACCGCCGCCACGGCACACGCGACGGCGGCCCCTGGGACCGCTACCGCCACGCCCACCTGCGGCTGCCCGACTGGTTCGAGAACGGCCTCGACCCCTGGTCCGACTCCTACCGGCAGCAGCAGCACCGGCTGTGGCAGGCGGTGGCCGGGGTCGATCGACCCTATGAGGCCGGCACCGACGAGGCCGACACCGGCTGGGAGCGGGCCGATCCAATCCGGCGGCCCGGCTTCTTCCAGCGCCGCGACGACGGTGCCGTGGACGCGGCGGCCCATCAGATCCTGGCCAGCGGCATGATCCACCTGCACAGCGGGCTGCGGCCGGGCGACAGGGCGCTGGAGTACGGGCCCGGCTTCGGGCAGACGGCGCTTTCGCTGGCGCGCCTGGGCGTTCGTGTGGACGCGGTGGACATCTCGCCTCGCTTCTGCGAGTTCGTCAACGCGCAGGGTCGGCACTTCGAGGTCGAGTTGCACGCCCACGTCGGCCGCTTTGGTGACAACCCGCACCCCGGCCAGCGCTACCGGCTGGTGTGGTTCTACGAGGCCTTCCACCATGCCTTCGAGTTCGACCGCCTGGTCGCAGCCCTCGACGGCCTGGTGGAGCCGGGCGGCCGCGTCATCCTGGCTGGCGAGCCCATCGTCGAGCGGGAGTACGCCGCCGTGCCGTACCCCTGGGGGCTGAGGTTGCACAGCGAGGTCGTGGCGGTGGTGCGCCAGACCGGGTGGTTCGAACTGGGCTTTTCCGAGGCCTTCCTGTTCGAACTGTTCGCTCGCCACGGCTGGCAGGGGCGGAAGGTGGCCTGCGAACCTTCGCCGTTCGGCGTGCTCTTCTGCTTCGAGCGGCGAGTCAGCCCGGCGGCGGGGACTTGACCGTGGGGCGGCCTGTAACAAACGGACGCATCGGTTCGGCAGCGCAGCCCGGCGTCGGTGGCGGCCTGGATGCCACCCGTTATTTCAGGGACTCGACCGGCAGAAATCGATCTCGCATACTACGTCGGTCAGTCCAGCTGCCATCGTCATCGGCTGAAGGATTGGATGCCAGAAACGCCGAGCCAGAGACTCAGGCCAGCCTCGCGGGCCGGACCTGGCCGGGAAGCCAGCAGTGCCATCCGGGGTTGATGTCGTAGATATGCTTGTGCCAGCTGCCGCCGCGATCTCGACTTCGCTGGCCACCGTCTTGGTGCTGACCGAGAAGGTCGGCGCCACCCAGATCCTCAGCTTCGCCCAGCCCTTGTCCACGCCGGCGGCCAAGCGATGGCGCCTGCACCTCACCGAGGACCTGCCTGAGTGGAGCGACCCGGCCGAGCTTCGTCGCTTCTGGGATGACCTGGAACCGCGCGCGCTGGTGCTCTCGCGCCATGCCGAAGGACATGCGCCCGCGATGGCCAGCCTGGCGCGGGCCCGGGGCGTGCCGACCGTGTTCCACCTCGACGACGACCTGCTGGCCGTGCCCGATGCGCTCGGCAAGGCCAAGGTTCGCCATTACCGGGATCCGCAGCGCCTGGCCGGGCTGCGTCAGATGCTGGAGGGTGTCGATCTGGTCTACGCATCGACCGACGCCTTGGCCAGCCGGCTGGTTGAGCACGGCGTGCGAGCAAGGATCGTGTCTGGCGAGCTCTACTGCACCCCGTCCGACATCGCGCCGAAGGTGATGCCTCCGAGGGCCGCCCCGACGGTCGGATACATGGGTACCGGGGGGCATTCCCAGGACCTGGCTCTGGTGATGCCTGCGGTCTGTCGCCTGATGCGCCGCATTCCGACCATGTGCTTCGAGACGTACGGAACGATCCGCCCGCGCGAGGAGATGGCCGAGTTCGGGGAGCGCTATCGGCACCACGCGGCCGAGCCGGACTACGACCGCTTTCTGCAGCACCTGGCGGAAACCGGCTGGTGGGTCGGCTTGGCGCCCCTGGAGGACAACCCGTTCAACCGATGCAAGGCCGACACCAAGTGGGTCGAGTACAGCTGGGCGGGTATCGCCGTCGTGGCCAGCGACCTCCCGGTGTACCACCGGGCTTGCGCAGAAGGCGCGGGCCTGCTGGCCCATGGGCTCGATGGCTGGGAGCGCGCGATGGAGCTCCTGCTGACCGACAGCCTGTTTCGTGAGGCCCAGTGCACGGTGGCCAAGCAGCGATTGCGCTTGCACTACAGCCGCAGCCGGCTGGCCAGACAGGTCGAAGACATCCTGGATCTGGCCAGTGCGCCGTACCGTGTGGGTGCTTGACACGTTCCTCTTCGGGGCTGTGATCGCCGCGAACTCGCGATCTGCGTGAACAGTGGGGCCGGCGTGGCTTTGCACTGACTTGCCCGTTGATCCTGCGCGCTGGTTGAGGACTCTCAGCAGCGCCAACGGCAGCGGGATCCGCCACCAGCAGGCGCCGCAAGGGCACATGGGTCGACCCATGCGATCCATCCTCAGGCACAGCCATGCCCGGTGTTGACGCTGCTAAACTAGGATGGCCTCAGGGGCCTTGATCTCGATCGTCCGTTTTCTGCCCGCGGGAGTCTGGGCCAGGAAACCCAGTTCGTTGCGCAAGACTTCGCAGCCATCGCGGGGCAACAGAACGGACGGAGCGAGTCATCCAACTACCTGCTTGCCGCGATGTGGCGATAGGCCACTCGGTAGGGTTCGCGCCCTCGCGGGTGGACCGCCCGCATTCCAGACACCTTGCGGCCGCGAAACCACCGTCCGCCTGCACGCCCTCCGCGCTTCGATGTGAGCACCCCTGTCGCAGCGCTCGCCGACCTTTGGACTATCAACGGATCAGATGAAGCACATCGTCATCACCACCATCAATCCCCCCAACTTTGCGACCCGCGAACTCGCCCGCGGAGCGGCTGCGCAGGGCTGGCAATTCGTGGTCATCGGGGATCGCAAGTCGCCTCCTGGATACGACCTGGCGCACGCCCGCTTCTACAGCCTCGACGAGCAGCGCGCGTTGCCCTTTGACTACGCGGCGAAGTGCCCCCCGGGCCACTATGCGCGCAAGAACATCGGCTACCTCGTGGCCATGCAGGAGGGCGCGCAGGAGATCCTGGAGACGGATGACGACAACATCCCTCGGGATGCGTTTTTCGCGGCGCGCGATGCCGAACAGCCGGCACGCATCTGCGATCGCCCGGGCTGGCTGAACGTCTACGCCTATTTCTCTGACGCGGTTGTCTGGCCGCGCGGGTTTCCGCTGGATCGCGTGCGTGCGGTGCAGCCGGCTCTCACGTCGATGAAGAGCGAACGCCGCCGCTTCGCCGTCCACCAGGGCCTGGCGGACGAGAACCCAGACGTTGATGCGGTCTACCGTCTGCTGTTCCCGCTGCCGCTGAACTTCAAGCAGGGCGAGTCGGTGGCCATCAGCGGCGAGGCCAACTGCCCGTTCAACAGCCAGAACACCCGTTGGTGGCCCGAGGCCTACCCGCTGCTGTACCTGCCCTTCCACTGCTCGTTCCGCATGACGGACATCTGGCGGAGCTTTGTTGCGCAGCGCATCCTCGCTGCCCAGGGCGGTGGGGTCGTCTTCCACGACGCGACGGTGTACCAGGATCGCAACGAGCACGATCTGATGCGCGACTTCCGCGACGAGATCGAGGGCTACTGCACCAACGCGCGCATCATGGAAATGCTCAACGCGCTGCCGCTGGCGGGTACCGCGGCGTCGGTCTTCGATGACATGGCGCAGTGCTACGAGTGCCTCATCGGCCTTGGCGTGGTGAAGCCAGAAGAACGCGAACTCCTGGCAGCCTGGCGTGCAGACTGCGAGCGCATTGCAGCCGTTGGAGGCGGTGAGTGAGGACTTTGCCCCTGCTGCTGCCGGATGCAACTCAGCCCAAGTGGGCGAAGCCAGAGCACCTGCTCAACCTGTTCGAGTGGAACGGCCTTGGCCAACGGCTCGAGATCTCGCAGACGCCACGCTTCAGTGCGACGGGCCGCCCGGCCTATGCATTGAACCTGAACAACCAGTACCGAGTCGACCGCGAACTCGCCGCGAAAAAGGCGCCCGGAAATCCCTGCGTGTATGACGCTTTCGACGACGCGCTCTGGCGCGAGATCGAGCGCCAGGACGGCATGCTGATACTTGACTGCGCCGTGGAAGCGATGATCTCGCGCGAAGACATCGCACAAGGTTTGCTGGCCGGGATCGAGAAACAGCGTCTGGACCCGGCGAGGGTGTGCGTGCTCAACTGCAACCTGCGTTCGCCGGTGCTTTTCGAGCAGCAGTTTCTTTCCTCGCTGCCGCGCAAGCCCAAGCTGGTGGGCTTCGACACCTGTTTCTGGCTGCTGGCGGGCTTCAACCGCATGACGGCGGAGAACGAAGGCGCTTTGCTCGCTCGCCATCAGGCTGTCGAGCGTTCGCTTGGCAGTCTGCGGCCATACAAGTACGTGAGTTTCAACGGGCGCCTCCGGCCGCATCGCTTCTACGTGGTGATGTGGCTGCTGGCGCGGGGGCTCTTCGAGCACGGTCGACTGTCGTTCCTGGCCTACGACTCTCAAGTCAGGCCTCACGACCTGGACAAGCTGCGCCGATATCTGATTCGCATGGGCTACCCCAGTGTCGAAGAGACGATCGGCTCATTCGACGCCTTGGTGGAACGTCTGCCGATGTCGATGGATGTCTCGCTGGAGGAATCCCAGGCCAGCGCCGCCTACAAGCGCACATTGCCCTGGCGCAGTCAGGCGGCGCAGTTCTACGACGAGGCCTACTTCAGCATCGTGGTCGATACCGAGTTCCAACGGAGCGACAACCTGTTCCTGACGCCGATCGCCTTCAAGTCGTTCATGAACTTCTCGCCGTTCGTGTACGTCGGAAGTGCCGGCGGACTGCAGCGGATGCGCGAGTTGGGCTTCAAGACGTTCTCGCCCTGGATCGATGAGTCGTATGACGCGCTTGATGATCCCATGGAGCGCATGAGCGCCGCGCTGGTCCAGATCCAGAAGCTCAGTGCAATGCCCAAGCCCCAGCTCCAGGAGATGTACGCGGCGATGTGGCCGGCTCTGTCGCACAACTACTGGAACTTCCATCGGGACGCACCCAATCGGGCCGAAAGTGTGCTGGAGTCCGAGTTGCTGGCTCCGATGGGGCTGGCGTGAGCCGATTGCCCAGTAACCAATGACGCGCAGCGGCTTCGCCCGGCCGCCACACTTGTGCGCCAGCTGACGGTAGAGGCTAACCGCCGGGCGTGAGCCCCCGCGGGGTCGCCGATTGTCCGCGTCGATGTCTGACGGAGCACTTCAGCCCGTCAGTCACAGGCTGCCGTTGCCTGGGCCGCGTCAGAGCATCCGCGGCGGGCGTGCGCCTGTGATCCGTACCACTGGACGGGCCCGGCCATGCGCGAGGGACCTCCACCAGACCGGCAGCTTGTTGCAGGAGGCTCGGTACAAGGCGGCTCGCCGACGGCCGGGTGGGTCTCCCGCCGCAGCCTGCTGGCGCGCCAAGTGGTGGACACCTCACACGGGTGCACTTGCCTGCTTGAGTTGAGCGTCGCCCGTAGCAGCGGAGTCCGGCTGCCACAACGACCTGTCACGGGGCCGAGAGGCCGATGCGTGCACACGGAGCGCTATCATGTCCACTCGATTCAGGCGAGTTCCTCGTGGGCTGGCGTCCCGGGGGTCCGATTGGCTCCTTCAGGCATCAGCGAAGCGCGCCGCTCCGCTACTGACCAGGTATATGCCTACACCATCCAGCATCGAAACCAGCCGCATTCGGGCCCTGATCGTCGGCGACAGCCACGTAGACGCCATCAAGCGCGCTCTGAAGCGATCCCGTGGTACCGAAGCCCAGGCACTTCAGGTGGTCAGGCTACAGAAGCTCAAGAACGGCACGGTGATCGGCGATCTGGATCTGGACGAGGTGGTAGCCCGCGTCAGCACCATGCAGCCCGACGATGTCGTGGCGTGCTTCATCGGCGGCAACCAGTTCAACGCGTTCGGTCTGGTTCAACATCCGCGCAAGTTCGACTTTCACAGCCGCGAGCGTCCTGATCTCGCGCCGCTGCCAGGGCATGAGATCGTCCCCTATCAGGCACTACGCGACGTCTTCTCTTCCGGCCTCCGAGGCAACGATGGCAAACGGATTTGCCGCATCACGGCCGCAAGCCGGGCGCGGGTTTATCAGGTCGCCCCGCCGCCACCCAAGCTGAATGAGGCGCGGATCCTGCAGCGCCACGAGACCTTGTTTCGTGAAAAGGGCTTGCTCGAGCACGGCATCACTCCGGCTCAGATCCGGTTGAAGTTGTGGGCATTGCAGGTGTCTGTGCTCGGGGAGCTTTGCCGCGAGTGGGGATGCAGCATGCTGCCGGCGCCAGAGCAGGCGATCGACGCACAAGGCTTCCTGAAGGACGAATACGCGGGTGACGATGCCACCCACGGCAACGAGTCCTACGGCCGGCTGAACATCGAACAGGTGATGTCGTGCGCCGCCATCGGCCGGGGCCAACAGGAGGTTCAGGCATGAGAGACCATCCCTACCGTTCCCTACCGGATCGGGCCTTCTGGAAGCGAGGGTTGGCGGAGCGGGCACCCTCCGATGTCGACCCGGTGGGCCGGTTCGACCTCCGAATCGCCGAAGACACCAAGGTAGCCACGGCCGGCAGCTGCTTCGCCCAGCACATCGCTCGCCACCTTCAGTCGTCGGGCTATTCCTACTACGTTGCTGAAGACGGGCACCCGGCCCTGCCCCAACGGGTGAGGCAGAGCGCCGGTTACGGCCTCTTTTCGGCTCGATACGGGAACATCTACACCACGCGCCAGCTGATCCAGTTGTGGCAACGTGCGTTTGGACTCTTCGAACCTGAAGAGGGGGTCTGGCGAGGCGAGGACAGGGAGTACCTTGATCCGTTCCGGCCGACCATCCAACCGGGCGGCTTCGTCAGCGAAGCTGAGGTGCTTGCAGACAGGGCACAGCACCTGGCTGCCGTGCGGCGCATGTTCGAGACGCTCGACGTGTTTGTCTTCACCTTGGGCTTGACGGAGTGCTGGCGCTCGCGCGCCGATGGGGCAGTCTTTCCGGTGTGCCCCGGCGTATCTGGCGGCGAATTCGATCCGGATCGGTACGAGTTCTACAACCAGAGTGTTGGCGATGTGATCGATGACTTGATGCAGTTCCGTCGCGAGCTGGCGTCCGTCAACCCGCGTGCTCAGCTGATGCTGACCGTGTCGCCCGTGCCCCTCGCGGCCACGGCGGCCCCGGGTGCGCATGTCCTGTCTGCCACGACTTACTCGAAATCGGTGCTGCGGGTGGCTGCCGAAACGCTCGCCGGTGCACACGCGAACGTCCACTATTTCCCGTCCTACGAGATCATCACGGGAGCCTACTCGCGGGGTCGCTACTACGCGGAGGACTTGCGCAACGTGCTTGAAGAAGGGGTCTCGCACGTGATGCGGGTCTTCTTTCATCACGTCACCGATGGCGCGAAGAAGCTGAAGCCGCCCACGGTGAAGGAGCCCGAAGAGGACAAGATCGCGGCGGCCAGCGCAGCGATGGTGGAAGTGGAGTGCGACGAGTCGGCACTGGATCGCTGAGCAGCTTTGGCCGTGCAACAACCGTTGGCAGAGCAATCGAGCTCAGTCGAGCAACTTGTCGCTCGGCCCGAAGAGGTGCCCTCGTCCGCCGGCCCTTCCTCGCGACCAATCCTGTACACCAGCTACCCGAAGACCGGATCGTCCCTGCTGTTCACGCTGATCGCCCGGTACCGCGATCTCAAGCCGGCCGAGATGGTCACCCGCCGGGTGTTTGCGCAGGCCAAGAACAACTTCCTCATCGAGCGCGGCGGTGACGAGCGGCCTTCGTTCCTGCTCAAGACCCATCTGTTGCCCGAGCACTATGTCGACCGCGTCCGCAAGGACCCCGCCTCGACCGAGCTGGGGCCCTTGCCCGAGGGCAAGGGCGTGTGGTCCTGGCTCGCGGGTTCGGGCGGCGGGGCCATCTACGGCATCCGCAACCCGTTCTCGCAGTTCTTCAGCGCGGTCGACTACAGCCGGCTGCTGTACGTGCAGACCTTCCACGCCAGCAGCTGGATGAAGGACGGGCGGGCCGAGGCCTTCTTCCGGGGTTTGCTGGGTCTGCCCGACATCCCCACGCCAGAGGCGTTCGCCAGCTTCGACGTCCGCGCGGACGGCCCCGCGGTCCTGGAGGAGCGCCTCTGGCGCTACGTGAACGGCCGTGGGACGCTGCCCATCTTCGAGGGCGGCAGCTCGCCGACGTACTTCGACCACGTCAACCACTGCTTCCCGAGGGTGGCCGTCCAGCCCCGCCACCTCATCGTGACCTACGAGCGCCTGATGGCGGCCGACCCGCTGCTGCTGGCCGGCCTGGCCGAGCTCCTGGACATCTCGCTGGACACGCTGACCGCCGCGTTCCGCGCCGAGGCCGAGGAGCGGGCCACCAAGTCAGGGCGCTACGTGAACAACCCGTTCTTCGCCGGGTTCCGGGTGTCCACGCCCGAGATGGTGCGCCAACTGCCCAGCTGGGAACGCCTGCGCGAGGCCTGCCTGGCCCTCTGCCCGCCGCTGCACATGGTGCTGGCCGAAGGCTGAGCCCGGCTTCAGCCGGCGCGGGCCCAGTCCACCAGCGCCGCAACGCCGCTTTCGACCGTGGTCGACGGGCGCCAGCCCAGCACCTGGCCAGCCCTCGAGACATCCGCCACCGCATGGCGGATGTCGCCGGCGCGGAACTCCCCGCTGATGCGAAGACGGTCCGGCGGCAGCCCCAGGCGAGCCAGGATGAGCGCCGCCACGTCGCGGATCGAGCGCGGCTCGCCAGTGCCGATGTTGAGGGTCTGGCCCGACGCGGCTTCCGTCTCGCAGGCCCTGACGAAGGCTTCGACCACGTCGTCGACGAAGACGAAGTCGCGGTGGATGTGGCCGTCCTCGAAGACATTCAGGGTGCGCCCGGCCATGGCCTGCTGGCAGAAGATGGACAGCACGCCGGTGTACGGGTTGCGCAGCGACTGGCCAGGGCCGTACACGTTCTGCAGCCGCAGCATCACGCTGTCCCACGGCGCCGGGGTCTGCTGCAGCAGGTACTCCTGCATCAGCTTGGTCGAGCCGTAGACGGAGCCCGGCGTGACCGGCGCGTGCTCGGGCGTGGGAATCGGACGCAGAGCGCGCCCGTCCGCGCCGACGGGGTCGAACCGCCCCTGGGCCATGTCCTCGCTGCGCCGGGGAGGCGGCACCAGCATCCGCCCATCGGCATCGAGGTAGGCGCCTTCGCCGTACACCGCGCGCGTGGCCGCCAGCACGACGCGCCGCGGCGGCTTGGGCAGCGCACGAAGGCACTCGATCAGGTGCGCCGTCCCCATCACGTTGACATCGGCGTAGCGGGCAGGCAGGTCGGCCGACTGCCCGGTGCCGGTCTCGGCGGCGAGGTGCACGACGAGGTCGGGCGCGAAGTCGGCCAGCGCCTGGCCCATGGCGGTGCGATCACGCACGTCGCCCCGCACCAGGGGCAGATCGGCTGGCGCCGCAGCGTCGGGCCCGTGCACCTGCGGGTGCAGGTTGTCGTAGGCCAGCACGGTGGCCCCACGGGCAGCGAGCGCGCGCATCAGGCGCGAGCCGAT
>JACCDR012499390.1_pt1 | contig 14102 bp, 22 predicted proteins | sample 7446431 | NCBI WGS metagenome assembly JACCDR01 (sample SAMN15323443, study PRJNA562643) | freshwater metagenome | isolation source: river surface water | place: USA:Blue River Watershed | collected 2017-08-17 | reverse complement strand
TACCTTGCCGGCTGACCCTGATGGAGTCGGGCGGTATATTCGGACACCTGCTTGTTCCGGGAACGCACGCGCGTGACTGGACGTGGCGGCTGGACATTCTGGAAGACCGCAGGAAGTTCAACGTGTACGCGTCATCCGGTGACGCGCCTTCCTGGACCATCATGATGCAGGGCACACTGTCGCCCACCATCATACGCACCCTGCTGCGCGTGCGCCATCAAATGGCCGTGCCTGAAATCAAAGGCGCCTCGAGCGCCGAAGACGTGAAACGCGCGATGAAGAAAATAATCAACCCGTTACAATGAGTTTTTCCACCACACCACCCACCAGGACTGGCATTTATCTGGCCAGAATGTTGAACAGCGGAGACGTCGTGTCCGCCACCGTCGCATGGATACCGTATCTGTCCGCCGAATTCGGCGGTCCAGGTTATTACTGCACCCGCTACGCCGGAGAGAACGTGTGCGTGTCGCACGGACACCCGCGGGGGAAACCCATGGGGGATCTTTTCCAAGACTGGTACCTGGTGTATGATTACGGTAGCGGCGTGGCCACCACGCCAACCGCCGAAACGCCAACCGCCGAAACACCAGCCACGGAAAGTCCCTGCCCGATCAACACGGTCCTTCTCGAACTTGCCGAAATACGCGGGGACTTACGGCTTTCAAAGATAGGGCGCATGTTGGGGGTGTTGCTGCCGGGCGAGGGTTCGTCCATTGCGCGCCTGTCTTACCTGGCGTGTCGGAAGTTTTTACACTTGCGCCTCACGGATTGTCAGGAGTTGGCGAGAAAACTCCACGAGCTCGACGCGGCGCGCAAGGCTAATTTCGCACTGGCGGCTGTACGCGCGCACCTGCGCGTGGTGGCGGAGTACCTGAATGTCGATGGTCATTGCGAGCCAGTCGACGCCGTGTACGAACTTTGCCGTCAGCTCGTGCCATACCAATCACATAAGCCGGCAGAAGACAATGATTCTATTCCGATGACCGTCCTTGAGGGACGCGCTCCCGACGCGGAAGATGGTGAACCGGCGTCTCTGGAGAAAGCCAAGCCCGAGGATGATGCTGAACCGCTGCGTGGAGCACACAAGGTGGGGGAACTTGATCACGTGCGCGGGTTACTGCATGCGATCCACGCGAAGTATAATCCCGACGTGTCGACCAGCGAGGACACCGTCATTGAATTGCTGCGCACGATCATTATCAAACACAAAAACGCCTCCGTGGGTTACCTGGCCTACCTGGCATGCCGGGAGTTCGTGCTGATGCACCACAACCAGCCCGGAGATAAGGTCAGGATGGAAAAACTGGCTAGGCTCGAAGGCGCGCGCAATGCACATGCCGGTATGGCGCGGGTAGTCGCGCTGCTCAACGTGGTAAAAGAGTGGCCGACAGACACGCCAAAGCTGCTTGTTTACGCCGTCTACCGGCTATGTCTTGCTATTGCCTGGGGTCGACACAACGCCCAGCTCGCGCAGATAAGCGGAGACAAACTTGAAGTGCCCGAACCGGTGGTGGCACCCCCCGAGGATGATGTGAAACCACCGTGCGAGGACAAACCCGAACCGTTGTTCGAGCCATTCAAAGAAGGGGAAGTGTTTGCCGTACGCGGCAAACTGGCAGCGACACTAATGCGTTATGATGCCGGAGATACCACGCACCTGGCCGCTATCGTCCAGCTTTTGTGCACGGTCTTCGAAACACATCGAGGTACGATGCTTTATCACACGTTCCTGCTGTGCCGGGAGATTTTGCGGGCACGCCCAAACCGGCCTGGAGATGGTTGGAGTCGCCGACTAGTCGAGCTCTCCCACGCGTACAACTCATCAGGCACCGCGCTCGGGCGCATCGCCAGGCAGATCGCCGTGGTATCACCACTTCCGGTGGATACGCCGCAGCAGATAGTGCACGCCACATACCAGTTATGTCTCGATGTCGTGAACAGACGCCACCCCGGTTACCGGAGTTTGGGCCCGACTGACCCAGCCGCAAGCCAGCCCGAGAAAGCGGACATTGTTGACCCGGCGGGTAAAGAAAACAAGGAGAAGGCTGATGCCTTGCGTACCAAACTCTTCCTAATCCAGGCGAGCCCGCAGCCAACCCCATTCGCCGCCTTTGACACCATCACCAGACTGTTGGACGTTATTTATAATTTGCATGATTCCCCGTCCTACAAGGCCTACCTGGCCTGTGTGGAGCTGGTGAAGGGACGCTGGGCACCGATTGAACGGCTGTCGAAACTGCACGAACTCGCCCGCATACATACCTCAGTCGGTAGTGGTGAACACCGCATCCGCGCGCTGCTTGCCGCGGTCACGTCGCATCCGGTGGGAACGACACCGGAGCTGGTTCACGCCGTCTACATGTTGTGCCTGGACATTGTGAACCTGCGACAAACAGGTCTTTGTCCTCCGAACCCGCCGGAAGTGTCCGTACCAACGGAGGATAAACCCGAGAGTGAATCTGAAGTTTCACCAATGAAACGTCTGGCCTTGCGCGGAATCGAGGATAGTTTTGGACGGCTCGAGGCTATCTATGCGGAGTCTCCAGCGTCCGCGGACAAAATGTCGCGCATGCTGACCACTGTCCTGGGCACGCCGGTAAATGGAGCGCGGGTTAAAGCGGTCCACAAGTTGTGCCGTGAGGTTCTGGAACTGCGGAAACAAGTGTTACTCGGGAAAACCCCGGACACCGCCGTGCGGAATGGGAATGGGGACGCGGTGGTGCAATCGGCATGGGCCAAAGCCATGGAAGGCCAGCGTCTCACCAAACTGCAGACGACATTCCCGTTTCCATCTGCCAGCGGAACAGTACGCCACGAGCACGCTTGCGCAGCGGTGGAGGTACCGTACGGCCATGCCGTTCTCGATCCGGAAGCCATCGACATCCCGGACGCCGTCCAGGAGAAGATGCGTCGCATCCGGGAGGACCTTGACATCGCCTTCCATGCGGTAGCTCCTATTCCGCATAGCGCGGTTTTTACCAGGAGTCAGCTCGAGGAAGCCCAAAAGCCCCTGTTGGAACTGGCCCGCCTGTACACGCCTGGTGGGGGACCGCAAAACCGGGACGCTGGACCGCGAGGTTCGAAAGGTACGTCGCATGCGCCGGGTATTTGCATGCCTGATACGGATCCGCGAGGCCCGGTCTCGTTTCCAGGTTGGCTGGATGTGATGCAGGTCTCTATAGAATGCGAGGTAACAAGCCCGGATCCCGTGGAGTATGAACATGTCCTGGATAACGGGCGAAAATACAAACTCGTGGATACGGGAACACCGTACAAAGCCGGCGAGTACCCCAGCGGTGGTATTCTCCTCCACGCTTGGGAACCAAGGTCCAAGGGTGGCGAGGGTGCCTGGGTCTACGTGGACCACTCACCTGATGCCGGGACCGCGCGGGAATTTCTGCGGCATGCCTCCAGGCTGCCTCCGATACCCGAGGGTTAATACGCCTTGACGACGGTATACCTGTGCCTAAGGTATACCGTATATGAGCGACACGCCCCTAGCCCAAGATCCCAGGATACGGAAAATACCGGCCGTTGACGGGGGAACCCCTCCGGCCAACGTGAACCACCTACGGAATGCCATCCAGAGCGCGCTGAACAGGCGCCCGCCGGATGACGATGATGACGAGGATGACGATGACGAACTGGCTGGCGTGGACGCGGTGTTGAACGATACCCGTCCCGCCGCCAGGAAAGTCCGTCCGGCGCAGGTTTCCCAGACTCCGCGTACGAATGGTACGCGCGGAATGGGGAACGTGGATCTGTCCCCGGAACACATCACATTGTGTTTCCCGGGAATCGAGTTGTCCCTCACGGTGCTGGGGTGGTCCGAAACCAGCGACGCTGTGGCGTTTTTCCTTCCGGAGGGTACCGACCTGCGCCCCGCCCTGCACGTACCCATCGTGATCACCCGGACGTTCAACCGCCGGGAACAGGTCATGGAGGTGGCGTATCTGGGTGGCCGCTTCGAGTTCAGCGGCACCGGAATGACCATGTTGTCGTTTGGAAAAGCGGCAGTTGCGCCCCAGGAAGACGCGTGATAGGGTACCCTTATGGAAAAAAGGGCGGTCGTGACTGACAAGGATTCGAAACCCGTGGTGGAAGCCACGGGAGATTCCTTGCGTGGTATTCTCGAGGAGGATGACGCGCGGCTGCGCAAAGCGGCCGGAGTTCTGGCAGAATCGCCCACCCCCACCACAGGACCATGAGCGATCAGACCTTCCCGTCATTTTTCAGCAAGAGCGATCAGTTTTCTGACCCGTTTCTTGTGCCATCCCTCAAACAGGTCCCCAAGACCATCGAGGAGGCCCTGGAATTCTGCAAGTTCCTGTACTACCGGAACCCGCAGTTCCAGCAGGCAACCCGCCGGGTCGTGGCCCACTTCGTGACCAAACTGGAACCCAAGGAAGCCCAGCACGATCCCGAGGAATCCACGGACCGCATCGATTTCCTGGAAAACAAACTCGCCGTGTTCTCCGCCCTGCATAACATGGGGGAGGACTGGGGATGTTTTGGTTTATCCATCTGGCGCATCCACTTCCCCTTCCGCCGGTACCTTGAAGACCGTCGCGACGGCAAATCCGTCTGGTGGGCCTTGGAGGAATTTGACACGGACAAGGTGAAGTATCACTACAAGGAGATGGAGTATTCCGTCCCGGATCCCAGGGTCAAACCCGTGCAGGGCAGGGAAAGACCGATGGTGCGTATGCCCTTCACCGACCTACCCGACGCGGATTCGTCACGCACCACGCTGCGGTCCATCGACCCCACCCGGGTCACGCTGCGCAAAGCCACGGCCTCCGGCAAAACCGATGTGCTGTGGCGCATGGACCAGGATTTCGTCCGGGACGTGCGGAACGGAGAACTGTACCAGGTCAACGAGACCCCGATGACCATGCTGCAGGCCATCGCCGCCGACCACGATTTCCTGTTCAACCCGGACGAGGTGTTCATCTTCTCCGGGGCGACACCCACGGGCGTGTCGAACCAGGGTTGGCCTGTACCGCCGGTCATCGCCAATTTCAGTTCCATTTTCCAACTGCAGGTGTACCGCAAGATGGACGAAGCCATCGCCCGCGAGTACATGCTGCCCTACAGGTCCGTCAGCCCTCCGGCCGGTTCCGCCCCCAACGGCGGTGTCGGGCAGATGATCGATTTCGCCACCTGGAAACTCGCGGCCGAGGAAATGTTCAAACGCCGGCGCGCCGATGAGACGTCCATCATGGCCATGGGACTCCCCATGGAGTGGAACGAATTCGGTGGCACCGGACGCAACCTGGTCCAGAAGGACCTCATCGAGTGGGCAACCGCCGACCTACTCAACGCCATGGGCTACCCGGCCGAGCTGTACAACGCCAGCCTGCAGGTGGAACAAGTACCCACGGCCATCAGGTTGTTCGAATCCACCTTCTACTTCATTTACCGCGGGTTCAACGATTTCATCACCTGGGTGAACCGCAAGTGCGAGCAGAACTTCCAGATGTCCACCATGGAGCTGCGGTTGACCCCGCCTTCCATCGCCGGAGACATGGAAGCCCGCCAGCTTTACCTGCAACTCGCCGCCGGTGGGGAAATCTCCCGTCAGAAAGCCTTCGAAGCCTTCAACATCCCGGACGCCGTCCAGGAGAAGGTCCGGCGTGTCCGGGAAGACCTGCGGATCGACGAGGCCACGGCGGAAGCCACGGCCGCGCACGAGCGCAAATTGCAGATCGGTACCATGGACGCGGTCATTGGGCAGCAGCAGGCGGCCCAGGCCGAGGCGCAAGCCGCCCAGCAGGGTGGTGGCGCCCCTCCGCCTCCCGGAGCCGGTGGTGCCCCTCCTGGAGCCAATACGGGGGGTGGCAGCATCACGCCCATGGATGTTTCGTCCGAAGCCGAGGAAATGGCCAGGCAGTTCCTGTCCATGGCCGTCGGCGAGAGCAACCGCGCGCTGCGTGACCTCAAGGCCACGGACGAGAACAAACACGCCCTGGTCAAACAGAAGATGGAAGAATTGCGGAGCCGTGGCGAAAGCCAGGGCCGGGCCCAGGCGGCCCAAATGTGAGCGCACCCCTACCGTGAAACGCCTAACTTTCCTACGCACCCTTGCCGGTGCGGCTTTGACCGCACCTGTGGTACCTGCCTTGGCCAGCCTCGACATCCCCACACCCAGCCCGCGGTACCCGGATATCCGCGCCATACTGTTGGCGAACATGGCTCGAGAGTTCTGTGCTGACTTTGACAAACAGCTTACCGAAGCCTTCGAAATGTCCGAAACCATGTGAGCGCACCCCTACTGTGAAACGCCTAACTTTCCTACGCACCCTTGCCGGCGCGGCTTTGACCGTACCGGTGGTACCTGCCTTGGCCAGCCTTGCGCCCACACGCGTGATGGAGCCATACCGTATAGGATTCGAGATCGTCCGCAAGAGCCCTCTCAGCGTCCACCTGGCCAGCAGCGCCTACTCCGTTCTACAGGAGGGAGCTACCCTGCGCGGTACCAGAAGTGATGACTACTGGCGTGCCCTGCGGTTCCGGTGTCCGGCCCGCCACCATGCGATAACCCATGCCTACCAACCCGAAAATCCCTAAAGCGCCCGCCAATGTTTTTGAGAGCCACTCCATCATGCTCGGCCAGATAGCCAACGAGGTATCCGAGTGGTGTGTGGACGACGAGTGCACGACACTCGATGCCGTCAAACTGGTCGTTGCCGATGCCCGAAAGTGGCGCGGTATAGCCGAACGCCACGAGATAGAACGAAAATATATGGGCTGACGCTCGCGCCGGCCCGAACACCCACGACAATTCCATGAGAACACCACTGACCACACAGGCCTTCAAAAAGAGACGGGATGAGACTCCCGCCGAACACGAACAGCGCAAACGCCACATCATGAGCAAATTCGAAGAGGCGCTGCGCAAAATCCAGAAGCTGTCGGCGGACGACCCCGCGGACCCCGATCGTATGATGGCCCGGATCTGGGACACCACGGACGCGGTCCTGCAGCCTGATACAGATGGGACGTGAAAGTACCCAAGGTATGAGCAACGAACTCGACACTGCCGGAAAAGTGATAGCGGCCACCGCCGATCTGCGAGATACCAACGGGCGTCTTTCTGCCGCAAAAATCGCGGAACGTTTCGGTATCCCGCTGGGGCGTCTGGCCAAGGCGCTTGGTAGGACCAAACAAGCTGTCTCGCAGGCACCGGACGCCCAGGTACTTCAGAAAGAACTTCGACAGTTTGAGCGGGTTGCCCGTCTCGGGGCGATCTTCAATCCACAGGAGTTTGCCGACTGGCTGAACCAGCCAAACAAACATGTTGTTGGTAATGCGGCCCCCATCGAGCTCCTCCTTGATGGGCGGGCGGAAGCCGTCGGCGACTTCGCCGAAGCAATTCTTACCGGAGCGCCTATTTGAATCACACCACGCAAATGAGCAACAAATCCAAACCCGGCAATGTCCGGGCATTCCGTGTGGACTGCGTTGAAAACGTGGTCACGCAGGTGGTCTGGACTACCAGCGGGCCTAAAGCCAAGTTCCGGGCCTGGCACTCCGCCACGATAGCCGGGTACTACCTGATCAAGATCGGTGACTTCAGGGTCCACAGGGCTCCGGAGTATGACAAGAAACCCGAACATCTTCGGGAAGACCACGCGTACGAACTTTCCTACATCAAAACTCTATTCTAACCATGGACGAGAAAACCGAACAAATACTGACGACCCTGGCCATCAAACTGGGGACCACCATCGAGCACCTCTGGGGTGTGCTTGGCAAACAGGCCGTTGTGACCGGCTACGTGAACCTGATCCTCTATGCGCTCGCCTTCGTGCTTTGCGCCTTCGTGATGGTCATCTGCTGGCGCATGGGTAAAAAGGCCGATGACGCGTTCTTTGTCGAATATAATCGCGATGTCCCGGACGTCCACAGTGAGCGCGAGACACGGCGTGAAATGCTTGACAGACTCGGCGAAAGGGGCAAAACGTTCTTCAGTGCTTTCATGACGTTCTCCTTGATCATGGTCGCGGTAGTGTTGTGCTTTTTCATTTTCCTTGGCGACAACATCGGACGCATCCTGAACCCGGAGTACTGGGCGTTGAGGCAGATCATGGACCTGTTCTGACGCACGTCATGCGAAGGAACAAGAAACACGAGGACTTCAGGAAACTGCGCGCCAAGGATCGTAGGATCACCGAGTTGCGCAAAAGGAAGCCGGTGTTCGCGGATCTCCCTTACCCCATTTTCGCGGGATTCCACCGCTTCTTCAAGGTCAGGGACGACATCCTGCGGTCCAGCATCGGTGACGTGATAAACAAGATCGTCGAGCACTGCCAGCATACGGTGTTCGGCAGGACCAAACACCCCAAGGATTTCCGGTGGTGCTCCACGCTCACGCGCCTGGACTGTACGACTCCCGAACAAGGTTTGCATCCTATACGGGGCGATCGGGCTGAAAAGATCTTCACCCCGCACCAGCTGCGCCGGTGGTTCCGTCGTGAAACCCGGTCGTACGGCCAGGGTACCCGGGTACGTGTTGTGGCGTGGTACTTCCCCGAAGTGCCGCGCTGGATGCTGGAATTCGGATACCGCAAGGTGTTCTTCACCCAAGTACAGGTGATAGACGGTCCGGCCGAAAGCGAGAAGGCTCTGATCCAGAACCATATGGATCGAACAGCCGGTTGGGCGCGCCTGTACGGCAAGGGTGGTAAGTACGACGATTACGACACCGGCAGGCGCAGGATTATTGGCAAAGTTCACCGCCGCGAAATGGCGGAGACATTGCATGAGATCTGAGTTGTGCGAGTAACCACGAAAATTCACCAAAACCATGAAAACAAACTACATCCTGGCCGCCCTGGGCGGTCTACTCCTGCTGGGTATCATCCTGGTGGCATCCGTCATCTCGACCATCAATACGTATTCGCGTATCGAGGTCAAGGCCAAAGCCGCGCAAACCGACAACCGCAACGTCCTGGACAATACCAGGAAAGCCATCCGTGAAGCCGCCGCCGTGTCCGACACGGAAGTGGCGGCGCTGGAAAAGATCATCGTCGGGTACGCCGAGGCCAGGGGTTCGAACGAGGGTGGGGGCGACAATAACACCGTCTCCATCGGTATGGTCCGGGAAGCCGTGCCTTCCATCACGTCCATCGAAACCCTGGCCAGACTTCAGAACATCATCGTAGCCGGTCGTAAAGACTGGCAGTCGGCACAGACCCGCCTGATCGATATCCAGCGCCAGGGCAACGAGATGCTGGCGGTGTTCCCGGGCAGCATGATACTCGGTATCGCGGGCAAGCAGCCCGTGGAAATCACCATCGTCACCTCCTCGGAGACGGAAGGCAACTTCGCCACCGGCAAGGATGACGGAACCTGGATCGACACAACCAAATGAAAACACGCGGTTTCACACTGATTGAGTTGTTGGTCGTCCTCGTGATATTGCTCGTTCTGGGCATTATCGTCGGACGGGCGCTCCACTGTTTACCCGGATGACCTCGGCATACTGGGTGCTGCTGCTGATGATCTGTCCGGTGGCCGTGTGGGCCTACTGCTGGGCGCGCCACAAGTCCGTGGTGATCTGGGAGGCGGTGCTGGGAGTCCTGGCCGCCCTCGTGTTGAGTTCGGCCGTATTCGGTATATCCGGGTGTACGGCCGCGCAGGACAAGGAGATCTGGTCCGGCTACGCGCTGCAGGCGTTCCATACGCCGTGGTGGCGCGCCGAGTGGACCGAGATCGAGACCACCACGGACGACGAGGGCAACACCGAAACAAACGTCGTCACCAAAAGCGAGACCCACCAGCCGAAATGGTGGCTGGAGACCACCATAGGTGACGTCAGCATAAGCCGGGACACGTTCGACGAGATACGCGGCAGGTACGGTGGATACGAGCAAGCCGGGGACCGGCCTGACTTCGACGAGGGAGACAGGTTCGACTACTTCTCGAACCCGATTCCGATGGATGATCCTTCCAGACCGCCGTATCCGGTGCACGCGTCGGTGGAGTGGGCCAACCCTTTGCTGGGTACGGATTCCATCCTGCTGGGGCGGACCATCAACCAGGAGGAGGCGAACGCCAGGAACCTGTTCCCGTATCTGATATCAGGCAACCGCCTGTCGTCGGCCCGGGTAATGGGTGGATCGGCTGTGACCACGTACCGGTGGGACCAGATGTGCGCCTCGCTGGGGGCCTCCAAGAAGGTCAATCTGGTGCTGCTGAACTTCGGCGACCGCCCCATGGATGATGCCGTGCTTCAGCGGGATTATTGGCGGAACGGCCGCAAGAACGAGCTGGTCCTGTGTTACGGTCACGGTTGGGCATACGTGTTCGGATGGGCCAAGTCCGACCTGGTGAAACAGGAACTGCAGGCCCTGCTGCTGAAATACCCGGTCAATGACGCCACCGTACCCAGGATCGAGAAAATCGTCCGGCGGGACTTCGAGCCGTACCCGTGGAAACTCCACGACGGGACACCCCGGCCGGTATCCGGTTGGGCGATCTTCACGGCGTTCGTGCTGATGGTGGCCACCCAGGTCAGCCTGTTCTTTCTGGTCCACGGCGACGAGTTCGAGAAATAAAATGCGCCATGTGTGACAAATCATATGTGACACTCGAGACACGTATTTGTCCTGTTTGCTGCGCGGAGCACGAAACGAACAGTCTTCTGCTGCACAGAAGGCTGCAAAAAGTCTTCGACCGCCGTACGCCGACAGGCTGGGACTTTTGTCCGAAACACACCAGGCTGAAAAACGAAGGGTACGTGGCCGTGGTGGGCGTGGATCCGGCCAAGTGCAATGGTATGACCCCGGATGGTGTGTGGCGCACCGGTAAAGTGGCCCACGTCCGGAGTACGGCATGGCCGAAAATTTTCGGTGATCCGGTGCCCGCGGGAATGCTGTGTTTTGCCAATGACGATGTGTTCGACATCCTGGATAAAATGGCCCATCCCGACGACCGGGAGGACACGTCCGAAAAGTAACGAATCATGACTACCAACGAACACGGAAAACAAATCGCCGAATTATGGCTTCCAGGAGACGGGAACGCGTACCAGGAAATCATGCGCGCACGCAATGACATGACACTTGAGTTGTCCGCCACCCATCACGGTGACCACGACGAATTCTGGATCGTGGTGAAAGAGAACGGTGTTGAAACAAGACGTATCAACGCCAAACAGGTCACGGAGATCGTGTGGTTACAGCCTGCCGCTCCCGTCAACCAGGAGGCCGTCTGACATGCCATCCGTGCTACCCGCGGCTGTCGCGAAGTTGGTTACGGTGTATGACGCGTGGATCGTGGGTTCAGCCGCCGACCCGCACTGCGATCACACCACGGTGCGGGACTATGACGTGGTTGTGTCCTGGGCCCGCTGGCAGGAAGCGGCCATGCTCATACCGTCCGCCGCCGTACCCAATACTTTCGGCGGTTGGAAATTCCTCAGTTCCGGACGGGAGGTCGACGTATGGCCCGGCGATTTGGCCTGGCTCATGACAGCCCATAAATCCAGATGGGCCTGGCACCCCAGAACGGGTACCAGGCTGCAGGTCGTCCGCGAAAACCACGAAAAATGAATACTCCATCTACCGACAAACCGAACCGTTTCAAAATGTTCCTGAGCTACGTGTGGTCCGACGTCCGGGACTCCTTGCCTGCGCGATCCGTAAGGTATTTCAAGGACTACGTGGTCATATCCGCCTATCTGGCGCTCGTGGTTGTGATCGTGTGGGGATTGATGTACTTGTTTGAGATGGCATTCGGTCACGTGGCCGGCCGGGATATGACGGACGGGGACATGTTTGTCACTGTCCTGGTGCTGGCGGTGCTAAGCGGTTTAATCCATCTGACGGTATACCTGATACGCACGTGGAAAAGCACGGGGAACTCCGATTGACATCATGCCACTCAAATCAGCCCCAACCAAGTTCACCAAGGCCGACATCACGAAAGCCGTCGAGATCCTCGGTGCCGAGTGCTTCGGCGCTCTACAGCTGGCCAATCAGCTCGTGGGTGGTCAGACCCCCGAGTGGGAGATCCTGAACAACAACTCGTGGCAGGATATAGTGCAGGAGGCGATTGCCCGGGGGATCGACCTCAAGAGCCTCCGGTGCGCCGTCACCAAGTCTCCGATCATGTGGTCCGCCACCATCCGGTTCGCGCTGGGCGAGATCACGGTCGAGGAACGCCACAGAATCTTTTACCGCGATGTCAAATCCAACGGCGCGTGGACCGACCCGAGTATCCAGGAACGCACGGACGGAGGATGCACTCCGGTTGTGCCGTCCGACTCCCCTTGTCTGCCGAACTCCGATGGACTACATCATGAGACCCGCTAGAATACGGGACCTGCTGTGGATTGTCCTGTACAGTCTTCTGGCACGCTGGTACTGGTACCTGGCGTGGTGTACGTGCCTTGATAGCCGGAAACACCGTGAAAAATCCACCCACATGTGGTGTGAAGGGTATGCCAGACTAACCGACTGGTGTGCCGCGTACGTGTACCACGGCAGCGAGTGGCATGGTCTGAACTGCAAGGTCGACGAGCGCCCTGGTGTTGTACGGGTCAAACTGGATGACGAAACGAAGACCCCCTAAGAATGCACAAATTCAAAACATACGCGAACATTGACGGTACACAGTACCACGAGGACGAGCTGGGTAACATCTTCTGCGAAGCCCTGCCGCAGGACGGCATGGTTGGAGGGACCGGCGACAGGTCGCCCTCCGATCTGGAACGTGTGAAACTGGCCGCCGGCCGGGTCCTGGACTACGGGTGCGGACAAGGACATCTTGTCGCGCTTCTGCGGGAGCATGGGTTCGATGCCCACGGTTACGACCCGTACAACCCGGAGTTCCAGGCCGCGCCTGAAGGTCCGTTCGACACGGTGTTCATGGTCGAGGTCATCGAGCACACCTCCGACCCGTACCCGGAACTTGACGCAATCAACGAGGCCCTCGTCGAGGGTGGCAAATTGATCGTGGAGTCCAGTTTCTCGAACTGGGTCCGGGAGGGGCATCCGTACCTGGACCCGAAGATCGGACATTGCTCCATCTTCTCCCACAGGGGACTGTCCAGTCTGATGGAGGAGAAGGGTTTCCGGGCAGGCGAACACGTGAACCGGAACGTCCGGGTGTACCACAAGTACACGGGTAGGTGGAACGTGTGTGATCCGGACGGACTTGGCGCGTCCGTACGCGGGCTACCGTTGGCAATGGCGCTGGCGGAGCGCGACAGGTTGAACCGGGGGGAAAACGGTCCGTTTTACTTCCTGCACCCCGTGCCCGCCGCCGAAAACTACCCGCACCCCGGGGAAGACATGACCAATGTCTCTCCGGAGGCCGTGTTGCTTATCGCCGAACGCCTGGCCAGGTGGTATCACCGGAACCAGTTCCGGCGTGACGGTGTGACCCCGTATATCATCCACCCCGAGGCCGTGGCGAACTCCCTGTACGACGAGCATCCGTATGTCCGGGCGGCTGGCTGGTTGCACGATGTCATCGAGGACACCAAGGCTGAAATCGGTGACCTTCTGGCAGCCGGTATACCCCAGCAGGTCTTGGACCTCGTGTTGATTCTGACCAAGGGTTGCGGGGACACGTATGAACAGTACCTGGCCAAAGTGAAACAGTCGCCCCAGGCCACCAGGATAAAACTGGCCGACATGCGGCACAACATGATCAACCTGCCTCCCGGACGCCAGCTTTCCAAGTACGAGAATGCCCTGGCGTTCCTGGAGTCCGGGGATGCTACGCCTTGTTCGGATTGTATCCGGTGTCCGCGCTGTGATACAGACAAACTTGTTATAACCAATCAGGCGGGTTACCGCGCCTGCTGGGAGTGCGGGGCCGAATTAGCCGACGACTTTCCGGATGAGGCCGTTTGGGAGTTCCGACCAAACCCTTACGGGTGGGTTCGTCGATCTAAGCCAAGCGCGAATATGACGGACGGAGAATCTGTACCAACTGACAAACCATGAGTCGTTCATCTTTGCCGGAGCGCGTGCGTCGTTGCCAAGCGTCCGTCTTCATCAGAGACGTTCCCCGGTATACGGGGCGCGGCCGCGGTGGATTCTCGGCGTCCTATACCGAGAAACAATGCTCGCTACGCGCTTCCC
>JACCDR010851084.1_pt1 | contig 14103 bp, 18 predicted proteins | sample 7446431 | NCBI WGS metagenome assembly JACCDR01 (sample SAMN15323443, study PRJNA562643) | freshwater metagenome | isolation source: river surface water | place: USA:Blue River Watershed | collected 2017-08-17 | reverse complement strand
ATACCATCTTCTTTATGATCGTCACAATATTTACCAACTGATTGACCTTCAAAATTAAAACTAGGTTCAACTAAACATCCTTCAATATTACATTTAGATTTAGATAAATTATACATTCCATCTTTTTTATGCTTGCTACAATATAATCTTTCATTTTGATCTGGAAAATTATAGTTAGCTGAATTTTTACAATCATCAATAATACATTCTTTTTTAGTTAAATTAATCATTTCATTTTTTTTATGATTTGAACACATAATAAATTTTTTAGTTCCTTCATATCCAAAACAAGCTGATGTAGTACATCCTTCATGTTGACATATATTTTTTCTTTTTACGTCTATCATTTCATCTTTTTTATGGTCAAAACAATATTTACCACCAATTTCACCAGGATAATTATAATTAGGAACTGTAAAACAGTCTTTAAATATACATTTTTTATCAACTACATTAACCATATCTTTTAATTTATGATTATTACAATAAAGTCCATATTTATAATCAATATAATTATATCGTTTTGATATTTGACAATCTTTATGAATACAATATTTTTTTAATTTATTTTTTCTAGCTTGTAAATCTCTTTCTAATATTAATATATCATCTTCATTAAGTGTTAATTTAGAAGCTAACTCGCATAAATATTCCATTATATTTATATATGGTTAAATCTATTATTTAAAATCAATTTTAAAAAAATAAAATTTAATCTTATAGTATATAATTATTTATTTTCTAATTAAATCTTCCAATCTATCAATTTTTTTATATATTTCTTTTTTAAACTCTTTAATATCTTCTTTTAAATTTTTATTATCTTCTTTTATTTCTTTAATATCTTCTTTTAATTCTGATTTTATATATGTTAAACCACCTCCTAAAATACCACAAATAGTAATCATACTAGGAATCATTACAAATAATAAATTATTGCTCATTTTTTTTAAATCTATTTCTAAAATATTAACTCTTTGTTCAATATTTTTTATACTATAAGAAAATATATTATTATGATAATCATTAACTAAAGTAGATTTAAAACGTTTAATAAAATTACTTAACATTATTTATATATGATTAAATCTATTATTTAAAATCAATTTTAAAAAAATAAAAATACAGAATATTATCTACTTATTTAGTTAAAATTTAACTTGGTTAATATCTTTATTAATAAAAACTGCTTCATAATTATTATTAACAATTTCTTGTACTTTATTTAATGTTTCATTATCATGAATATCTAATTTACTTTTCATAAATTCTTTTAAACTCATAGTATTATTAACTAATCCCTTAATTGGTTTTGCTACGAATCCACCTACGTAAGTACCAGACATTTGATCTTCTTCATCAAAATCACTTTTAATATTATTATAAAATAAATTTTGATCTACAGCATTTGCAATAATTAGGTTACGAACCTTCATTCCTCCTGCACGGTAAAATGCATCAAACAAGCTTGTATATGATAACTTTGCAACTTCACGTTTATCTTGAATAACATTAACTTTAGTTAATAATTCATGTAATCTAAAACAATCAATATAACAGTAATGAACTACATCAGTTAACCCTTGTACGTTACCTGTAATATAATGCTTAAATAATAATGGAATTGGCATGTCATCTTTTGATGGTAATCCATATAATTCTAAATAAAATTTTAAACTAGATTTAGATTCAGTAGGATTTAATTGTTTAAATATAATTCTTAAATCAAATGGAATATATCCTTGTAAATTAAAATTAGCCATTTTTTGATTTGGTGAATCTGCTGAAATTTTTACATATTCTTCTTTATAAATATATTTTGCAATATTTTCTTTTTTTAAATCATACATACTTAATTTTTTAACTGATAAGTGTTCAACTGATTCTTCTAAAATATTGTTTAAAATGAATTTATCATATAAATTTGGCCAATCAAATAAAGATCCATTAAATTCATAAATAAAGTCAGGTTGTAATATAGAATTAATAAATGTAAAGCATAATAATAATGTTTTTTCATCTTTGCAAATAATACTATAATAATTTTCATGAGCATTAACTTCTTTAGTTACTAATCCAATATTTAAGAATGAATCTTTTTCATTAATAAATTGATAAGTCATACCAATATTAAATACTACATCTTCTCTAACTTTACCAGATGGTAATCTAGTTTTTCTATCTGGTTTATGAATATCAAAATCAGATGAATATTGTTCAATATCAAAAGCCATAGATATCATTTTATCTTTAAGAATTAAATTAAAATCAATATCTTTATATAAATCATTAGTTTCATGCGAATCAACATCATATGGTTTGAAATCAGAAATATCTACAGAAATAACATATTTAGATTTAAAATCAGATCTTGTTAATAATCTATAATTTTCTAAAGAATTCCAACTACTTAAATATATTTTAAATGTTCTACTAACAACTCTATAATAACAACTTATATCATTATTATAACATTTAATATCTCTTTTAGTAAGATATTTAATGAATGTATTTCTATGGTGTAATTTATTAAAATAAATTCTAATAAACTTACTTTTGTTTTCTTCAAATAAAATTAAGTGTTTACCTTCAACAATTTGTAATCTTTTAACATCTAAGCTTTTATTTTTAAGTATTTTTTTAATAGCCTCATCTTCAAATTTTGATTTTAATTTTTCTAAATTACCAGCATCATCTAAAGTATTATCATAATCAATATCAACATGTGGATGAATACCAGTTATTTCAACTGTAGTTTTACTACCACATGGCAAAATACCATGAATATATAATTTATAATCAAAGAATGATGGTGATTCATTAATATCATTACATAAGAATAATAATGGTTGTTTAGCTGATACTTTTCTAGCTATAAAATTTAAATTATTTAGATTTAGAAAATTATCCCTATCAACTAACGAATTAGTTAATTTACGTTTATAATCAATACTATCAACATATAATTTGCTGCCGTGATACATGATGTTATATTCTTAATTTAATACTATATATGTTAATTAAATTCAATTTTAAATTATAATATTATTAAAATAATAAGAATAATATAATATAATAATATATCAAAATTATGACTTTAAATTGTGAAAAATGCAGTAAAGAATTTAAGTATAAATCATTATTAAATCAACATCTAAATAGAAAAACACCATGTGTAAAACCAACTAATGTTGAACAAACTACTAATGTTGAGCCTACTACACGATCACGTCCAACTAGGTTACAAACTACTAATGAGTCAAGTACTGAAACAAGACCTACTACTAGACGTTCAGTTAGAATTCCTACTAATGAGTCAACTAATACTGAACCAAATACTAGACGTTCTGCTAGACAATCTAATAATAATAATACAAATGCACAAGTTCGTAGAGTAATAGCAAATCAAACTAGAAATCCAATGAATAAAGAAGAATTTGAACGTAGTATTAGAGAATCATTAAGAGGTATTAATGATTCAAATAATAACAATCAAAGAAATAATAATCAAGAAAATACAATTACACGTAATTATAATATCCAACTACCTCCAAGTAGTGATATTAATGTAATAATGAAAAGTTTAGAAGAACAAATGAAAGATATTGAGTTAGGTGGTGATGAAGCTCGTAAACAACTTTTAGATCAACTTAGAAATGTACTTGGTAATAAAGAATATTTACAGCAATTATATACTCAACAGCAACAGCAGTATTATAATAATCTATTTGGTTAATTTAAAGTAATATAGTTAAATATAAAAAATATATATTTTTTTATTTTTCTAATTTAACTAGTTAGACAATTAGGTTATCATAAATCTGAAAAAATATATTACTCCTCTAAGCGGCGTTCGGGCCGCTATGTGGTGAACTAACATTTTATGTATTGTAATTTATCATTTTATGTATTAATTATATAGAATATTTTACACATATGGGCTTGTTTTAAAATCCATTATGTGTAAAATATTTATATATCAATTATTAATTAAAAAATAAAATATATTTTTCTAAATTGATTAATTAGACAATTAGATTTTACTTCTTCGAAATGCTCCTCATGAGGTGATTTTCGAAGAAATATTCAGATTTTAATATTAATATAAGGATTTAACATTAAAATATATAGAAGTTTAAATTCTGAATCTGCTCTATAAATATAAATTTGGATCCATTATAGAAATAAATTTATATTAAAAAAATAAGATAAATAATATAATATAATTAATATTTATAAAAATGAATTATGAATGCGATAAATGTGGTAAAGAGTTTAAATATAATTCTAAATTACAAGAACATTTAAATAATAAAACTCCTTGTGATAAACAAAAAGAAAACTTAAAATGTGAATTATGTAATATTATGTTTAGTAGATTATCAAATAAAAATAGACATAATAAAAGTATAAAACATATAAATAATACTATTATTCATGGAAATCAATATAATATTAATACTGTTAATAATTTATATAATAATATTAGAGTAGAAATTCATCCTATTAATACATTTTCAAAAATTGATTTTACTGGTGTAACTAGTAATGGTTTAATTGCAGATTTATTATATAAATTAGATACTGATATTGAACGCATAACTCCTAAATCTGATGATTATAAATATAATTCATTAATATATATGCAAAAATTTTTTGAATGTTTACTTGAAATATTTAAAGAATTTGTATATAATCCAGACAGACCACAAAATCATAATTTTAAATTCTTAATTATTATTAATAAAAATATATACAAAAAAATATCATATTTTATATTAAAAGATATTGAAAATAATAATTCTTGGGTAGAAATTGATTATGATACTTTTATTGTAAAATTATTTGAAACAATGCATAAATTTGTAAATTCAATACATAATATTAGACATAGAGAATATTATAATAATCTAGATTATATATTAGAATATTTAAATAAATATTATGAAAATAATATTGAAGTTTATGATGATATTAAAAAGTATATTGAGGCTAAAAATATGACATTATATGATTCATTTGAATATAATGATAATAAATCAGAGATAGTTAATAATAAAATACAATTTGATTTTATTAATAAACAATTTAAATTAAAAAATGGTAAGGAGATTCCAATTATTGAATTAAATTAAATATAAACTAAATGTCTTCTATCATCATTTTTTATAATATATATTATATGTAAAATTACATCATGTATTACTATTAATACTATTGATATATAGCATAATACTTCTTTTATTTCATAATGTAAATTAAATAATGAAACTATTACTAACAATATTATTATTAATTTAGGAAAATCAAACATATTTATTAATATTTCTTTTTATTTTTTTAATTAAAAAAAATTATAATGGATATATACTTACATCTCTATTAATAATATTATTAATAAGTAATCTTATTACTATTAGCGATTGAAAAGCTAAATAAGTAATTAAAATAGTATAAGCAGGAGGAGTGAACATTATTAGTAATATAGAAGTAATACTTGATATTGATAATAATGTTATACGTGAGCAGAAATTCATAATGTAATAACTTCTGTTGTATCGTATAACATTAATGGTTTATCATTTATTTCTTTATTTTTAAATAAATATTTAATTGTAAAATAAATAAATGTTAAAATAGCAGTAAATATTCCAATTATATTTAATGTTGTTTCTGTTTTTAATTTAAGTAATATTATAATTGTGATAAAAGTTAATAATATTATTGTTAAAATAAATTCTAATAAGTATTTCATTTTTTAAGTTTGATTGTGATTGATTATATTACTTTAGTACATAATATTTTATTTATTAATTAATCTAGCTTCAGTTAATACTTCTTGCCAATCTTTAAATTGATAAGTTTTTAAATCTTTTAATTTAATATTTAAATGTTCTAATTCGGGAATTATACCGTATGTATCATAAAATTTTTGAACCTTGCATATTAAATAGTATTTATCACTTTTTTTATATCTACGATTCATTATTATACTTATAGTATGTGTAAATTTTAAATAAAAAAAAAGAAAATTATTAATTAAAAACCACCACGAAGTCGTAAAACTAAATGAAGTGTTGATTCTTTTTGTATGTTATAATCTGATAATGTTCGGTCATCTTCAAGCTGTTTACCAGCAAAAATAAGTCTTTGTTGATCAGGTGGGATACCTTCTTTATCTTGAATTTTTTGTTTAATATTAGTAACAGAATCACTAGGTTCTACATCTAAGGTGATAGTTTTACCTGTAAGTGTTTTTACAAAGATTTGCATTTTTATTATTATATATATAGAATATATACTTTAATTGATAATTAATAAAATAAAAATTAAATTTAAATATTATCATAACAAATAGGTTTCATAGAATTTGGTAATCCTGATCCTGAAAATATATGTGTAAATCCAGATCCATAATATACATTATATAGTGTTTTCTTTTTTTTAGAATTTAGAATAATTACAATAGTTAAAATAAATAAAAATAATAGTATATATTCCATTTTTATATTTATTATTATATATTTATATTTAATAATAGTCATAATTATCTATATTGCATTGGTTGTGAATACATAGGTTGGGAATATTGCATTGGCTGTTGAGCATATTGCATAGGTGGAGAATACATAGGTTGTTGATCATATTGTCGTGATTGATAATTTCTAGATGGTTTTATATCTTCTTCTATATCATCTTCATCATCATTTCTTTTTTTCTTTTTTGATCTACTATAAAAATAAGCAAGTATAATACATATAATAAATAATCCAGCTAAATATTGCATTTGTTCATTAGTTAATCCAGTAGTTGATGTTAAACTTGGAGTAATAGGAGTAGTATCTTTGACTGAAGTAGAATCTTTAATAGGAGTTGATGCTGGAGTTGATGCTGGAGTAGAACTTGGAGTAGAAGCTGGAGTTGATGCTGGAGTTGATGCTGGAGTTGATGCTGGAGTAGAACTTGGAGTTGAAGCTGGAGTCGAAGCTGAAGTTGAAGCTGGAGTCGAAGCTGAAGTTGATGCTGGAGTAGAAGCTGGAGTAGAAGCTGGAGTAGAAGCTGGAGTAGAAGCTGGAGTAGAAGCCGGAGTAGAAGCTGGAACTGGAGCTGGAGTATTTACTACTGCATTAGTTTCTTTACTTTGTATTTCACAACTTTGTTGTAAATGTTCAGCATCTTGTGTATTAGTTACATTCATAGATTGATTACATATTTTAATATCACAAGATTGTGTAAGCTGTTTTTCTGTTTTATAACCTTTATTTTGACATCTATCAGACCAACATATAAGTGGTATATTCATACCTTTAAATTTATTAAATTTTTCTAATTCTTCCCCTTCAGGTATGCTACAACTACAATAATCTGCATATTCTTTTATTTTCATATTTTCAGGAGTACAAATATATTTATTAACATAATCATCTACTTTAGTTTTAAGTTCAGCACTATCAGCAAGATTTTTAACAGAAACTTGTTTTAAATAACTACATTTATCATCTTTAAGAAGTCTATCTCCTTTTAAACAATAAGCTACTTTAGCTTGTTCTTTTACTAATTTATCTATAAAATCAATACTTTGACATTCTTTTCTAAATGCTGTTTGATTAGCTCTATATAAATTATTACCAGAAGCCCATAAAATAAAATAATTACTAGTAGTATCTCCATTAATATTAACATCATTATCTGTTGCACACCAACTTTTAGAATCACCTCGTTTAGTAATGGATCTAATATTTTCTTCTTGATATTTATTACTATCATAATAATTCCAATTTATTGCACATTCTGGATCATTTGGATTATCTGTATGTTTCCAATTTATTCCATTAGAATTTGATACATATGTTTGACGTTTTAAATTATTTCTACTATAAATAATTAAATTACCATTATTATCTAATACTAATACACAATTAGATCCACTAGTACTAGTAGACCAATAAGCAGATCCATCTCTTTTATAACAAACTAAATTACCATCTGATTGCATTCTTAAATTACAATCTAAATAATCTTTAACTGCTCCATATTTACCAATAGACCAAATAGCTTTTTCAACATCTTTTTCTTTTTCATATATAACTAAATTACCATCTGCTTGCATAGTAGCTCTATATTTAGAATTTGGTGAAAAAATAGCTTGTCCATTTTTTAATCTTTGATCTGTCTTTAACATACTATAATTACCATAAGCATTAGCACAATTATTAACTAACATTCCAACATTTTCATCTTTAATTTTAGATAAACAATCACTTTCAATATTTTGATCGTCTGAATATAAACAATTATTATATAAAATATAATCAAGTCTAGTATAATAAAAAAGTCTAAAATAACCTACAAAATCATCATCACCTGCTTGATAAGTACAAAGCCAATTTCGAATATCATATTGATCATCAGGATTAAACATTCTCCAACCTTGAGTTGCAGTTAAGGAATTAATCATAGGATGATAAAATAATTTATAAAACTGAGTACATTTAACCCCATCTACTTCAGTATTATATTTATCTTTATTCCAAGCACCATGAGTAGGTTCAATACTACCAAAATTATCATGCATATATTTTTCTGGAATATAACGAGTTAATACGGGTCTCCAAACTTTATCTGATCTTATTGGAGGAAGATCATAATTTGAAGGTCTTTCTTGACAACCTTTTGGTAAACTAGCATTAGTATGATTTTTATACACATATGCTAAAGTATCAAGGCTAATTTCTTGAGTTATACCACTATGAGTTAACATTAATACTTTTAAAATACCATTATATTGTTTACCATCAAGAGTAATACTCGCCATAATTATTATTTAATTTTATATTTATCTTATATATAAGAAAATATAAAAAAATGTCAAATACAATTGTAAAATTAAAAGAAACTATTAATAATGTTACTAATGATGTAATTCAAGGTATGAAAGTTAACACTACTATTGCTGATCAAGAAATAAATGTATTTTGTGATGATATAGTATATGCTGAAGCAGTTCGTTTATGTGATTTAAAAGTAAATGAATATAAATTAGCTAATAATATAATACCAGATAAAGAACAATTAAAACAAATTAAAAAGAAAATACCAGTATGTATGGCATGTTCTGCTAATGAAGTTTCACAAAATGCTACTGTAATTATAGATATAAAGAATATAGAAAATAATGTTATTAGTAATAAAATACAGGATGGCTTAACTAATAAATTATCTGAAGAAATTACTTATTTAACTAATAAAGACAAATCTAAGGCCGATAGTATGACTGTAATTAGAGATGTAGTTAAAAATAATTTTAATACTGAATTAGTAACAAATACTATTAGAAATTTTTCATTTCAACAAACTATAAATTTAACTAATATACAAGCAAAAAAAATAAATCAAACAGTAATAGCAACAATAGTATCTGATATAATAATTAATAATTTTATAGCAAATAGTACTGCATTTAATAATGCAATAAAAGTTTTAGATGGAGATCAACCAATAGTTGAACCGGCACTTCAACCGATAGTTCAACCAGAAGTAGTAAAACCTGATTATAGTTTCTATTTTTATATATTTATAATATTGATATGTTTTATGTTATATATGCATTTTTCTAAAAGAAAACTAAGAAGAAAACAACAACGTAGACATTATTAAAAATAAATATTTTTATATTTTTTTTATATATAATAAGAAAATATGGTTTATACTTTACGAGACTGGGTTTATATTAATAAATTGAATTATGATTACTTATCCGCAAATATAAATGCAATTGAGCTTTTAAAAAAACATCCAACTAAAGTTAATAAAAAAATGTTATCTGAAAATCCTGCAGCTATTGACTGGTTAAAAGCGAATCCATCTTGGATTAATTGGTCGACAATTGGTAAAAATCCTGCAGCAATTGAATTAATTAAAGCAAATATACAAAAAATTAATATTACTGCATTATGTAAAAATCCAAATGCAATGGAAATAATTCAACAATTAGATCCTGAAGATTTAGATTGGGATGCTTTATCATTTAACCCTTCAGCAATTGAAATGTTAACTAATAATCCGGAAAAAATTAATTGGAGAAACTTATGTGCAAATATAGGTGCGATGGCTTTAATTATTGCAAATCCTACTAAAATTGTATGGGGTGTTTTATGTACTAATCCAGCAGCATTTGATTATATTATGGAACATCCAGATAAAATAGTAATGAGTGCATTATGTGCTAATCCAGCTGCTATTGATTATTTAGCTGCTAATAAAACTAAACTTAATTATGCATATTTATCTTTAAATTCAGCTATATTTGTTTAACTATCCTGTCCAACAATTACTTTTAACATCATCAACTTGACACCAATGTTTGCATTTTTCTTCAGCCATTTTCAGGCTATTATCGCATCCAAGAGTATCTAAGAATTCTTTTTTAAAAGAATCTTTATCTTTTTTTTCAAAAATTAAAAAATGTCCAATTTTTTCACCTGGAGTACTACTAGGAAATTCTACTTTAATAGTATTAATTATTTCATTATTAACGATTTGAGATTTAACTGTATATCCGGGAATAATAAAAGCTAAACTTTTTGCTAAATCTTCTTGTTTAAAAAAAGCTGACCCTTTTTTATCTTCAGTTTTAGCATATGAAGTTCCTGCATTAATATAAACTTTAGGATTTGCAATATCCATTCGATAAGAATTAATATTTTGTATATTTCTAAATAACCAATTACCAGGACTATAAGTATTATCGTAATAAGAAAAAGTATCAGGTATATTATATAATATTCCTTTACTATCTAAAACTACATATTTTGGAGTTTTATCATAATATTCATCTAAAGATTTAAGTGTTTGTGTTAACGACATGTTAAATAGCTAAGTTTTACTTTTTAGCTATTCGTATATTATATTAATAAAAAAATAAGAATTTAGAAAAATATAATAATATTAATTATAGTCTATTTGTTCATGATAACAATAATTTTTTACATCATTAACTTGACACCAATGTTTACATTTATCTTCTGCAATTTTTAAACTATTATCACAACCAAGTGTATTTAAAAAATCTTTTTTGAATTCTTCTCTATTTTTTTTACCAAAAACAATAAAATGTCCAATTTTTTCATTTACCGTAGCCGCCGAATATTTTAATATAAGTGTATTTTTCTTAATTTGATATCCAGGTATAATAAATGCTAATCCTCTTTTTAAATCATCATCTTTAACAAAAGCAGATCCATATTCAGAATCATTTTTAGGAAATTTAGTACCTGTATTTATATAAACTTTAGGATTAATAATATCCATTCGATAAGAATTAATATTTTTTATATATCTAAATAATGAATTATTTGGATTATAACTAAAATAATTATAATTAAATGGCATACTATAAATAAATCCATTTTTATCTAAAAGTATATCATTTGGAATTTTATTATAATATTCATCTAAAGATTTTAACGTTTGATTTAATGACATTCTATATCAATAAAAAAATAAGAATTTAGAATAATATTAATCATATGAATTCATTTTATATAAAAATCATATTAATCATATGAATTTAATTTAATCATAATGTTCACCTCTTTGACATCTAGCTCGCATATCAGTATCATTAGTGGCTTTACACCAAAATTTACATTTTTCATCTGCAAGAGATTTGATTGAATCGCAATTTAATACATGTACAAAATCTTTTACAAATTCACTTCGTTCTTTTTTTTTAAAAACTATAAATGATCTAAGTTTAGATGAAAGTAAAGATTTTTCAGAATATTTAATTAAACCATCTTTATTATATTTAGCTATTGCATAAGGTGTATCTTCAGATATTAAACGTTCATAACCAGGAAGCATAAATCCTTGTAATGATTGATATTCTTTTTCAGTTCTAATACCATTTGCTTCTTTACCAGAAGTATTAATCCAAACCCTAACATCTAAATATGCATTTAATTTTTTAGGTGTAAAATATTTATCCATTCTATGTGGATGTAGTTTCATGGCATAATCAAATAAAGAATCATCATTTTCATATATAAAATCTTGTTTAAATCCTTTTGTACGTGATTCAGCATGCATTTCAGGTAAGTAAAAAATATCACGATTATGATCTACCATTACATAACTTGGTGCTACTGCATGGTAGTCTACTAAAGATTTAATTGCACTGTCTAATTTAATATTTTGATAAGGTCCAGTTGGGGCGTTCATCTTTAATATTTTTAATATATATAATATATATAATATTAATTTTTGTATAAAATAAATTTAACATTAATATAATCACAAATAAATTATCATAAAAATTATCATAACCTTATTTTAATTTTTTATGATAAATAATATTTAATACTGCAAGTTTATAAAATATTTTATTACGATAATATATAATATCATATATGGTATTGAATATTTCTTAATGTACCCAAAAAATGATTTCCTTTTATTTTTAAGAAAAGAAAAAGAGATAAAAATTTTTAGATTTATATAAGTATTATTTTTTTTTCAAAAAAAAATTGATAAATTCTTTAATCTTTGATTAATATTTTATTTTTTTCTTTTTCATTATGAATAATTGTTTTTAATAATTTATTAGTTTTAATAAAATTATTATCTCTTAATTTATAATAATAAAGATTTAATATATTTATAAATCCATTATTTATAGATGCGTTAATTTTAATTGATTTAATAATAGTTAATGAATTTTTCAGATTATAATGAAATTTAGTTATTATATAGAATATTATTATAGCTACACTGCATGAAGCTCCATCTTTACATGTAATTAGTATATTTTCATTAGGATGATTAATTACATAATTATAAAATATATTTCCAAATTTTAATATAGAGATGTTATACAATATATTATCTTCTAATTCTATTTTATAAACTTTAATATCATTTGTATAAGATAATATTATTTGTTCGTCTTTATCATGTATTCTAAATATAGTATTAATATTATTTTTGTTTATTAATTTATTTATTGATGCATAAATAGTATTACTTAAATATATATTATCAATAATTTTATAAATCATTTTTATACTATACTTTTAAAATTTAGTTAAAATTTAAATATATAACATAATTTTTTGATATACATATAGTATAATAGTGAAAATATGTATATTTTTTCAAAAGACGAATCAATTATAATACACCAAATATTAGAATCTAATGTTATTCTAGATACTTCATCATTTATAGATATTCTTAAATTAATTACAAAATCAAATAAAGAATTTGATATATTAAGATATTATATAGAAAATATATTAAACGATGAAGATAAACAATTATTTTTCTTAAATATATTACCATTTATAATTAAAATGTCTTATTTATGTCATAATAAAGATTTTAAAATTTCTAATTCTTTATTTAATATTACAAAATTAGAAGCTTTATCATTAATTGCTAATATGTTTTTATGTACAATTAATATGGGATTTAAAAATATATATAATAGTAATGAAACTGAATTAAATTTAGATACATTTGAAGATTTTAAATATTCTATATAAGAATCAAAAACTGATATAAATATAGTTGATAAATTTGAAAAAATTGAACAAATTAAATTTATATATAATTATTTTAAAATTATGTTTAACGAGAGAATTGATAGATTAGATTATAAAATAATTAAAATAATGAATTTTAATAAAAGTAATATTCCATATATGACTAATAATAAATTAAGTGATATTCAAATATTTAAAAATAACATAAATATTAATGATTCAATTCAAATTATATATAATAATCAATCAAATTTAATATATCCTGAATTATTAGTTTATAAGTTTTTTAAAGATAAATTTAAAGGATCTATTCAAATTTATGGCCTTAATAAATTTGCTAATTATACAACTGATTTTAAATTTAAAGATATTGAATATCATAATACATATATATATAATTTTATTTGTTTAGATAATGTTAATTCAGAAGATCAATATTTACGTGATAATAAACATTTAGAAATATTAAAAGTATATAATGGACTTATTAATATAAATATTAATTCTTTAATAATTGAAGATTATAATAAAGATAATAATGATTCAATATTAAATTTTT
>JACCDR010483019.1_pt1 | contig 14103 bp, 13 predicted proteins | sample 7446431 | NCBI WGS metagenome assembly JACCDR01 (sample SAMN15323443, study PRJNA562643) | freshwater metagenome | isolation source: river surface water | place: USA:Blue River Watershed | collected 2017-08-17 | reverse complement strand
GAGGTGGACGTCGTCACCGAGGTGTCGCTGGAAGTCCTCCCGTCAATGGTCGAATGAGAGGAATGACGATGGCCAAGATCGGAACCGAGATCGAGACCGCAGCCGAGCCGGAGCCGGAGCCCCAGTACGGCGAACCCCTCGACGTCTCCGGGGACTACGCACCCAGGCCCTACGACGAGGCCATCACCGATGAGCACCGCAAGGCGCTGGAAGAGGCCGCGAAGCCCGCATGAGTGTCCCCTCGATCATCGCCCAGGGACGCCGTCTCATCGCGACGGCGTTCCTGGACCGGTGCGTGATCGGAGACCGCTCCACGGTCCGGGACACCACCGGTGGCCTCGTCGCCACCTGGACGAACCGGACCGGCTCCCCCGTACCGTGCTGGTTCACCAGCCTCGCCGACGAGGCCCCAGCCGCCGTGGCCGGGACCGTATTCGGGGTGCCGACCGCAACATGGCTGGCGCCGATCACCACCGTCTGCAAGGAAGGCGACCGGCTCACGAACCTGGCCGACGGCTCAAAGTGGATCATCACCTCGAACCTGACGCCCCCGTCCGCAACCGCCGTCGCGGTCAGGATGGGGATCCGGAGGGCCGACCGCGGAGAGGTCGGATAGTGGGCGTCAAGGTGCTCCGCAATGACCTCCCCGCGATCATCCGGCGCCTGCCGGTGGCGATCGACGAGGAAGTGGACAGCAGCGCCGAGGATCTCGCCGCCACCCTCAAGGCCATCCTGTGGGTGGACACCGGGCTCATCCGGCGGGTCACCACCGACTACCCGCCGGGGAAGAACCACGCCGAGGTCTGGATCGGCTACTACCGGGGACGCGGCTTCTACTCCGGCTTCCAGGAGTTTGGCACCGTCAGGCAGGCCGCCCGGCCGATCGTCGCGCCGACCGCCCACCAGTTCGAGCCCGCGTACGCGGCGAACATGAGCCGCGCCGTCCGGAAGGCGTGCACGGTATGACGTCGATGGCCGGTGAAACCGTTGACCTCGTTGAACCGTGGCTCTACGCCACGCTGTCCGGCGACGCCACCCTGCTCGGCCTGATTGGTGGGTTGACGCATCTGAGCGGCACCCTGTCAATCGAGGAACTGCCGCTCCCGTACGTCACGATGGCGTTCGTGTCGGCCCGGGACATCCAGGGAAATGCCGGGAGCATCATCGCCGTCGAGTCGATCTATCAGGTGAAAGCGGTCGACGCGACCGCTTCATGGGACGATGTGATCCCGATCGCCTCCCGGATCACTACGCTGCTGCACCGACCCGGCCAGGTGGTCACCTTGACAGGCGGGTCGCTCACCATCGTCCGCGAACGCATCCTCCAGTACCCCGAGGTCACCGACGGCGTGCAGTATCGGCACCTCGGGGCGCAGTGGCGGATCCGCGCCTCGCGGGACGCCTGACGAGAAAGGGCACCATGAATCGACGCAAGGCCCTCCTGACCTCCGCCCTCGTCGTCACCCTCAGTCTGGGCGGCCTGGCGGTCGCCGGTGCCGACACGGCGAACCCGACGCAGGCGGAGGCCCTCGCAGGACTCGACGCCGCGCGGCGCTACATCGAGCAGCACCCGGACACCCCGCTGCCCACGACGACCCCCACGGCCACGTCGACCACCGCTCCACCCACGACCGCCCCGCCGACACCGTCCACGACGACGGCCACGACCGCCCCACCCACCACCACCCCACCCTCACCGACGGCAACCGGAGTTCGGTACGCCTCCGGGATGCCGTGGTCCTCGGGGGTGTGGGGTGCGCACGACGCCGCAGCGGTCGCCGGATTCGCGTCGGCCAGGGCGCGGCCGGTCGACAACATCGAGTTCTTCACCTCCCGGGAATCCTGGTCGGCGTTGCTGAACACGTGGTACCTGAGCAGCGGGGTGATCCCTGCCGGATTCACCGGTGACCTTGTCGCCAGCGTGCCGCTGTGGCCGGAGAACAGCACCGTCGGCACGAACGCCGACACGAACTGGGCGGCCTTCGCGCGCGCCCTGGCCGCCAAGGACTCCAACGCCTACGTGCGGCTCGGCTGGGAGATGAACCTGCCCTCGTCGTACTGGCGGGTCACCGCGGCCAACCGGACGGCGTGGATCGCAGCGTTCAACCGGGCGGTCAACGCCATGCACTCCGTCGCTCCCGCGTTGAGAATCGTTTTCAACCCGAACTGGGGTGCCGACCAGACCGACACGGATTCCCGCAGCGTCTTCCAGGCTGTGAAAGCGAATGTCGACGTCTATGGCATCGACATCTACGATTCATACCCGCCGGACACCTCCGACGCGAATGCCGCGCAGCGACTGAACGGCGTCCGCGGGCTCCAGGATTCCCTGAACTACGCCACGGCCAATGGCAAACTCTTCGCCATCCCAGAATGGGGCGTGGCCTGCAACGTCTCCGGGTGCGCCTGGCAAGGGAATGCGGGTGGGGATAATCCCCGGTTCATCAACGACACGCTGGATTTCCTCGCTGCGAATCGCGGGAAGGTCGCCTTCGAGTCCTACTTCAATGAGCCTGCCTCGTACATCAGATCAAATCTCTACCCGACCAGCACCAATCCTCAGGCGGCGGCTGCTTATCGCGCCAAACTGACCGCGATCGCAGCACCATAGTGATTGCCCCCACCCTGCGCGTTCACCGACCCGTTGGCTGCCAGAGCGTCAACGGGTCGGTGCGCAGTATCGTGGCCGGTGGCTGGCCAGATGGCCGAAATGTGGTGCCGCAGTGATCACGGACGGCGCCTGCGTGTCGTGTCGTAACTCAGAAGGGTAGAGGGCGTCATGCCGGAGAGAAGTGCGATCACCCAGGCAGTCCAGATCGGCGTCGAGGTCACCCCCGGCACGGCTGTCGCCGCCACCCGGCGACTCGGCTCCATCGGCTTCTCGATCGGCCCGAAGGTCACCACGCGGAACCAGCGGCCGACCGGTCAGAAGTACCCGACGCTGGCGATCCTGGGCAAGGAGTGGGGCGAAGCCGAACTCGAAGGCTCACCGGTCTACACCGAACTGCCCTACCCCCTCGCCTCGCTCATGTCTGCGCCTACCGTCGTGCAGATCCTCGACGGCGCCACGCCCACAGGCGCGTACCTGTGGACGTTCAACTCCAGCCCTTATGACGACGACACTCCGAAGACGTTCACCGTCGAGCAGGGCTCCAGTTTCCGTGCCCACCGGGTCAGCAACGCCGTCCTCACGGAACTGTCCGTCGCGTGGTCCCGTGAGGAGATCGAACTCTCCGGCAACTGGATTACCCGGGCGATCGAGGACGGCATCACCCTGACGGCTTCGCCGACCTCACTGCCCCAGGTCCCCGTCAAGCCTGCCGAACTCAGCGTCTACCTCGACACGACCGCGGCCGGGCTCGGCACCACGAAACTCACCAGGGCTCTCAAGGGCGAGTTCACGGTCGGCGATCGCTTCGCCCCTCTCTGGGTGGTCGACGCCGCGCTGCCGTCCTTCGCGACCACGATCGAGGGCGAGCCCAAGGTCGAGTTCAAGATGACCCAGATGGCCGACGCTGCGGGCATGGCCAGTCTGATCTCGATGCGCAACGGCAGTACCCGGTTCCTGCGCTTGGAGGGCGTCGGCCCGGTCATCTACACCGGCGGCGTCACCGTCCGGCACAAGATGACCTTCGACGTCGCCGGACAGGTCTCCGACGTTTCACCCTTCTCTGACGAGGATGGCGTCTTCGCCGTGGAGTGGACGTTCACCGCTGTCGTCGACCCGGTCTGGGGCAAGGCCTACGAAGCGAAGATCATCACCAACACGGTCTCCCTCTGATCCTCGCCACGCCGGGATCATCAACAAGGACTTGATATCCTCCCGGCATGCGCGTATCTGATGCCCTCTCCCCTGTCCGCGAACTGGACGTCCAGTTCGCGGAAGACGTGCTCCACGTCTCCTACCGGCCCATCTCCTATTCCCTGGAGGAATTGGAGCGCATCCAGGAGGAGTCGGTAACTCCGGGGAACACTCCGGCAGAACGCCGCGACAGGATCCGACGCCTCGCCGCGCTGATCTCGAAACTGGTCATCTCCTGGGACCTCACCGACGAGAATGACGTCGTCGTCGACCCCACCGACGTCGAAGCGCTCAGACTCCTCCCGCTGAACATCTTCACCGAGATCCTCGCCGCGGTGCGGAGGGACCAGCAGGTGGGGGAAGCGCACGCTCCCTCCGCCGCTTCCTAGCGACCGAGGGAGCCGTCGGGTCGGTCCCGGCCTGGTATCGACTCATCTCCGCCGCCAGATACCTCCAGGTGCCGCCGTGGGACCTGGCGCAACGCCCCATCTGGTGGATCAACGTAGCCTTGGCCGCGCAGTCTGCGGAGGCGGCTGCGGCGAATCGGCGGAGGGGCCGCGACGATGCCCACGGTGGCCGAACTTAGCGTCGACATCGACGCCAACGACAAGGCCACCGCGACCCTTGCCCGCATCGATGCGCTCATCAAGTCGATGGAAGGCGACGACGTCACCATCGACGTCGATGTCGACGCAGCAGGTGCAACCGCAGAACTCGCTGCCGTCGAAGAACTCGTAGAAGCCATTGATGGTGAAACCATCGACGTCGATGTCGATATCGGTGTCGACGCAGCGATCGCACAGGCCGCCGAACTCGAAGCGGCATTGAAAGCGATACCCGACGAAGACGTCAATATCGACATCGACACCCGGCGATCCAGGGCCTCGCTGCAATCCCTGACCAACGACCTCCGGGGCGTCGGCAGCGGCATCCGCGCCGTCGTCGCCGGAGTCGCCCTCCTCGGCCCCGCGCTGGTACCCCTCGGTGCCGTCGCCACTCAGGCGGTCGGCGGGCTCATCGCCGCGTTCAGCACCGCTGCCATCGGCGTCGGCCTGTTCGGCGCGGTCGCCGTCACGAACTTCAACGTCGTCGGCGACGCCCTCAACCGGCTCGCCACCCTCCAGACCCAGTACAACCAGGCGGTCACCGACAAGCAGCGCGACGCCGCCCTGGCGAAGATGGACGCCGTCCTGCGCAGCCTCCCCGAGCCGGTCCGGGAGATGGTCCGGGAGGTGCAGCGGTTCCAAGAGGCATGGCGGTCCTTCTCCGAGCAATTCCAGCCGCAGATATTCGACATGGCCACCGAGGGACTCCGGGGCCTGACCGCCCTGCTCCCCTCGCTGGCGCCGATCGTGCAGGGCACCGCGGATGCCCTCCAGAACCTGCAACGCGCCGCCCTCGACGCCCTCATGGGACCGTTCTGGCAGTCCTTCATCACCACGGTCGGCGGGACGATCCAGCCCATCCTGGAAGGCCTCGGACGATCCTTCGGGAACCTGATCACCATGTTCGCCGGGATGATCCAGGCGTTCACCCCGTTCACCCTGGAATTCGTCGGCGGCCTGGAACGCATGACCGGCCGGTGGGCCGAGTGGGCGACGACCCTCTCGGACAACTCCGCATTCCAGGCCTTCGTCGCCTACATGCAAGGCGCCATCCCGATCGTGATGGACTTCCTCGGTGCTCTCGGGCGAGCGTTCGTCGACCTGATCCAGGCCGCCGCCCCCGTCGGAGAGCGAATCCTCGAAATCGTGACGAGCATGCTGGAGGGGTTCTCCAGGCTCCAGAACGCCCACCCCATTCTGGCGTCCCTCGCGGTCGCGTTCGTCGGCGTCGGCCTCGCCGTCCTCAACGTGATCGGCCCGCTGGCGTCCCTCGCGGTCGTACTACCGCAAGCGATCGCCCTGCTCGGGGCGGCCAGCGCCCCCGCCCTGGCCCTCGTCGGCGCCTTCGTGGCCATCGGCGCCGCCCTCATCATCCTCTACACCCGCGTGCAATCCTTCCGGGATCAGGTCAACGCGGCATTCGCGGCCGTCACCGCATTCATCCAGGCCGAGATCGCCAAGTGGGTTCAGTTCTTCCAGCAGTACGCGGACACCTTCCGCGCCGCCTGGGATTCCCTGGTCCCGATCATCCAGGCTGTCTGGGCGGTCATCGTCGCCGTCGTGCAGACCGCCTGGGCGGTCATCTCCGCAGTCATCTCCGCGGCGCTCGCCGCGATCCGCGGAGTGATCCTGGTCTTCGCCGGGCTACTCGCCGGAGACTGGAGCGTCGTCTGGGAAGGCCTCCAGATGATCGTCCAAGCCGCCCTTGATCTCGTCGTCGGCGTCGTCCAAGCCGTCCTGGGACAGATCCCGCAACTCTTCTCCGCGTTCGGGGCGCTGCTCAGTGCTCTCTGGAGCATCATCTGGAACCTGCTTCCGACCCAGGTGCAGACCGCGCTCACAACGGTCGTCGGGGCCGTCCAGACCGGTATCGCCGCCGTGGTCGCGTTCATCCAGGCCGGGCTCGCCGTCGTCCAGGCCATCTGGACGGTGGTCTGGGCCATCTTCGGGCCCGTCGTACAAGCCGCATTCGCCGTCGTCGTCGCCGTTCTGCAAGGCGCCTGGGCGATCATCTCCGCGGTGTTCTCCGCCGGAATCGCGATCATCGTCGCGGTCTGGCAGACCGGGTGGGCCATCATCAGCAGCGTCGTCGGCGCCGCCATCGCCATTGCCGTCGGCTTCGTCACCGGCCTCTGGACCAGCATCACCACTCTGTTCTCCGCGGGGATCGCGCTCATCACCGGCCTCTGGACGGCGTTCTTCAACCTGCTCCCCCAGCCGGTGCAGACGTTCATCACCGGCGTCGTCAGCGCCGTCACCGGATTCTTCGCCAGGGTCGCCGGAGGCTTCACCGGATTCATGTCGAACCTGTCCGCGCTCTGGTCCGCCGCCTGGCGCGCCATCGGGACATTCCTCACCAGCGTCATCACCTCGATGGTTTCCACGATTACCACGTTCATCTCAAGGGGGACCTCGCTGATCACTGCATTCCTTTCTGCGATCCGCACCGCATGGACCACCGCTTGGAATGCTATTCGCACGCTTGTCACAACCGTCATGTCTGCAATTCAGAGCGCCATATCGACCGCATTGTCAACCATCCGCAGCGCCGTCACTACCGCCCTGAATGCAATCCGCACGGCATTCAGCACCGCCTGGAACACCATCGTCAGCGCCGTCCGCACCGCCATGTCGAACCTTGTCAGCGCTATCCGCACCGGGGTCAGCAACGGCGTCACCGCCATCACCGATGGCATCGGTCGGATGATCAGCGCCGTGACCGGCGCCGTCGGACGGTTCGCTGCGGCCGGAGCGTCCCTCATGGGCGCCCTGGTCAGCGGGATCACCAGCAGGATCGGAGACGCCGTCGGCGCCGTCCGGGACGCCATCGGAAAGGTCACCTCCCTGCTCCCCGGATCCCCCGCCGAGACCGGCCCGCTGTCCGGCGCCGGGTACGCCCTCTACCGCGGCCAGCACCTCATGGAGGACCTCGCCCGAGGCATGACCGACACCGGCGACCTCGAACGCGCAGCCCGCGACGCCGCCGACCTCATGACTCTGTCCTTCGACAGCCGAGGCGCCTTCGACGCCATCACCGGGGGCGGCCAGGGCGGCGGCGGGGCGGGCGCGGCCTCCGCGGGCGGCGCTACCGTGATCGTCCAGGCCGGGGCCGTCCAGATCACCATCGGCAACGGCACCGACCCCGGCGAAGCGTTCGAGTCATTCGACGACGCTGCCGACACCATCGCCGAGGCCCTGCTCAGCGCGCTCCAGAGGAGGTAGACCATGGCCACCAGGATCACCTCCGGCAACCACGGCGACTCCCTCCAGGGCTCCCCGGAGAAGCGCCTCGACGTCGCCCCCGACGGCACCCTCTGGGCTGCCCTCGTCACCCAGGGCGGTCCCGGGCAGGTGAAGTTCTTCCGCTCCATGGACGGCGGCTCCACATGGACCTACGCCTCCGGGTCCGACCTCAGCCTGCGGCAGTCCTCCGCCGTCCCCTCGTTCTTCATCGACGCCGACGGATACGCGCACGTTTCGTGGATCACGTGGAACAACGACCCGCAACTGGTCATCTACGCGCGAGGCACGCCCTCCGGCGGCGGCGGCTGGTCCTGGTCGCAACTCACGATCAGCCCCGCCGTCGGTCGCCTCGGCGTGGACTCCGACGTCATCGCGTTCCGCAGCGGCGCCGGGTGGGTCGCTTGGATCGGCTGGAACACTCTCGGCAACGGTGGTCACACCAGTCGCGTCAACGTCTCCGCGACCGGCACCCTCACCGTCGGCGCCACCCTCTCCGACCCGCCGTCCGGGCTCGGCGGATACCAGCCCGCGGCCATGGAGTTCGCGCACACCGGGGACGGCCGGACCCCCAGCCCGACCCCGCACATCCTCTACACGTCGTTCATCCAGGGAACCAACGGCCCGATCCGGCTCAACCGGGCGGTCTACTCCGGCGGCTCCTGGACCTGGGACACCCCTGTCACCGGCGCGGCGTCCGCGAACATCCTCCAGACCACCCTCTGCCAGGTCTACGACGGCACCCGGCTCATGGTCGCCTACGCCGTCAGCGGTAGCGCCACCATCCTGTGCTTCGAGTGGGTCCCCGGCGCGGGAAGCGTCACCGCCCGGAACCCACCGGCCGCACCCGGTGGCACCGGTGAAGTCCTCGGCCTGAGCCTGTCAGCCGACCCTGAGACCGGTGACCTGTACCTGGCGTACTACGACGCCACCGACGGGGACATCCGCTGGTCGAAGTTCACCCGCGGATCGACGTCCTGGTCGGCGTGGGCCGTCGCCGTCACCCAGTCCCCACCCAGCGACGGCTCCGACGGGAAGGTCCAACTCGTCCGGCACCCGTCCCGGGACTCCGTCGACATGATCTTCGCTCAGGGCGGCGGCACGACCTGGGACATCTACTCCCAGCAGTTGGCCGCACTGGTCCGCGCACCCACCGCGCCGACCCTGCTCAGCCCCGCGTCCGGCGCGCTCGCCGACCTCGCCGCCGGTCAGACGTTCACCTGGGCCTACAACCCGGTCTCCCCGGGCGACAGCCAGCAGGGCTACTACTTCCGCCGGACCTTCTCCGCCACCACCGAGTACTGGAACGAGAGCACCCAGGCATGGGTGGGGTCACCGGTCCTGAACACGTCCAGCAGCCCCCAGGCCGTCTTCGGGTCGGGGAAGTGGACCACGGGAACCACGTACACCTGGAGCGCCCGCACGCGCTCCTCCACGGGCGCTGACAGCCCCTGGGCGAGCGACCGCACCGTCGTGGCCACAACGGCGCCCGTGGTGGTCGCCACGGCCCCGGAGGGCATCGTCTACGGGGACTCCACCCCCCTCGTCGGCTGGACCTATACCGGGGTCGACGCGCAGCGCTCCTACGAAGTGAAGGTGTTCACCGAGACCGCTGTCGCCACCGGCGGGTTCGACCCGTCGTCGTCCACGCCGACCTGGACGTCCGGGGTGATCTCCTCCGCCATCGCCCGCACCGCGCGGGTCGGCCTCGCCCTGGCCGACGGCGTCGGCTACCGGGTCTACGTCAGGGCGACCAACGCCGTCAGCGTCACCTCGGCGTGGAGCAACATCTCTTTCGTCATCTCCATCGCCCCACCGGACGGCCCCGTCGTCGAACTCCGCGAGCAGATCAAATACGAGACCGGCGTGCCCCGGGTCCGCCTCGACGCCTGGGCACAGTCGAACTTCCTGAGCGGCGCGCAGGCGCAGGGGCAGGGCGGCTGGGAGGTCGACGCCAATGTGACCCTCGCCGCTCAGGGCGACGACCCGATCGGGCAACTCGTCAAGAGCCTCAAGATGACCTCGGTGGCCGCCGGGGCACTGGCTGCCCGTACGGTCCCGGGATCACCACCGGCCCCACCGTACGGGCAGCCGACGCCCGCCGGACCGCTGTCCTGGCCCGTGGTGCCCGGCGCGGCGTACACCGCGCTGGCCGCGTTCAAGACGGCGGCAGCGACCAGGGCGGCGCGTGTCCTGATCCGCTGGTATGACGCTGATGACGGCACTGGAGCGCTGATCGACACCAGCGTGGGGGAGCAGATCGTCACCGGCACCACGTCGTACGTCCAGGCGCATGTGACGGCGCTGGCACCGCCGACGGCGCGGCTGGCGCGGATGGTCGTGGAGGTGCTCGGTGCGACTGCGGGTGGTGAGATCTTCTACGTCAGCGGGTTGTCCCTCGCGCCAGGCCGTGGCTTGACGGCGCAGGCCGGTGGCTACTCGACCACCCAGACCCTCCACGTCGAACGCAGCGTGGACGGCGGCGCAACGTGGGCCGTCGTGGTGGACCGGCTCAAGCCTGACCTGTATCAGCGGGCCACCATCGAGGACCGGCTCATGCCGTACCGGACGGACGTGAAGTACCGGGCGCAGACCGTCGTCGATGTCGGAGCGTCGTCGGTGGCCTCGGTCGCCAGCCTGATATCGACGATCCGGGTGGACGCCAACACGTGGGCGGTCCGCGACCCGGCCGATGACCTCGGCGAGATGAACGCCCTCGTCACCGGTTTCGAGGAATCGGACGACGAGGCGTCGAGTATCCACCGACCAGCGGGACGGCTGAACCCGGTGGTCGACACCGAAGGCTTGCAAGCCGCGACCGGGTACATCCACATCTTCGTGAAATCCGCGGACCTGAAAGCCGCGCGGGCGGTGCTGCGCCGGACCGTGCCGATGGTCGTGCAGGCTCCCGACGGGAGGGTGATGACGCTGCGTCTGGTGCAGCGGGACTACACCGTCGAGGCGCAGCGTCACCGCTCGGTCAGGGTCCGATACGTCGAGATCGGGGCTGTCTGAATGTGGCCGGTGAGCGCCGAGTTCACGGAAGCGCTACATGCCGACTCCAGGCGTTGGGCGACCCGTATCGAGGTGCTGTTCGGGGGTGACGTCGTGCTGGTCTCTGACGTCGTCTCCAGCGGGTACGTCGGTATCGACAACGTCGCCGTCCGGCGGGAACTGCACGTCACCTTCGTGGACGCTGACGGCGTTCTCACTCCGGCGCTGACGGGGGACCTGCTCGCCCCGAAAGGCACGGAAATGCGGGCCTGGCGGGGGCTCTACATCCCGGGACGCGCCGACTACGAATGGGTCCCGCTGGGCGTGTTCGGGATCGTGAAGCCGCAGGCGCGGAGTCACAGTGAGGGACACCTGCTGGAGGTCAAGGCGTTCGACCGGGTCGATGCCGTGCGGGCCCGACGGTTCACGGAGCCATGGGTGGTCGCGTCGGGAACGCTGGTCACGACAGCGATCTCGGACATCGTCACCAGTCGGATCGACGTGCCGGTCAAGGTCGCGCCGTCCACCTTCACGACCCCGGAGGTTGTGTTCGACCGGCTCTCCTCCCCGTGGGACGCCGTGCGCGCCCTGGCCGCCGCAGCGAACATGATCGCCTACTTCGACCCGTTGGGGTCGCTGGTCATCGGTCCGACCGGTGGCGAGGAGACGGGTGTCGTCTACACCATCGGTACCGAGGTCAGCACATTGATGAACGTGACCCGGTCGATGGACTCCACGGAGACCTACTCGGGTGTCATGGTGCGGGGTGAGCATCCTGATCAGACCACCTTCGCGGTCCAACTCTGGGATCTCGACCCGACGTCCCCGACGTATGCCGACGGCCCGTTCGGGCGCCGCCCCTACGGGTACTTCTCCGAACTGATCACCACGACGGATCAGGCGAACGCCCGTGCCGCAACCCTGTTCGCGGAGAAGGTCAAGATCCCGCAGGAGGTTGAGATCACCACCGTCGGCACGGTCGCGCACGACGTCGATGACGTGATCACCGTGATCGATCCGCGGTCGAAGACGTCCGGTCGGTATCGGATCATCTCCGGGACCATCCCGCTGCGTGCCGTGCAGGGTGAGCACCTGCGCTGGCGCTGCGAGGAGGCCTGATGCCTGATCTGACAAGCGAGTTAGCCGATCAGATCGTCGGAGACCCGGAGACCCCGAACGCCTCCCTGCGGATCTCCACGGTGACCGCCGTCGAGGCCACCGGGAACCGCCGGGTGCAGACCAGCGCGACCAGCACCGCCTGGTTGTCCAGGGACGCCGACGCCTCCCTGTCCGTCGGGGACAAGGTGTGGATCGTCCAGCAGGGCAGCGTCTGGCTCGTCGGAGGGCGGCTCTCCGGAGGCTCGTCCGCGCCGGTCGGTTCCCTCACCGTGTTCGCCGGGTCGGCCGCGCCTATCGGGTGGCTCCTCTGCGACGGGGCCGCGGTCAGCCGGACCACGTACGCCGCGCTGTTCGCCGTGCTCGGCACCACGTACGGAGCCGGTGACGGGAGCACCACGTTCAACGTGCCGAACCTCCAGAACCGGGTGCCGGTCGGGTCCGGGGGCACCTACGCGCGAGGGGTCACCGGCGGTGCCTCGACGGTGACGCTGACGACGGGGCAGATCCCGTCCCACGATCATGGCAGCAGTGGCGACCATGGCCACGGCAGCACCGGCGACCATGGTCACGGTTCCGTCGGGGATCACCAGCACACCGTGTTCAACGACAACGTCGGTGAGACCGCCGCGTCCGGGAGCGGCACGGCCAGCCTGGCGTTCTCCGCCGGTACCCAGTTGACCAGCGCCGAGGGCGGGCACTCCCACTCGAACGCCGGATCGCACTCGCATTCCAATGCCGGATCGCACACGCACTCCGGGGTCGGCGGCGGCGGTTCCCACGAGAACATGCCGCCGTTCGTGGCGCTCCCGTACATCGTGAGAGCGCTCTGAGGCGGTGCCATGCTGATAAGCGACTGCTCACCACTCACTTCTCGGGAGAATCTCATGTGGATCACCACTTCGGCGGTACCGCCGGACATCCCAGGCCGGGGATCCTGGTCGACCCAGGGCGGCCTGCTCCGCCTCCGTCCCGGTCACGCCAACCCGACCGGCTACTACCGACTGGCCGTGGCCCCGGAGTCGATGGTCGGTGCTGCTGGGGCCCGGATCGGCGCGTCCTGGTCGGCGACGGTCGTGCACCTGGGCGTGCGGGCCATCCAGCGGCAGATCGGAGCGGGTGTCGATGGGTACTTCGGGGTGCTGACCGACCGGGCGCTGCGACGCTGGCAGGCTGAGCGCGCTGACGAGGTCGGCGCGGCTGACGGCATTGTCGGGGAGCGGACGGCGCTGGCGATCTGGAAGCCCCTGATCCGCCTCGTGGCCAGGGCGCACCGCGTGCCGGTCGACGTCCTCGGAGGGCTGGTCCGGCACGAGTCGAGGCTCGACCCGGCGGCGGTCGGCACGCTGAACGGCACCGACACCGGGCTCTGCCAGATCAACCTGGCGGTGCATGACATCACGATCACGTCGGCGTGCGACCCGGAGTATGCGCTGAACTGGACGGCGCAGGATCTGCGGAGCACGTACAACCGGTGGGCCGGGGAGACGACGGTGGACCGGTGGCGGATAGCCATCGCCAATCACAACTCGCCCCGGGCCGCCCGGGAATGGGCGACCACCGGGGAGGTGCCGTTCTCGCAGAGTCGCGCGGACCGCGGTCTACCGCAGATCGACGAGTACGTGGCGAGTGTTCTCGCCGCGGGAGAGGTGTTTTGAGATGGATGGATATGTCAGGGAGGACCCGGATCTCGGCACGGTTCCTCAGACTCCGCTGGTCCTGATGAACCTGGACCCGGAGCCGGTGGGGGCGGAGCCGGAGGACGACGACGCGGACGGATTCGTCCCCGCACCGGGTGTCGACCTGTCCGGCGAGGAGATCCCGGACGACGAGGAGGAGGTCTGATGGCGATGACCCGAGCGGAAGTCACCTCCGCGCTCCGGGCGATGGGCTGGCGGGTACGGACTACGGGGGAGTACCGGCAGGCCGTGGAACGCTTCCAGAGGGCCTGGAATCTCGGGGCCGCCCTGGAGGTCGACGGACTGGTCGGTCCGGCCACCACGGCCGCCCTGAGCCTGTCCCTGGCCCGTCAGAAGGCGGGGCTGCCGAACGCCTCGGCGCACTTCTCGTTCAGGGAGTACGCCTGCCGCTGCTGGGGCCGCTACGAGGACTGCGCCCGGATCTGGACGTCCCGGGTGGCGATCCGGGAGGACGAGGACTACCGGCGGGCCCTGGGGCACGGTGTGGCGATCCTGTCGGGGTGCCGGTGCCCGCAGCACAACGAGGCCGTCGGTGGGGCGCCACGCTCGCGGCACCTGACCGGGGATGCCCGGGACTTCAAGGGTGAGAAGCCGCCGTCGTGGTTCATCGCCCGGGGGGTCTACCGGGGTCTGGGGCACAACGCCT
>JACCDR010052221.1_pt1 | contig 14103 bp, 21 predicted proteins | sample 7446431 | NCBI WGS metagenome assembly JACCDR01 (sample SAMN15323443, study PRJNA562643) | freshwater metagenome | isolation source: river surface water | place: USA:Blue River Watershed | collected 2017-08-17 | reverse complement strand
TATGCTCGGCATGAACATGCAGCTCAGCGCCCAGAACGCGCAGCAGCAGAAGGAGCTTGAGTTGTTGAGGTCAAAACTGGCCTTGGCCGAGGAGGAGCGAACCATCCGGCTCCAGGCAGAGGAGGACAGGAAGACACAGGCCGAGGCGCCGAAACCAGTGGCTGGAGCCAAGAAATAGGTTTATACGGGAATACCCGTAAATTTGTTGTCAAATTCAGATATAGATCAAAATGGAAGAAAAACCACTAGACGTAAACACGGAGCAGCCGAAAACGGAATGCTGATGGCTATTTCTAAAATCGAACGCCCGTGATAACGACTACGGTGAACAAAGTAAGAAAAAAGAAAAGAAAAAGCCGTACAGATCAGAGCTGCTGAAATTCCTAAAATGAGAGATTGGCTTAAAGCTCTCACCGTTTCTTCTGTTTCAAAAAGCACTCGTTCGAAATTACTAAAACTGAGACTGGCGATACTCCAGGAGCCTTGAACAGGGCTTAAAGCGGAGAGAAGAATTCCTAAAAGCGGCATGATAAAGATCGTAAACAATAAAATAGACAGAGTTGTTGCAACAAGAATTTTAAAACGGCCCAGTGGGATCAAAGAAGGCCGTGATGTCTTTCCACCGACAGTATAGTTCTTCTGATTCGAGAAGAAAAATTGAGAGCCATAAAGCATAACCAAAGTCGCCACACCTAAGATGGCCGAAACAGCAATGGCCATTTGAATTCCATTGCTCGTTCCCATTCGCTGATAAGTATAAATCTGGGTTGTGAGAAGATAAATTCTTGCAGGTCCGCCGATCAAGGCGGGGACTCCGAAGCTGGAAGCGGTAGCTAGGAAAGAAAGAATGACTCCGCTGACAATAGCTGGCTTTAAAAGTGGAAGAGAAATATCGATAAACACTCGAAGGCCGCTGGCGCCTGACAATCGAGCCGCTTCTTCTAAAGAGGAATCCATTTTGTCTAAAACTGTCAGAGCCGTCAGTAGAACGAAAGTGAAAAGAAAACAGGTTTCGACCCAAACCAATCCCCAAAAGGAATAGATATTAAGACCCATGCCAAACCAACGGTTAAGAACTCCGCTCGTGGGATTGGCTAGAATAATCCAGCCGATAGCTCCCACGAAAGGCGGAACGGTATAAGGCAAACAAAACCAAGAACGAAAATTATTTTTAAAAGGAAGATCCGTTCGAGTTAAGATCCAAGACAAAGGGAGACCTAAAAGCAGGCAGCACAAACTGACAGTGCCCGAGACGAGCAAAGTGTTCTTAACGGCTTTCAGTGTATTTTCATTGGATAAGACCAAAGAAAAATCTTCGCTCTTAGGAATAAGAAAAAGATACAGCTGTGGTGCTATAAAGAACAGAATGATTAAAAATCCACAGACAAGATAAACTAATTTCTTCATTAAAAAACAATCTTGGAAAACTGATCTTTAATGGATTCTCTTGATTTCATCGTTTCTTCGATAAAACTGCGATTCCAGTGTTGAGAACTTTTTAAAACTTCTTTGAATTCAGGAGCGTTCCCCATTTTCCCCAGTGCACCTGGATCCGCAGAGGCATACATAAATGATTTTTGCATAGCCGCTTGTCCTTGAGGACCAAACATCCAATCAGCGACTTTCTTCGCTAAAGCTCCATCATTGTCTTTCTTAACAAGAGCTAAAACATTACTTTGGATAACCGCACCATCAGTAGGAATAATCCATTTAATTCGAGGATCCGATTCCGAAAGACGAAGAATATTCTCCATTAATACAACACCTACAAGTCGTTCTTTGCTCTGCAGTCTTCGCACGACTCCGGAATTTCCACCTTCAGCAATCAAATTATTTTTTCTCAAGTCTTTAATATAATCCCATCCATATTTTTTGACCAAGAAAGCGATTGTGGTAAAGCTCGTGCCAGAAGCCAAGGGGCTGGCAATGGAAACTTTATCTTTCCATTTTGTGTCCGCCAATTCTTTGAATGAACGAGGAGCCTCTTTTTCGCTGAGTCCTTCCGAATTATAGGCCAAAACCATCACTGGAAAACTGAGAGTATTGTACAAGCTCTCTGGATGTTTGAACTCGGCATCTACTTTGGCAGTCATGGGAGATTGATAGGCTAACAAGAGACCTTTTTGAGCTATGTCTTCATACCAAAAGCGATCTGAGGAAATCAGCATATCTGCTTGGATTTTTCCTGCCAAAAGCTCGGCTTGAACCTTGGAAGCAACTTCTTCAGAGCCCGCTTGATAGAATTGAAATTTCACCTGGGGAAATTCTTTTTCTAACTGAGGCTGAATATCATTAATTGTGTCTTTATAGAGAGAAGTATAAATCCAGAAGGTCTGTTTGTCGTTCTTGCCTGTGCAAGCAGTGGATAAAAGAAAAAACGCCAAGAGGGAGCTAAGGAATATAATCTTTTTCATATCCCAGATCCTACTCAATTTTTAGGACTTGGCCAGATAAAATCCTAAGGCGCAGGCGGCAATTCCCAGAGCTAACATAAAAAAAACATAGCCCATCGCAAAATTCCAACGACCCTCTCTCAAAAACTGCAAAGATTCGGCGCTAAAGGCAGAGAAAGTCGTAAATCCACCCAGAAATCCCGTGGTCAGAATTGTGATGATCGTCGAATCCCAGCGCTCAGAGCCCCATGCTAATACCAGGCCGATAAGAAATGAGCCGGTTGTATTGATGACAAGGGTCGGAACAGCGCTTGAGAAACCATAGCTTAAAAGGGCGACAGAACAGAGATATCTCAACACTGTTCCTAGAAATCCCGCAAAACCAGTCAGAAGAATTAATTTTAAATGCATAAAATTTCCTTAAAAGGTCAGTGTGAACGTCAAGTTGATTCCTGGAACACTTTTAAAGCCATTGGTCTTTTGAAACTCGACATAAGGGCTCACATTATAGCTGAGAATATTCTTATACAGCAATTGGTTCCACCCCACGGAGAATGAATAGGCTTCTAGATGATATTCTTTTTGGTTATTGGAATCAAAGAACAGGTTGTACGACAAAGACGAGGTCTTATTGACCATTTGGCCAAACGAGACCCCATTTGAAACATCAAATTTATGAGACTTTTCCTCGTACTCGCCGTCATTAATGAAGGTCAGAGACCATATTTTAGATAATGTGAAATTAAAATTCAAAGCGGTGTAGACCCCGGTTCCCTGCTTTGAATTGGCAAACAATTCGAGCTTAGGATTGATTTCATAGTTTTTCATTTCAGCGACGCTTTCAAAAGAAAGAGTATGAGAAACTTGCAGCGGATCTTGCAATTCAATACGTGGTTGAAAAGCCGTTCGCACGCTGCCTAATTTCCTAAAAACTCCGACAGTCGCTCCGTAATTTCTTTCCCTTGGATTCCGTCTCAGATTACCTCTTTGGGCATTTCTTTTTTCTTTGGCTTCATCATAGGTCGTGAATTTTAATTGCCAATATTCCTCGACATTGTGCAGGCGTAAATTCACATTCAAGCTCGAAGTATTATTTACGCTCTCTCGTTCTTTCACGAAAGTGGTGTTTTCAATGATGACTTTGGTTTCATTTTTCTTATCGGTGAGCTTTTTTCCTACCAGAAAAAGATCGATCCCTTCGGCAACACCGTCAAACCATTCAGAAATATCGATATTGCTATCAATCATTTTCTGTTCAAAGCTTTTTTCAACGGGTTCTGCGGGGGTCTCTGACTGAGCCCAGCAGAAGGCACTTTGAGTAAGTGCGCCAATAATCAAAAAATATGTTAATCTCTTCACAGCTTTCACTGTAATCTTTCGGAATGATGAAAGCGACAGGTTTATTTCTCCTTCTTTTATTTTCTATGACGGCTGTGGCATATGTCCCCAAAGAAGGAAACGTCTCCGCTATTCTGGGCGCCTTATCCAGCCAAACTCTGTATCCAAATCCACCCAAAGGCGTGAAAAATCCCAGGCTCGGTGGTGTAGGACTGATTGTTCAAGGAGATATCAGCGATAAAGGAAATTTAGAAATTTCCATGCTTCATACCAACAAAGTTTTTTTTCGTGAACAGGGCAGCGGACTTTTAGCAGAGCGCAGTCAATTTATGCACATCTCCATGGGTTATCGCTATTGGATGACTCATTACTTTTCTGTGGGCCTGGCGTTTTATTCGGCCTATTCGATGGGAGAACCTGAGATCACAACGAATACTTTGCAGTCTGACGGAATCACAACTTCCGCTCGTGATAAAACCGAATATGGCTTTGATTTTTCTTTGATGGGCGAAGTTTGGAGCCATGACCGCATTGCTCTCATGTTAGATGGCAAATATTCTTACTCTGTAACGCCAAAAGAAAATGAATATGCAGATAATTATCTCTTTCTCATTGGGATAAGATATTTTATTCAAGAGAAGCAAGTCATTGAAAGGCCGAAACCATGAGCAATTACAAAAGAGCGACTTTTGCCGGAGGATGTTTTTGGGGTGTAGAAGAAATTTTCCGCAAGCTCCCAGGAGTTGTGGATACCACTGTTGGATATACTGGAGGGACCGCTCCTCATCCGACTTATAAACTTGTTTGCTCGGGAACGACGGGACACGCGGAAGCATTAGAGATCGAATTTGATCCTGCAAAAATTTCGTATGAGGAACTGGTTCGTGTTTTTTTCCGCATGCATGATCCGACAACGAAGAATAGACAGCATAATGATATTGGAACCCAATATCGTTCAGCCATTTTTGCTGAAAACGAAGATCAAAAAACAATCGCCCGCAAGGTCATCGCTGAGCTCACTGAGAAAAATGTTTTTGGAAAACCGATTGTGACTGAAATTGTCGACGCAGGGGTTTTTTATTCCGCTGAAGAAGAGCACCAGGATTATCTTATGAAGAATCCAGGTGGGTATAACTGCCACATCTTGAGACCTTAAATTTTTAAAGGGATGAACTCTTGATCGTCTCCAGGAATAGGCTGAAAGCGTGAGCTTTCTTTTCTAGGCCCATGCTCCGCCCACTCTTTTTTAACTTGCTCAATTCTCTCTTTTGAACTGGAAACAAAATTCCAAAAAATATGTCTGGGACCTACGCTGGATCCGCCCAAAAGCATGAGCTTGCTATCTTCTAAAGCATCTAATTGAAGATCATTATTCTCTTTAATCGCAGCCATCGAAAAGGCTTCGACGTTCTGCCCGCCGGAAGAAACTTTTCCGTTGACGACGTAAAAGCCCCATTCTCTTCCATCTTTTGGAACATGAAGGCTCTGCCCTTTTTTGATATTAACCTCGACATAAAAAAGATCTGAGAAAACAGCGACGGGACTTTCATACCCAAAGGCTTTTCCCAAAAGCAATTTCATCGGCATATTTTGATGATTAAATTCAGGTAAGGAATTTTTTGGGTGGTGAGAAAAGCTTGGTGAGCTTTCTTCCATATCTTCTGGCAGTGCCACCCAAAGCTGAATACCATGTAGATCCATGGGTTTTAAAAGATCTTCTTTCAAAGCTCTCTCAGAATGAACAATGCCCCGACCTGCAATCATCCAATTAATCGCCCCTGGTTCAATGACTTGATCTGAACCCAAGCTGTCTTTGTGATGAATACGTCCATTAAACAAATAGGTCACCGTCGCGAGATTGATATGGGGGTGAGGACTAACTTCGATCCCCTTTCCCGCTTCAAACTGGGCAGGTCCCATATGATCGAAAAAAATAAAAGGGCCAATCATCCGATGTCTCTCATAAGGAAGAACTCGGTGAACGAAAAATCCACCAAGGTCACGATCACGAGAGGGAATAAGGATCTCTAAATCAGATGACATATTTAAAATTTATCGGCGCGATTTTCCGTGGAAGCGCTTTTTCCAGAATGAGGCCAGACAGGTAAAAGATTGAGCTTTTCTAAAGCTTCGCTTTGAAATTGGCTTAAATGAGCTGCCGGGACAGGATCTGCGGAAGGAAACTTTTTACCCAAAGGATCGATGTATCTTCCGGATTGATAAAATTCAAAATGCAGATGCGGCCCTGTGGAAAGACCGGTATTTCCGACATAACCAATGACTTGTCCTTGCTGAACCTTGGCTCCGGGACGAATACCCTTAGCAAAACCACTGAGGTGTTTGTAGGCTGTTAAATAGGTCGAATTATGACGGAGCTTAATGACACGGCCTCCACCACCACTCCAATCGGCAAAATTCACAACCCCATCTCCGACGGCGCGAACTGGCGTGCCTATGGGTGCAGCATAATCAACTCCTAAATGTGCACGACGAGTTTGTAAAATCGGATGGAATCGCTTGAGAGAAAAGCCCGAGGTGATGCGACCATAACGAATCGGGCTTTTTAAGAACATTGTTCTTAAGCTTTTTCCATCTGGAGAAAAATAACCCATCTCTTCGCCATTAAGGCGAAACAGAACAGCAGAATAAGGAGTCCCGGCGTTCTCATATTCGGCAGCCAGGATAGCCCCCCAACCGATAGCTTCGCCTTTGACTAATTTTTGCTCCACCGTCAGTCTCCATCGATCATTCACCCGGACTTCACGGGCAAAGTCGACTTCCCATCCAAAAATATCTGCCAATTCAGAAATTAAATTAGGATCCATTTTTGCTTTTTGTGCGGATTCCCACAAACTGCTCGTCACAACTCCGGAATAGGTCATTATTTTAAGATCCACTTTTTCGGTGATTCTCTCTGCACTCCAGACATTGTTTATTTTACGAATGTCGATGAATTCAATGGCCGAAAAGCGAAACTGAATACCGACCAACTCTGAATTGCTCTCATCTTGGTAGAATAATTGAAAACGCATTCCAGGCTTTAAGCGGGCTAAATCCTGCAAAGGCTTTGCAGCATCAACGATTTCTTGAATGGTGGGTGCTGGAATATCGAGATTGCGTAAAACAGAAAACAGTGTCGTTCTGGGTTCAATCGTATGAGGAAAAGCCTCTTCCAAAGGAATGATGGGCAATGATTCCGGAGCTTCCAGTTGCTGAGCCGTCACCAATTGCTGATTTTTATAGGTAAAAATTCCTGTTAAAGCGATCCCAATAATGAGAGCCAAAACAAGCCATAAGGTTTTACGTCCCTGCAGAGACCTTTTACTTGGTTTCATAACTCGAAATTATAGGCTTTGCGGCCCTCAGAGAAAAGGCCAGAGTCCAAAATTTCCTCAATTTTACGCGCGTGGACTCGGGGATCTTTGGACTTTCATGTGAGCTGAGAAAACGGGTTTCCTATCTGATAAACGCAAACCTTGAAATTGAATGACAAAAAGATCGCCTTCAGGCTTTTCTTCCGAAGATAAAACAGAAACAACATCGCCGATTTTGGTCTCGGCTAAAAAATTGACTTCATATTCTTTCAGCTCGGCCCCTTTTTTAAGAACCTCGATAGGAAGAGAATCTAAAACCCATTGAGCGTATTTGGTATTATTCACGTGCTGATTAAGATCAATGTCGCTGTTTCGGACCTGGAATTGAGCGAGCTCCTGCATATTCTCTGGAATGACTATTTTCTGAGGCTGATGAGAGAGTTGAAAATCTTTTCTCCAAATGGCAGAAAATTCGTTCCAGTCATGAATAGCAATTTTTCTTTTTTCCATATCCATGACGGAAAATGTACTGGTGCATTCTCCCACTTTTTCTTCCCCAATGTAGATTTCATAATCTCGCAGAAGGAAAATATCCGAAGCCGGAGGTCTGAGCCATGTTTTGACGGTGACTTTCTCATTCCAATGAGGCCACCGTTTCATTGCTAATTTCTGCCGCGTAAAAATCCAGCCCTTGCCTTTAGGCAGACTGACTTTGGAATTAAAAGCATGTTGCCAGCCCACATCTTGAATAAAATTGAGCACACTATAAAGCCCGGCCTGCCCGCGAAGATTTACGAGAAAAGAGGTTATATGGTAATGCTCTTCCCAGACTTGTTTCATTCAAATATGCCTGTCGAGATAGATGGACTTCGCTTTTTTTCGAAAAATAAAATAATAAATGAGACCTGTCAGGGCCCCGCCTAAGTGAGCTCCATGACCTATTGGTAACCCTCCGCCATCAGCTTGAGCGATGACTCCCCAAATATCTAATCCGACAAAAGCAAGAGCTCCAACAAAGGCCGGCATCGGAATAATTCCAAAAAGCAAAAGCTTCTCTTTGGGGAAAAGCAGAGAGAATAAAATAATAATTCCTGAGACCGCGCCCGAAGCTCCCAAAGCGGGAATATCTGGATCACCCATAATATAAGTGGACACCAAAACATGACTGATCGAGCTCACGATAGCTGCAATAAAGTAAAAATTAAGAAATCGCGTAATCCCCAAAATGGATTCGATCACAGGGCCAAAACTGTTTAAGACCATCATATTTAAAACAATGTGTAGCAGCAAACTGTGAGAAAAAGCGGAACTAATCAATGTCCAATACCGGCCGTCTCTTAAAGATTCTCCACTGACCAAGAAATTATTATTCATCCAAGCTAATTGCTCAGGAGAGCCAGAGGCATTCATCCACGCCAAAAAAACAAGAACATTGAAAAAGATAATAACGTGAATGGTTTTCATTTATATGAGTAGCTGCTGAAATTGAAGGGTGTTAAGGTCATATTCCCAGAGCTGACCTTGTTCGAGGTCAAAATAAACTCCGACGATATTTAATCTCTGGGCATCAAAGGCTTCTTTCATAAAAGGGAAAGTCAGTAAATTACGAATGGAAACCTTGATGGATTCCATTTCGGCAAATTTGCATTTGGTATCATGATCGGCATCGGCGTGGTCACGAAGAACAGTTTCTCTGGCCTCTTTGGCAATTCCCATCCATCGGCCAATAAAACTTGGACCCGGATTTGGATTCTCATTCATCAAGGCGCGAATGCCACCGCACTGACGATGACCCAGAATAATAATATTTTCTACTTTCAAATCAACGACAGCAAATTCCAATGCCGAACTAGTTCCATGAAGACCATGTGTTGGCGGCTCACAAGGAGGAACAAGATTGGCCACATTACGAACCACAAATAATTCACCTGGGTTTGCGCCTGTCATAATTGCTGGATCGACTCGAGAATCACTGCAACCAATCAATAAAGTTTTCGGAGTTTGACCTTGAGCTAATTTGGAATAAACAGAATGCTCTATTTCTCCTTCAAGAAAATATTTTTCTTTGAAACGGCGAAACCCAGCCATGAGACGGATCAGTGCAATATTCATCGCTTCATAGCTTAGCCAGACGACTGCCTAAGAGCAAGGCTCTTTATCGAAACATTTGCGGTTTCCCACTCTTAGCTTTCCTTTCAGCAGGAAACTTTTTCCACTGAAATTTTTGAAGGCTGAGCTTACCTTCAGAGCTGAATTCAACACCTTCGTTTTCAAGACGTTTCTTTTGTTGTCTAAACTGACTTGATTGGGGATCAAAAGAAATTTTTCCTTGAGCGTTAAGCACTCGGTGCCAAGGCAGTTGATAAGTCGTCGAGCAAGAGTGAAGAATCCAAGCGACTCCGCGAGAACCTTGGGGTTTTCCCGACAGAGCAGCAATTTGTTTATAAGTCGCTACCTTCCCAACAGGAATACTTTTAATATTCTTGAGAACCTTTTTGGTAAAATCCGAAATCTGAATAACTGCCATGCAAGAAGCTATCCTTGCAGGTTCACAGGCCCTAGAAAATCCATTTTTCCAAGATCAACACCGGCGTGACGAAGAATGGCATAAGTCATGGCCGCATGAAAATAGAAATTCGGAACGGCGACTTGATTAAAATAATCTCCACCACTGAGCCATTGGCCTTTCGCCCACCCTGGTTTCACCTGAGCTTTTTCTGCTTGAGAAAAATCACTTTCTTTAAAAGTTTCTAGGTAAACGATGACTTTTTTAAGTCGCGCATGAAGCTCGGCCCATGTTTTCTCGTTGTCTTCATGTTTTGGAGCCGTCTGACCTGAAAGATAAGCCGCCGCAAATTTTACAACATCACAAGTGCTCTGGATCTGACGAATGAGATTAAACATATCAGGAGCTAAGCGATAATTCGCAAGGACATCGAGATCAATTTTCTTTTTATCTGCGTGTGCTGCCGCTTTGTCTAAACATTGATCAAGGTTAATTAAAATCTGACGAAAATGAAATAGAGTCTGTGGGTTCATGTTGATGCTCCTTAGGATGATAGGTATGCTTGCTCGGACCGAAATAAAAAGGCAATCAATATCTGAAAGGTCGCTATGTATAAAGACAAAAGTCTGCCGAATTTTTTCGGCTCCGGCTTTCGAGCTATGATTCCTTTGACGATGGGGATAGTTCCCTTTGGTGCTGTGGTCGGAACGGTTTGCTCCGAAGCAGGACTTAGCTTTTTCCAGACAATTTCTATGAACACTTTGATGTACGCAGGAGCCGCTCAATTAGCCACGATGGATCTCATGACAAAACACGCCGCCAGTATTGTCGTGATTATGACCGGTCTTATCATCAATCTACGTTTTCTGCTTTATAGCGCGGCGATGTCTCCTTATCTGCAAAATGAGAAATGGCCGATAAAACTTTTTTGTTCTTATACTCTGACTGATCAAAGCTATGCAGCGATGCTCGCCAACCAGCACAAACTCAATACCGTTCACGAGAATATTCAGTTCTATATCGGGAGTGCTCTTTGTATGCTTTTGGTTTGGACTTCGTCGGTGATCGGAGGCTTTGCTTTTGGCAATTTTGCTCCTGCTTCTTGGGCTTTGGATTATGCCATTCCCTTGAGTTTTGTCGCTCTCGTGATTCCTACTTTGAAGAATAAGAATTATGTTATGGTTGCCGCTTTTTCTTTTCTTGTTTCCATTATCTTGCAGGGATTGCCTTATCGTTTGGGTCTGATTGCCACCGCTCTTCTCTCTATTGGTTTAGCGGCTTTATTGACAAGAAAGAGAGCCTCTTCATGATTGAGGCTTCTTATTTTTGGACCAATGTTTTTATTCTCGCTCTGGGCACCATCACCATTCGAGGCTCCCTTATTTTCCTGTCCTCACGAATTAAAATATCGGCCAGGGTCAAAGAGCTTTTTTCCTATATTCCAGCCTCAATTTTACCTGCTTTTGTCGCCCCGGCTGTTTGCTTTCACGTGGGCTCTGTCGACTGGCTTTTGGGAAAAGAGAGATTTGCTATTTTAATTCTAGCAGGCTTTGTTTGCTATAAAACGAAAAGCACTCTGGTAACCATTTTCTTTGGCATGATCGCTTTATATGCTATTCATTATTTTATTTAATTAGATCAGCCAACGGCGAAGCACAAAGAGACCGCTATTGGCGGTCGCATACAAAAAAGTTCCCCAGGCCACATCCACGAGAGCAAACTTGACTGGATAATTTTTTAATATTGCTAGATTTGTAAATTCATAAACTCCGTACAAAGAAAATCCCAACAAGGCTCCGTAAAGAGAGCAAGTCGCGAGATTTTCGTTTTGAATATGTGGAGCTGCAAACACAGTTAAAGCGAGAGCCATGATCAAATAAGTAATCAAAGCCGGAATTTTCAACGGAGCAAATTCGCCATTTTCCATCAGAGCCAAATCTTGCAACTGTTCAGCATTAAAATTTTTGGCAATAATTCCTAGCCAAATAAAATCAAGAGCACCGAGAATGATAAGACCCACAAAAAATGTTTTAATGTAAAATGTCATGATCTTGATCCTAGCAGAGAATCTCAAATACTAAAGTCAAATTTTTATAACAGTTGCTATTTTAATTCGAAGATTTTCTTTTTGCTTTTCGGACCGGAAACAAGCTCCAGGGAGCTTTTGGCGCATTGAAGATGCTTGGCTAACAATTCTCTTACTCTTTCGTTAGCTTTTCCCTCAACGGGCGGAGTATTGACCCGTACCAAGTAAGGCCCGTCTTCCGTGAGCTCAACACTTTCTTTTTTTGAGTTGGTTTTCACTTGGACTTGAATTTTCATTAATTTTTTAAGCTTTTCTCACGTATTCAGATTTTAGATTAATCGATCCGAGACCATCAATCTTACAAGCGATATTGTGCCCGTCACCCATATCAGCAAGACGAATATTTCGTACCTTGGTTCCACCTTTGACAGCGCTTGAGGAGCCTTTGATCTTGAGATCTTTAATAACGATGACAGAATCTCCATCTTGTAAAATATTTCCGTTAGCATCTCGAATGCTGCCATCATCAACCGGAGCTTCTTCCACGGCGCTTGCTGATTTCTCCATCCATTCATGAGAACATTCAGGACAAATCCATAAATTTTGATCTTGATAAATATTTTCGGAGTGGCATTTCGGGCACTGAGTCTGTGACATTTACTTCTCCTTAATGCTCACCATCGGCAGAGTGCATTTTCTTTAAAACCACGGCGATCGTTGCAGAATCAATCCGTGCTCTTTTCATCAAGCTTCGCGCTTTTCCAAAGTCATCAGAGTCTATGGCTTCAAAGAAAGCGTCCACTTTTCCGATTTCAGCTAATTTCTCAAGGACTAAGGTGCCTTCAAAATCTTCTTCATTCATAGACCAAATACTAAAGGAGAGCCCGTAATCGGAGCAAATGAATTTATTGTCTAGCTCTTGTATGTCACTGATATCTATGAGCTTAAGTCAGATCGGGACAGGTGATTCAAAGAAAATCAGAGATAAGCTTAGGGAATCCTCTGAATGTGTGCTAGTGTATTGATCAGTTCAATTGCTTACTTCAGAGTTCATGTTCATAGTGTTCATTTCCTCCTTGGTCAGCGCTCAAGCCTTTAGGAGGTAAAAAATGAGTAAAAAACTATACGTCGGTAATCTTCCTTATTCTACAACTGATCAGTCTTTGGCTGATGCTTTTTCACAGTGCGGAACTGTTGAAACTGCAAAAGTGATCATGGATCGCGATTCAGGTCGTAGCAAAGGTTTCGCTTTTGTTGAAATGTCTTCAAGCGAAGAAGCACAAACTTCAATCAGCAGATTGAATGGAACTCAACTTGATGGTCGCGAGATCAACGTGAGCGAGGCAAAACCTCAAGCTCCACGTGATAATAACAGCCGCCGTCCAAGCCGCTACTAATTGATTATTACAAATAATCTTAGAAACCGATCCGAGAGGGTCGGTTTTTATTTTTTGAAGGGACTTGTATGAATCCTCAGGTCATTTCTTTCAATTGTGTTCTAAAAAATAGAGCTGGAAAATTCATTAGCTCCACTTACAATCACGATGTTTTAACAACTAGTTTGAATGATGAGCCCGCAATGCTCTCTGGTCTTGCCAAAGGCTTACAGAACCTGAGCAAAGGTGAAAAGCGTCGCATTCAACTGTCAGCTGAAGAAGCTTACGGTCTTTATGATCCTAAGAAGGTCATTCTCTTTCCACTGAATAAATTACCGGCATCAATCAAAAAAGGTCAGCCCATTACGATTGTCAGTAAAAAAGGGATCGAGCGATCCTATATCGTTTTGGAAATACACTCTGATTTTGCCAGCCTCGATGGAAATCACCCTCTGGCAGGACAAGATCTTATTTTTGAAATTGAAGCTCTGGATGCTCGAGATGCTACAAGCGAAGAAATTCAAGACTCGAGCAATCAGCTAACAACTCAGCTTTTACATTAAACATCATCTTGAAATGCTTTTTGAATTTCACTGACAAAAGAATCTGTCAGGAGCCGAAGCCGAGCAGAAGAAGAAAAAGCCAGAGGCGATACTAATGAGATCGGGGCTCCGACTGTCGTCCATTGAGGCAGAACTCGAGTCAGCTCTCCTGAATCCAAATACTTTTGAGCAAAGAACAAAGGCATCATTGCAATTCCGGCATTTGATAAAGTGACTCTCAGTAAACTCGGAATTTGATTGCTAATTAGTTTCGGTTGAATCGAAAGCTTTATTTGTGAAGTCTTTGATTTGAGATTCCATGATAAATTCCCCGACCGGCTCCCCAAGCCGAGACAAATATGCTCATACAAATCTTCAGGTTTTTGAATTCTTGCAGTCTTTTTTAGGTATTGAGGAGAGGCCACCAGTATTAACTTTACTTCAGCAATTCTTTTGCTTTTCAGATTGCTCTCTTTGAGATTTCCAATTCGTACAGCGAGATCAAATCCGTCTTTCACGAGATCTACTATTTGATCTGTGTAAACCAATTCAAAACTGAGACCTGGATGTTTTTGCAAAAGATTTCCGATAATGGGTGCCAGAACCTC
>JACCDR010747158.1_pt1 | contig 14104 bp, 16 predicted proteins | sample 7446431 | NCBI WGS metagenome assembly JACCDR01 (sample SAMN15323443, study PRJNA562643) | freshwater metagenome | isolation source: river surface water | place: USA:Blue River Watershed | collected 2017-08-17 | reverse complement strand
GCACTTGAACACTACGGTGTCGATATCGAGACCACAAATGACGCGTTTAAGGTCTCTTACACCCCACAGAGTCCGAGTGAAATTATTCTCTTTGAATCTGGTGATACAGTAACTGAAAACATCCTCTTTGCGGCAGCTCGGCATACCGGTACGACAACCATCAAGTACTGTTCTGCAAATTACATGGTCCAGGAGATCTGTGTCTTCCTTGAGCGCCTTGGGGTCAAGATTGAGGGCATTGGCACCACTACCCTAACCGTCACCGGCATCCCCGATATCAATATGAATATTGAGTACACCTTGGCTGAAGATCCAACCGACTCAATGTTCTTTATTGCAGCAGCCATTGTCACGAACTCAGCAATTACTATTACCCGTTGCCCGATTGAGTTTCTTGAACTTGAGCTCCTCGTTCTTGAAAAGATGGGTCTCGAGTATACGAAGAGTAAGCCATATCTTGGTGAGAATGGGCAAGTGAAGCTGGTCGACCTTAAGATCAAGCAGTCAAAACTTCATGCGTCACTTGAAAAAGTACACTCTCGTCCGTACCCTGGTCTCAACGCTGACAATCTCCCCTTCTTTGCAGTCATTGCCACCCAAGCCAACGGACAAACACTTATCCATGATTGGATGTATGAAAAGCGAGCGATTTACTTTACTGAACTAGAGAAACTCGGTGCAGACACCGTGCTGGCTGACCCACACCGTATCTACATCACCGGACCAACCTCGCTCCGCGCCACTGAGCTAATCTGTCCACCAGCACTTCGTCCCGCTACCATCCTCCTTATTGCAATGCTCGGTGCCAACGGACGCTCGGTACTCCGCAATATCTACAGTATTAACCGAGGGTACGAAAATCTCGTCGCACGCCTCCAATCACTTGGTGCGAGCATCAACTACCTCGAAGAGTTATAGTCTCAAAAAAGGCCGCCCCAGAAGGGCGGCCTTTTTCTCGTTTCGAGGGATTCTGTTATACTCACCGTACGCTATGTTCGTCATTGAAGTCATTCCCCTCGTCCGTGGTGTCCAGATTGAATCATTGACCTACTTTTCGAGTACTCCGTATAGTCGCGGTACGATTGTGCAAATACCAGTGCGTGGCAAAACGGTCTCTGGTGTTGTGATTGAGAGTGCACCGGTATCAAGCGCCAAGACAGCGCTGAAGGCAGCTACCTTCTCCCTCCGTAAGTTGCCACCTGATCAGAAGACCACGACACTCTCTCACCATCTCCTCGCGACGGTCGAAGAACTCTATAAACACCTCCCCGCCAAGCGTGGAGCAATCCTATTCTCCCTGCTACCACCTGATGTCCGCAGTGGTCTCGTCCCTTACCCACCACTCCCGAGTCACCACGGCAGCGAAGACCCAACCCCACAGGTACTCGCAGCCCCTAAGGAAGAACGTATCATTGCGTATCAATCTATCATTCGCACCGCCTTTGCCCACCGGGGGTCAGTCATGCTTATTGTTCCGAGTGCAACCGCTGTCACGCTCTTTTATGAAGCACTGAACCACGGCATCAGCGACCGCGTCGTCTGCTTTAGTGGCGAGCAAACCAAAGTCGCGAGACAAAAAGCCTACAACCAGTTTGCCGACGTCTCGCGTGCCTCACTCATTATTGCCACGCCGCACTTTGCGTATCTCGACCGTCCCGACCTTACCACCATGATTATCGAAGAAGTGGGGAGCAATCACTACATTGAACGTGTCCGCCCGTACCTCGACCACCGCCAAGCGCTCATCACCTACGCCAAGGTGGCGAAGCGTCAGATTATCCTTGGTGACATTACCACTCGTACCGAAGACGAAGCGAAGCTCCGCAGTGAGCTCTACATGCCCTACGGAGAGCCACAGCGCCGCCTCACCCTCCCAGCAACTGTCACCATCATCACCCAACACGACAAACCCAAAGGCGAGGTGCCGTTCTCTCTCTTCTCACCAGAATTAAAAAAACGTATCGAAACAGCGATAGAGGGTCGCCATAACGTATTTTTGTTTGCAGCGAGACGCGGACTCTCGCCGGTGGTCGCATGTATCGACTGTGGCCATATCTTTCGTTGCCCTGATAGTGGCACCCCGTACTCACTCATGCGTACCCATCACAAAGAGCGTGGTGAGGAGCGCTGGTTTATCTCTGCCACCTCAGGCAAGCGTGTTCGGGCCGAAGATGTCTGTCCTAGTTGTGGTTCGTGGCGCCTCCGAGAGCGTGGCATCGGCATTCAACATATTGAGAACGAACTCATCTCACTCTTCCCTCACGTACCACGAGTAGTGTTTGATAACACGACCGCCAACACGCACAAAAAAGCTATGGCCTTGCGGAAGGCAATGGATAATCACAAAGGTGCCATTTTTCTCGGTACCAATATGATAATGCCGTACCTCCCGAAGAATATTTACCTCTCAGCTATTGTCTCACTTGATGCCGTGCGAGCAATTCCAACTTGGCGAGCTGATGAGTCACTCTTTCGACTCCTCCTCACCCTCCGTGAAGTGAGTAGCCATGAGGTCATGGTCCAGAGTCGGACCGAGCCGGACGATCTTATCCTTTACGCAACGAGAGGAGCTACCGACCGCTTCCATGACGATGAGCTGACACTGCGCCAAATGCTCAAATATCCTCCCTTTGCCACCTTCTACCTCCTCACCTGGCAAGGCACCCAAGAGCACATCGTCGCTACCGAGACCCAGCTGAAGACACTCCTTGCACCACTTAACGTACCGACCCAGTGTTACACGAACCCCCAGTCACCCAGCCAAAAGCCTATTCGTCACTGTCTTATTCGTGTTAGTGCCGGCAGTGATACCACCCACCTTGTTGAGATCCTCCGTCACCTGCCCCCACATATTGCAGTGGTCGTAAACCCCGACCGTATCGTGTAAGTGTCTGGTATTTATTTTTCACCACAATTAGGCTATAGTGTCACTATCTATGGCCAAGTTAGTCCCCGAAAACCACCCTGCCCTCCATGCAATTGCTGAGGAAGTGACCCCAGATGAATTCGCCTCCGGCGTAGTAGCAAAGCTCGTGCGCGACCTCAAGAACGCACTTCATAGCTACAGTGTCGATGGCTTCACTGCCGTTGCCATCGCTGCTCCTCAAATTGGGGTGAGCAAGCGTGTATTTCTTATTGAAGACCAAAGTGATGACCGTGATGCCCTACCGTCGTTTGTGGCGGTCAATCCCCAAATCATCAAGTACTCAAAGAAAACTCATGAGGTCGGCGAAGGCTGTCTCTCTATCCCTGAGTACTACGGTCTCGTGAAGCGCTCGACGAACGTCACCCTCCGCGCCCAAGATGAGACTGGTAAATGGTTCGAACGTGGTGCTGGTGGACTTCTCGCCCAAATCATCCAGCATGAGTATGACCACCTTGATGGTATTCTCTTTACTGAACGAGCGAGTAAAGTCTGGCACAAAGATGAACTCAAGAAAGCGCGAGATACCAAGTAATCATGATAGAGAGTAAATCAACCCGCTTCGCCTTCTTCGGTACGCCTGATATCGCCGTCACCGCTCTTGATGAACTGGAGTCCTTTGGGTATATCCCCGCACTTGTCGTCACGAATCCTGATGCACCCGTCGGCCGAAAGCAAATTCTCACACCACCACCAGTAAAAGTCTGGGCCGAAGCCCGAAACATACCCGTCTTCCAACCCACAAGCCTCAAAGACAAAGAGGCGCTGACACCACTTATCGATGACACCTTTGACTTTTATGTGGTACTCGCCTACGGCAAGATTATGCCGGAATGGCTCATCAATCTCCCGACATACGGCACGATTAATGCCCACCCCTCACTCCTCCCTAAGTTCCGTGGAGCGAGCCCGATTCGCTCTACCCTCCTCCATGACCTCAGTGCCGCAGGTGTCACTATCATCCAGATGGACAAGGACCTCGACCATGGACCAATCCTTGCGACACAAGCGGTCGAGCTCGAGATGCCAGTGCCTGGTCTTGAACTTGATACCACTATGGGTCGTATCTCTGGGTGTCTCCTTGCTCACGTGATGGATGAGCTACCAAAAGGAACTATTACACCACAAGCGCAAAACCACGAGGTAGCCACATTTTGTACCAAAATCAAAAAAGAGATGGCTGAACTCACGCTCGACCCACACCAGCTACCGGCCGGTGAAGCAGCCCTCACACTCTACCGTAAGATCTGCGCCTTTGATGGCTGGCCAGAAGCCTACTTCATACACAACGGTAAACGCTTTAAGATAAAAAAGGCGAGACTCACCCCAGCCGGTCAACTCGAGATACTCAGGATTGTCCCAGAAGGTAAAACTGAAACTGACTTTACCAACTACTTTCCTAAACAATAAAACGACCGGTACCGGTCGTTTTATTGTTTACTGCTTCATTATCATGCACTGCGCCATCGCATCAACTCTTTCAGACGTCGTGCGCTACGACGCATGATATTTGTCCGTTTTTCATGCGAGCGTTCGAGCTCATGTTCGAGTCGGTGACGAACGGTATCAACCACTTTTTCAAAGGTTTCTTCGGTGGCTTCAGCCCGAGCGAGATGGTCACCTCGCCAGACATTGACCTCCATCCGGCATACTGGTCCATGTTGATGAGAGGTAATGCGCTCAATTTCTACTTCAATCCGTACCGCTCGAGCACCCTTGAGATATTTCTTCAAGGATTCAAGCTTGCGGGTTACCAAGTCTTGCAGCGTGTAGTCGGGAGAGACGTTGGTGTGTTTAAACGTTATTGATGGAAAAGACATACATGGTACTTATCCTGATAAACGTCTGAGGTCGCCATGGACCACCGTTTCTCCCCTCTTACTCCTAGTATACCACTTCTAGTCTATCGGGCAGACATTCCCCGGTGCGGGGGTATCAGGAACAGTGCCATTACCATAGTGAGTAGCCAGGTAGTCAATGATATCTCCCGACTCATACATGGCGACACCACGCTCCGTATCGACGAGATACGGCACCTGCTGCTTTCCACCCTGAGTAATCACCTCCTCCATAAAGGCGCGGTTCTCAGACACGTTTTTAAGCTCCAAAGGAGCGTTAATTGACCCATTAGCAGCTAATACGCGCTGGCAATACGGGCAGGTTGGTTTGTAGTATAGGGTAAGCATGGGGTGATTATACACCATAATTCTATCTTCTTTAGTTGGGTTGAATAAAATTTAAATTTCTGTACAATAGCAACACCTTACGACTAGTGAGGTGCTATCTTCCGCGATAGCTCAGCGGTAGAGCAGTCGACTGTTAATCGATTGGTCGCAGGTTCGAATCCTGCTCGCGGAGCCGCAAAAATCTTAAACCACACACAAGTGTGGTTTTTGATTTTTTGGCTCTGCGAGAGAACGTGACTAAATGTCACGTTCGTCAGGATTCGAAGACCTTGCCAGCTACTTTGTGACTGCAGGAAAACAAAGTAGCGACAAGGTGTACTGAAACTGTAAGTTTCGAATCCTGCTCGCGGAATATTATTGACACAAATTATCTTTTGTGCTTTAATTTTTAATACAAAGGCAAAACGGAGATATCTCATGCAGCGTGAAGAGTTCCTCAAAAAGTTGGTGGAGTTGGCGGCAGAAGCCTCCTGCTCTGAAGACCCCCAAGTCAAAGTCGCGGCTGGTGTTCTCTACGGACACGTTTCGGCCCTCACCATGGGCGGAGAAATCCTCTCCTACTATGTCGAGGGAACCAAAGCCCTGGTCGAGCGGAACAACACTAAGCTCGACGAGATGATTTCTACTTCGTAGGTCGCCTCTCTCCAAGAAGAAGCCAAATCTTCGTCTTGTACGAAGAGGCGGCTTTTTTCTTTACTCGTCGCCATTTCTCGCAAATCGTGTATAGTACAGACTAGAGTCCAACCTGGATAGAAAAGATGTCTGATGTCAATACCCATCTGTTTACGGACTATCTCAATAACTTTCCGAGTGCTACCTTCCTCAGGAAATGGTACGAGAAAACGAACAGTTTGAAGTAACTGGATTTAGTGATGTTGCCATCGCAAGAGCGGTCGATAGCAACGAGACTAGTCAGGTCACGACAGATCTCTATACCGAAGCAAGAAGATGTATCGATTATGTAATCCGAGTAAATCCGGTATCGTTTCTTAAGGGTCTCGTCTGGAAAAGTCCTAACCCCTCCCGGAGCCACTGTTCCTGTTTAGAGACGGTAACTGTGTCGCTGAGCTGAAAGGCTTTTTTGAGGGGTATGTCAATCCAGAACAAGAAACTGAGTACCTTCGTGAACTGTGTACTGAGTTCGGCCCCTACTGCAAAAACGGTGCGCTCAATCGAAGTGACTGGTATCGGTTCGCCGCGGACGAAACCGGTATGAATATCTGGATTGAAGTATTCGGAGTACCGCAGCGAAGAACGTTCGCTCAACTCTTTGGCTAACCTGAGCCACAACGACCCCACGCTCGGGGTCGTTACTTTTTATGGTATAATCTGTACCATGTTATCGTTATTTTGGTTACTACCACTCCTCAATACCGCGATTGCGCTCGGGAGCCTCGCCTTACTCGCCATCACCATCTTTTTTGTCTACGACCTCCTCTGGCGCGAGGGTACTCTTGTCAAAGATAAGATTGCTCCCTATCTCTGGTTCCTTATCATCGGCATCAGTGCCTCGGGCGTCCTCCTTTCACTTGTTTACTCAGAGATCTTCCTCTTCGTCCCCTGCTCACTCTGCTGGCTTCAGCGTATTGCGCTCTATCCTCAAGCCCTCCTCGCAATCATCGCCTTCCGAGCAAAAGACACCCTTCACTTCCCTTCGTACGGTATCGCTCTCTCGATTGGCGGACTCGTAGTATCTCTCTACCAGTACATCTACCAGATGCTCCCAGCTGAGACGCGTGACGGTATCATGCCGTGCCTCGTTGACGGGAGCGCAAGTTGTGCTGATAAGGTGATTGATATGTTTGGCTTTGTCACCTTCCCATTTGTATCGGCAGTCACCTTCGCCTTTCTCGTCACCCTCTACCGTTATCTTCAATTACAAAACAAGTAGACTCACGACTACTTGTTAGCTTTTGCAGCTGCGAGTGTGTGAAGTTCTTGGACGAGTTCATTAAGGTCAGTCATAGCCTTGACGAAGTATCGATCTGCACCTAATTCGAGCATCTTCTTACGATGATCTTCTTCACTGTTATTTGAGAACACAACAACAGGAATATTCTTCAGATTCTCATCCTTCTTCATCGCCTGAAGGATTTCTTCACCAGTCATCCCCGGAAGCATCAGATCTAGAATCACCACATCAGGATGGAACTGAGAAGCTATGTTGAGGGCTTCATTACCATCACTGGTCGAATATGGAATGCAACCGTGTTGAGATAACTTAGTGATAACAAGCTCACGAATCATTTGATCATCTTCAATCATGAAGATCTTGACGTCACCAAGTAACTTTGCTTGCATGTGTTCAAGTGCCACTTCCACTTTATTAATTTCACCACTATCTGGAGTAGCTGTGAATACGTAATTTCGATTGTCCATTGAATTCATATATAAATTATAGTGGTAGGGTCACTGTAAAACAAGTACCGTGAGGAATGTTTGGCGTACAGGTGATAGTTCCATTATGGCGTTCTACAATAGATTTACAAATATACAAACCGAGACCAGACCCGCTTGGATCGACGCGCATCGCATTGGGGAGACGCAAGAACTTTCGAAACAGTGTCGTTGCTTCATTGTCTGGAATCCCAATACCCTCATCACTCACTGTAATCTCTAAGGCTGATTTTGTGGCCACTATTCGACATAGGACTTTGCCACCGTCATGATTGTATTTTATGGCATTATCAATCAGATTTGAAAATACATCTTGGAGACGCCGTCTGTCACCATTACATAATGGTAATTCTGTATTTGATTCAAGGACTAGTTTAATATTCCGCGCTGACGCTCGAGCTACTTCATGGTCATATATCTCTTTTATTAAATCAGAAATATTGAAAGGGTCTCGCTCAATAAGGAGGTTACCGTACTCTAATTTATCCACCATGAGGAGTTCTTGGATAAGCGCAAACATACGTCGCATACTTTCCTCTGCTTTCATGAGCATCTCTTGTTGGCTTGACTCAAGCTTACCAGTGGTTACTTCACGTAAAATTTGTAACGCAAAACGCACCGAGGTAAGCGGTGTACGGAGTTGATGCGCGGCCACTGAGACAAATTCAGATTTTTGCTGATCGACACTCTTTAACTCATCATAGGCCCGGCGCAAGTCAAGGTCGCGACGAACTAACATTTTTGATGTCTGCTCAAGCTGACGTATCGTCTCTTTGAGCATAGCAATTTCTGCATCGCGCGGATCTGGTACCATATCTATTCGTGAGCGGCTAAGAGCAAGATAACAATAGTTTCGTTATGGTTCGTATTTGTGCACGATTGCATATTGTAATTAACACCATTAATAGGCGCTTGTTCTGCGTAAGTATAAAATCCTATAAGAGGAACTTCTTGTCCAATCACCTCTTGAATAGCATCTATCTCCTTTTTTGCTTCGTCACGAGACGCAAAGAGCGTATCGCGCACATGACAATTGAATATGATTGCTGCAGCCGGCTTGGCACCAAGATCAGCGAGTGCCTTCTTCGCCGAGTCGCGTGCGGCCTCAATTGCAGCTTCTTTACTACCCATCATAAGCTGAACTTGTGACCCTTCTAATACTTCACCACCACAAGTAATTGAACCAGCATTATCTACATAGAATGGTGCCCGGAGGAGCATCTCACCACTCTCATTATCATGCACACCAAGTGGGTACGATAGGGCAAGTGTTGCCAATGTCTTTTCTTTGAGGGCTTCAGCCTCATCAACACCAACAAATTCTTCATAGAGTTGTATCGCCGGCTTACCATCTATTTCATGAATGACGGTTCCGGCAGCTTTAGTAACAGTTTTAGGCCCACTAATTGGATTCCACCCATGACGTACACCGACAGCAAACCTAAAGTTACCTGAGAGTGCTAAGAAGGTAGCTGACTTAGACATGACCGCATCATGACCATACTGGTAGGTCTCTTTATATCGTCCATCATCCCCTGCCGAGCCACCAACAACTGGTACCGACTTCATAGCAGCATGAATACCACGTAAGAGTGCACTCGGATTAACTGCCAGACCGTCAGCTACCATACATACCAAATCTGGTGTCACACCTTCAGCTACCAGCTGGGCAGCTAGCTCCCTCGCTTTTACTTCCGGAGATTCATGAGCCGATTCGATGCTGTAATGCCGGGCCGTAATGTCATCACCAGCCGCTAATAAACAAACCACTGATGGTGACACACTCGGTCCTGAGGGACCAATTTCTCCTGCAGTAGAGCCACCAAGGATAGGGACAGTCTCGCCAAGTTCAGCCCGAGCGGTCTGTAAAACAATATGTTGATCATAGGTAGACGAGGCAAACAGCAGAGCAAAAGTGGGCAGTCTCCCACCAATCATTTGCTGCGCAGCGGAGATGGAAAGTTTTACTGCATCATCTGCCTGTGTATGTGTCGACGTCCCTACACCAATCTTTAACATAATGAAAATAAATTGAATAATAAGAATAGTGTACCTTACTATCTCAACTCATAACAAATATCATCTGGTACACTATCACCAAACGTAAAACCTTAGACATTCCTTTTTGTATTACAATAAATGTAATCAACTTATGTATTTGGCTAGTAAAGGACTCACGCTCGTAGAACTTATGGTGGTAATAACCATCATCTCGTTACTGGCGTCTTCAATTATTTACTCCACTCGACAAATGCGACAACAAGCCCTGGTAGCTCAAGCTAAGGGAGAAATTCAGAGTATTAAAACAGCAATGGAACTGTTTTTTACGAGACATAACGATTATCCACCACTCCCCAGGGGGTCAAACTTTTGTAACATGTGTGCTTATTGGCCACCATCCGTACCATGGACCGAGGGAGTGTGGCTTGATATTGCAACAGCATTGCAGAGTAACGGCTTTATTAATGGGGTCGAAACAGACCCATGGGGGAACCCCTACCTCTATGATAAAAATTACCGGTTAGGTCCTTATACCTGCACTACCTTTTCTCCAATATGTAGTATGGGTCCTGACGGCATTCTGCAAACGCCAAATTGTCCACCAGCCTCTGGCCTTGTCGCGCAAGGTGACGACATCTGTGTCGCGCTAGACCGGTAAACGTACCAAACGGCTTCTCATCTCATTACCATCACAAAACATGCGCCAAAGGGCGCATGTTTTGTAGTACTTCTTTTACTGACCGTCTTACTGTGTAAGACGAGCGTTCAAGAGAGCAATAAGGGTCTCAAGAAGGCGCTGGAGCTCAGCGACACGAGCACGGAGTTCAGCCTGCTGGGTAGAGGTACTTGGAGTTGAAGTAGCGCGTGGCTTATCCTTACAATCCTTTGAACTTACTGTTGTACTGATTTCAAAATCAGAAGCGCGACTGGCACGGTCTTCGATATCAACATCGATAACACCACGTACCTGACTCTCTGAGAGGTCGGTCAAGCGAGCCGTGATAGCACTGACGATACCGTCAGTCGTTGTAGCACTGGTCTCAAAGACAGTCTTTGTACCATTTCGTTCAACCTTTACCACCGTTGTGTTAGTAAATACATCAGCTTCAATACGGAATACTGATGACGTAGCGACACAATCCTTGACTGGACGAGTTGATGAAGCAAACTCACCATTTAAGTTCTTTCGGTCCTTGGCACGGCTGGCACGATCTTCAATCTCAAAATCAAGTACAGCATCTACTTCAGCACGGGTAAGGTTCATACGAGCCACCACAGCATCGATAACCTCCTCACGTGTATCTGCAGATGTACTGAAGATAGTCTTTCGATCATTGAGTTCAACCTCAACAATCGTAGTGTCGGTAAAAACATCTGCCTCTACCTCAAGTGACTCGTCTTCACTATTACGGTCATCGTCATCATCATCGTCATCGTCGCGACCACGGTTATCATCTTGGTCGTCATCATCATCGTCATCCCGGTCGTCATCATCGTCATCGCGATCGCGAGACTCAGAACGATCATCATCTCCACCATGGCGTGCGGACGCTGACATCGGTGCCGCAACTGCGGTAAAGACGAAGATAAACATCAAGGCAAATAATGAAATCTGTTTCATAGGTAAATTTAATTGTTGAACTGACAACACCTTAATAATGGTGACAAAACTGACAAACGTTACAACCTATTGATCTTGCTAATTGCAGAAATTCATTATCTTATTTTGAATTATGAATGGAATACATACTATACAGGACAATAAAGCGCGCCACCAGATAAGCACATACCGTGGCAATAACTAATGGCATAACGAGATCAGTTAAGCCAGTTAATTCATACAAAATAAACATCCCTGTTAATGGCGCATGCGCTGCCGCTGCAAACATTGCCGCCATGGCCACATAAACAACAGCAACCGGCACAGTAAGCCCTATAACACTACCTAAATGCATGACTATACCACCAAGTACAAACCCTAACACTAAAGACGGTGCAAATATTCCCCCAGAGCCACCCGAACCCACCGTCAGTACCGTAGCAAATACTTTTGTAATCAGTATCAACAAAAGGATAACAACCGGTAGTGTCCCTGCAATAGTGGAAGAAAATATATCTTTCATCGCCGGTTCATGGACATACGGGAGATACAGTGCGATCAGACCAACTAAAAATCCTCCTATTGCCGGACGAATCAAGAGTGATGGTACCAAGTACGGAAACAACTCATGGGTTAATCGAAGCAAAACGGTAAACAGTACAGCAACCAAACCTGCCAGCACCCCAACGAGCACGTAAACGGGTATATCAGAAATCATAAATGGTAGCACTGGTACCTCTGGCAACGTCAGTCCGGTATAACCAAACCCTACTCGTGCCAACACACTCGCTATCACCACGGTCGACACCAACGCTACCACCGCTCGATAATCAATTTGTCGCCGAAGAATCTCGACCACAAAAACGAGAGCAGCCGCCGGTGTACCGAAGGCAGCAGCCATTGCTCCGGCTGCACCAGCCAAAAGCACTACAGATCGGTCACGTGCACTCAGCTTCATCACTCGTGCCACCGTCGTACCGATTGAGGCACCGATTTGAATAATCGGACCCTCTCGACCAGCAGAACCTCCGGTACCAAGGGTGATACTCGTGGCCAGAAACTTAAGTGGGCCAGTACGATGACGTATTACCTCATCTTGATTGAGTACCGTCTTCACTGCAGGTACTCCTTCGCCCATAATCTCAGGTGCTTTTGCCAGGTAAACAATGAGACCAACAACGAGCCCCCCAAGTGTTGGAATAAGCACCCTGAACCAATTCGGTACATCAGTAACGGCTGAAACGAACGACTCCCCGTTCTCTACCCCGTATAAAATTGTAATAAAGACCTGAACACAAAAGCCGAGCAGTACTCCAACAACACCCGATATTACACCAAGAGCACATAAACTAATTATGAAGCGGAATGTGTACACACAGATAGTATACGACAGATTACCCATTAACACGGGACAGCAGCAGACTGTAGTGTGTACTCTGGTATAATTTATTCATTATTATTTATCATGTATTGAGTATGACACTCACTAAATCACACACCATTCTTATTACCGGAGCTCTCGCCATTGCCTTCATGGCACCAATGATGGTAAGTGCAGATACAACCACAAGCGAAACGACCACCAAAGCAACTAAAGAGCGCACCAAGCGTGCTAGCACGACAGTCGACCGCACCTGTATGGCCACTGCGGTCGCCACCCGTGAAGCCAGCATCAAGTCGGCCTGGACCACCTTTACCGGCAGTGTTACCAGTGCCCTTGATAAGCGTTCAACTGCCCTTGTTGCAGCCTGGAATGCCAGTCCTGAAGGAAGTAAGGAGGCTATTAAGAAAACTTGGACCGATTGGAAAAATGAAAAGAAAGCCGCACACACCAAGCTCCGCAGTGACCGCAAGGCGGCCTGGGATACCTTCCGTACCACTACCCGCAGTACCTGTAAGGTAACCGCACCAAAGGAAGAGGTACTCGAGAAAGAAGCGAAAGACAGTATCGCTCTCTAACAGAGAGAAAAAGAAAAGCCTCAATAGTGTGAGGCTTTTCTTTTTGTCTCATTCTGGTACCCTACCCTCATGCCAGAACTCCCCGAAGTTGAAACCGTCCGCCTCCAACTCCTCCATCGTCTCAAGGGGAGAAACATTATTGCTGTGGATGTTCACCACGCCAAGTCTGCAGGTCATAACAAACAGTTTGCAGATGAAGTCACCGGTAAAACTATCGAGCATATCGACCGAGTCGGCAAACTCATGATTTTTAGCTTTATCGGTGAGACAGACTTTTTTCTCCTCGCACACCTTAAAATGACCGGGCAGTTCTTGTTCCTTGACCCGACTGGCAACGTCGGCGGTGGCGGTCACTCACTTTCGCCAACCGATACCCATCTCCCCAATCGTCATACCCGTATCTCATTCACGCTAGATAATGGTCTCCGACTTTTTTTTAATGACATGCGCCTTTTTGGCTATGTCAAAGTCGCCACCCATGATGAGGTAGGCAAAGCCCGCGCCCAATTTGGTCCTGAACCAATCCACGAATCATTTGATACTGAATACTTTATTAAAGGCCTCAAGCGCCGTACCTCACCAATCAAGGCAGTTCTTCTCGATCAATCATTTGTGGCTGGTCTTGGGAATATTTATGTTGACGAGGCACTATTTAGAGCCAAAGTCCGCCCCACTCGTAAAGCAAATAAATTGACGCGCGTTGAAGCGACCGAGCTTGCCCGGGCCGCCGGTGATATCATGAATCACTCAATTAAGGTTGGCGGCACCACCTTCCAACACTTTGTCGACACCGGTGGCGACAACGGCAACTATCCCGACTACCTCCAAGTCTTTGGTAAGCAAAACACCCCTTGCCCCCGCTGTGGCACCACCATCAAAAAAATCCGCTGCGCTGGCCGCGGCACGCACTACTGCCCCAACTGTCAAAAGTAAGATGTGCACCCCTACCCGTATTCCAGTTAACTGGAATAGTAAAGACAAAACAAAACCTTTCAGTTAACTGAAAGGTTTTGTTTTGATTGTTTTTATTAGCGATGT
>JACCDR012521408.1_pt1 | contig 14108 bp, 15 predicted proteins | sample 7446431 | NCBI WGS metagenome assembly JACCDR01 (sample SAMN15323443, study PRJNA562643) | freshwater metagenome | isolation source: river surface water | place: USA:Blue River Watershed | collected 2017-08-17 | reverse complement strand
TACTATTGACGACGAAGAGAAGTACAAGGCTGATGCTCGTAAGCTTGCTATCGAGGATGCAAAGAATCAGGCTGCAGTTCTGGCTGAACAGCTCGGTGTGAAGCTTGGCGATATGACCGGCTACTACGAAGAGTCAGGCTACAATCCAATGCCGTTCTATGGCATGGGTGGTGACATGATGTCTGCCAAGGCAGAAATGGCCCCAGCTCCTGATGTGCCAGCTGGTGAGAATACGATTTCGAGTCGAGTGAACCTCACTTACGAGGTAAAATGAGGTACAGAGGCCGTTAGGCCGACAATAGCGAAATGACCTAATTTTTAACGATTGCAAGGAGTATAAAAATGGAAATACCCTTGTGGTGTTCGCGAGCAAGGGCCATTCTTAATGCCCTTATCCGCGCCGAGTCTATTTGTTTCTTGAATTATCTTCAGTACGAAATGGGTATGTCAAAGGCGGCCATAAGGCCGCCTTTGACATACCCAAAAGAGAAGAGTATAGTATAAGAAATCGCCCAGGAGGCGTTTTAATTTTGACCACATTAGTCGTTAAGCATCTTATTATGGATCGTCTCGCACAATACTTCCGCGCTACCAAGGCGGAAATGAAGCACGTAAAATGGCCATCTCAGCGCCAGGGTATGATGTATACCTTGCTCGTGATTGCTGTCTCAGCTGTTGTAATGATTTTTGTCGCCGCTGCTGACTTCGTCTTTACTTCAGGAGTAGACTTCATCGTTAATTCTTTCTAGTCCTATGGCCAAGCAAATTTCAACCGGCGAACGCCACTGGTACGCCATCCATACCTACTCAGGTTATGAGAACGCGGTGGCACGAAACCTGCGTCAGCGCATCGAGTCACTCAACATGACCGATAAGATTTTTGATGTAGTGGTACCATCAGAAAAGAAAATCCGGGTCAAAGGCGGTAAGCGCGTTATGGAAGAAGAGAATCTTTTCCCTGGGTACGTTCTCGTCGAGATGGTGGTAGATGACGAATCTTGGTACGTCGTCCGTAACACACCACGAGTAACTGGTTTCGTCGGATCAGGTACTCAGCCGGTACCGCTCTCAGAGGCCGAATACCGTGCGCTCGTGAAGCAAATGTCTGATGACACACCAACGCATAAGGTAGACCTCTCAGCTGGTGATATGGTTATCATCGCCGACGGTCCATTCAAGGATCTCGAAGGTAAGGTAGGGGAGGTAGATGAGAAGTCAGGTAAGGTGAAGGTGTTGGTGGCGATGTTTGGGCGGGAAACCCCGGTTGAGCTCGACTTCCTCCAAATCAAGAAAGTATAAACCAAAACTCCTAAAATTGGCGGTACACTTCGTCGCTACGGAATATTTGCTCAGTCACCGTACAGCGGTACGGCTCCCGCGCAAATTTCCTAGGCTCCTCGCGTCTCATCCAATTTAAGAAGTTTTGAAAATTCAGTCTATTTCTGCTTTCAAACAAAGCTAGACACAAAGATGCCGGCCTAGAGGCCGGCGTCTTTGTGTGAGAATTTCTTTCTGCTATACTTTGTGATATGGAATATATCCCCACAACGCACCAATTTGTCTGTGTAGTTAATAAGAAGATTGAGCCCAATAAATTACTGAATGCAGTTGGGCACATGTCAGCAGGATTGGTGAATCAATACCGTCACGACACATCGCTGCTCCGATTCCGAGATTTCGTAGATAAGAGTGATAGTATCCATCATGCCACTTCAGAAAATGGCTTTATTATTTTACGGTCAGAAAACAGTAATCAAATTCGCACGCTCCGTAATAAGCTGATAGAAGAAGGGATACTGTTTACAGATTTTACCGCCACAATGGTGCCAGGGAATTATGTTTCGCAGCAAGAGGAGTTCAGTCAAACTGCAGAAATAGATCTAGAGTACTTTGGCGTTTGTTTCTTTGCCGAACGAGAGAAATCGCGTGAATTGACCAAGAAATTCTCTTTATATTTGGGTTGATACATTTTGTTCATAACCCGAGTTAATGCCTTTCTATAAAAGAAAAGTGCGCACCCTGGCGGGGTGCGCGACTTCTTCGGTTCGCTGACGTTTTCTGTCAGGGCTGATCGCGGAAGGGTAGGATTTCCACGTCGACACCTCCACTCGGGAGGAACAGGAAGACGACATAGACCTTGTTTCCTTCGTCGAGCACACATTGGTAGAGCAGTTGCACTGCCTCTCCTGACTCGGCGGGGGTCTCGACCGGGAACGCTATTCCCGTGGTGACAGACAGCTCACATGGCGATGTGATTTCGACATCACCCGTGTTCTCGATGTAGGTCGTCAGGCTAACCCCGGTTTCGGCCTGAGCACCACCTGCCGTAATCAGCAGGGTAGAAAGAGCAAGACTTCTCAGCATGGATATGCCTCCCTAAAAATGCTGTAGCGGTACAGTAGCATAGGTAGGAATTCTTGCAAAATGGCGGTTTTCTTGTATACTGCGTGAGCTTCTAAAAGCTGACGACTGTGGCTATGGAAAACACAGGAGTTGGCGGACACGTTAATTATTTCAATCAAAAACCATGGCAAAGAAACTTGTAAAGAAAATCAAGGTCCAGGCCACTGGTGGTAAAGCTACCCCAGCTCCACCTCTTGGACCAGTACTCGGTCAGGCCGGTATCAATATCGGTGAGTTCGTTAACCAGTTCAACGAACAGACACGAGCCGACCGTATGGGCGAAGTGGTGCCAGTAGAGATCTCTGTCTTTGATGACCGATCATTTACCTTCATCACCAAGACCTCGCCAGCTTCACGTCTTATCTTGAAGAAGATGGGCAAGGAGAAGGGTTCACAGAAGCCAGGTATCAACGGTGCTGGTACGATCACTCGTGCTCAGATCCGCGAAATCGCTGAAGTGAAGGCCGTCGATCTCACAGCAGCTTCAATCGAAGCCGCCATGAAGAGTATCGAAGGCACAGCTCGCTCAATGGGCGTAAAAGTCGTCGACTAGTAAGACTTTTACGAACCGTGCCAGCTATCTTTTTCGCATGCGAAAAAGTAGCGACACGGTGTACTGCTCCTGTAAGGAGTGAAAGTTGTCGACTAGTTAGTACGGCAAACATACAAAAGAGCACCCGATAGGGTGCTCTTTTGTATTGGTGTCGTTTGCGGTTGACTCATCCGGCCATCTGTCCTCTCGTGTCCATATCTGGACTGCTTGTGTAAGAAAGCCGGAGTTGAGGCGTCAAAGGCTTTAGAACCCTCAGGCAGAGGGTGGAAGAAAAAACAGCAACAACAAGAGAAAGGCAGAGCATGACAAAACCTCCCGAAACGAGGAACACGGTGTTCTTCGGTCACCCCAGAAAAGGTTTGGCGGTTTTTGCAGCCAATGTCGTGGATGTCGAGGCGAAAACGATTTCCGGCGTCGCGGTCGACCTCGAGCAGCTTCCGGTCGGCGATCACCACGGGGACTATGGCACCATTTGGTATTTCTGGGTATTGCCAGAGCTCCCCCGCGAGCTGCAGTTGCGTCTCAGCGAGCAAATCTATGTCGCCCAATCAAGTCGGGGATACACTCTCCAACTGCCGGACGACAAGAGACAGGTTGATATGATTCGTTCCGCTCAAAATGCGGCACGAGCAGTGCTCTTCCCGGAGCGCTACAAGACCCCGCTCGCTGCGGAATAGGCCAGCAGTTGCTGACCCTGAATCTCGCCCCTGTGCCATTGCACCGGGGCGTTTTCGCGTCTAATATTCACGGATTGTGGTTTTTGCTTTTCAATAACAATAAGGCTGATATACTGCTTCATATGGAATTATCGCGACAGGGAGCCTTGCCAGCCCAGCAGCTACAGCAGCTCATGGACAGTGGTTTTATAAAAGGAGCAGACACAACTCACGTGTCACCAGCTTCACTTGATCTCACCCTCAGCGATGAGGTGTATGAAATCGAAGGACTCCTTTTACCTAGAAGTGGTGAGACCATTAAGAGTCTCTTGCCGCTTATGGATGCAAAGCGCATTGATTTTAGTAATCCCTGTCGAGCGAAGAAACTTTACCTCGCTCGCCTCAATGAATCCCTCGAGCTCCCATCAGCTATCTACGGTTATTGTAATCCGAAGTCTTCAACGGGACGACTTGATGTCCATGTGCGGGTTTTGTCTGACGGGGTACCGCGCTTTGATTCAGTCACCCCTAAGGGTTTTGCGGGTGAATTATGGGTAGCGATTATTCCACAGTCTTTTTCGGTTCAACTTCATGTTGGCACACCACTGACCCAGCTCCGTCTCTTTACGGCCGACACTCGCTTTACAGAACTTGATTTAGAAATTGCGATGAAAGAAGGTTTGGTTTACAGCCGCGAATCTGGTGAAAAGCTTTTGTATAGTGAATTGGTGACCAATGATCAGGATGGAGCGGTGGTGCTGACGGCTCTGGTTGAAGACGGACTCTGTGGCTATGAGTGTATTGCGACTCCTGACCAAATTATTGATGTGGCTAAAGTGGGTGGCTATGAGGCGAGCGAGTTTTTTAAACCATTAACCATTGAACGCGGGGCACTGCGTCTCAAACGCGACCGCTTTTACATACTCTCTGGTGCTGAAGCCGTACGTATTCCGCCAGGATTAGCCTCTGAGATGGTGCCGATGGATGAACGCAGTGGTGATTTTCGTTCCCACTATGCTGGCTTCCTTGACCCGGGATGGGGATATGGTCAGGACGGTGCCGGGAAAGGGCGCCCGTTTACGCTGGAGGTCCGTCCGTTTGAGGATTTGGTAGTGAGACCAGGTCAACCAATTGCGAAGATTCGTTTTGAGCGAATGGCCGAAGTGCCAACCTTTCATTACGATACAAAACAATCAAACTACCTCATCCAGTTTGGTCCAAAACTTGGAAAGCAGTTCAAAAGTTAGTTGGTGACTACTAATTATTTTTGGTCATGTGCAACTGCTTCGCCACGAGCATGAGCGAGCAGCATGACAAACGCCATTTTAGATAGTCCAAGATAGTGGTCAGTACCAGTTATACTGCCCTGAAGAATGTTCACTTTTAGTTCCGACAGTTTCAGTAGATCTTGAATTGCTCCATCACTAAAATCAATACCACCCGATATCTGAGTTACTCGATCACCCATAATTTCACCCACTTTATTACCGAGTATTTCTAGTGCGTAGTCATCATGGCGCATACTATAAATCGTTTCTGAAAATAGGGAGACGTCCTCTGCAAATCCAAGCACCCGCCCGCGAGCTTGGGGGAATGAGCCTGCAGCTGCACTCACGACACTAATAGTTCCGATATCAAGGACAGCAGTTAGGTTGGCAATAGTTTCGTCCCGTAGTTCTGCTGGCACTGTTGCAAATTGCTGTTGCAGCCGGGCGATTTTTTCCTCACGGATTCTGCAACCGAGAGCGGTAGTGGTAATAATCCGATGGATTAATCGTTGCCCGTCTTCAGTATTTTTTGGTTTCTCGAGGTGTTCAAAGGCATAGTCATCAGTCGCCGTATCATGTCTCCAAATCAAGGGGGCAGTATCAAAAGCGAGTACAATAGCATTTGGGTCAACTGGCTCATGATCAAGGACGTACTGTACTTTTGCTCCAGCAATATGGCGAACAATATCATGACCATCATCAGCGTAATAAGAAGCAATGCCCTGTATTTCATTTAATTCTGCAGCATAGTCAGTTTCGAGTCTTTCAGGGATAAGTCCAGATTTAGAAACATCAGCAAACCCAAGCGACTCCAATTGTGATTTTCGAAAATCAGATTGTGATGCCAAAACAACCGGATGTTGATGCCAGAAGGCGAGCAATTCTTCAACCGGTGTATGAAATTTTGGACCACTTTCAGGCATGTAATAACGTTAGTCCTTTTTTACGATATCGTGTTCACCGCGCTTGATGTTAAAGCGTCCAGGTTCAGGATCAAGATGGAGTACAAGACCACTGTCGCCATAGGCGTCTTCAAGCATATGGGCTATCTCGGCTGCTCTGGTGGCGAGAGTAGGGTGAACGACACTGGTAGCTCGGAGCTCAACAAGATATACAAGAGCAGGCAGGTCACCAGTGAGGTAATTACTGATGTTGTTGCCCATAGCATGGTAATACTGAGCGATATACGCATCATTGGTCAAAGCCCCGATTGCAGCTTTTTGGCTAGCAATAAGTTTTTCTGCCTCATTGCGGAGCGATGGGGTGAGTTCATGAAGGTACCACTCGTGGAAGCCAATTTCAGAGGTCAAGAGTGGCATCCGTTGAGTGACAGCACGATGGCGTTGGATATCACGAAAAGAACCAAAATCGAGAGTAAAAGCAAAAGCCACCTCACCAGTCGTGCCGAGCCATTTTGGCAATTCAGTCTTCGGCGGTCGATTTTTTAGCAGTGATTCATACGGAATCAGTTCAGTGCGATCAACGCCATCACGTACCAGAGAGAGGGAGGGAGTTTCAGGGTCATGATAGTAGTAGCGTGACATGGTTTCGGCGACATACGCCTCCGTTGCTTCATAACGCTTCTTTTCGATACTAAATGAGTTTGGATAAGCCGCAATCATGCCGTCTTCGAGTTTTTTGGCTATATCCCGTACTTCTGCGAGGGGATGGTGTCGAAGAATAGCGATACGGTCGGCAAACTGTCGCAAGGTCCCGCTCCATGCAAGATTAGTAGATGCTCCGGCCGGCAGGAATCCACGGCAAATATCAAAAGACCTGGCCGCGATGGCTTTTTCGTAGATTGCTTCTTTTTCACCTTCACCAAGTGGGTAACGTTCCTTGAGCACGTTTTTCATCTCAGAGACTGCTTTGAGATAAAAGGCACGCCAATTTTCAAGTATGGTTTTTCCACTTTCGTTATTGATCGGATTGATGAATGCTTGATGAGCGAAATCTATATATCGAGTCGAGGCCTCTTGCCCATTGTAGAGTTTATAGTCTTGAACGGCTTTGGCAGCTAGCATTGAAACGCCTTCGATAAATACCACCGCAAACCCGCAGTCACCAATCGATTTGTGACCGTACCCGACGTAGTACGTTGACATGAATTTATCAGCACCTTTTTCAGCGAGAACGCTGAGATGCTCTGCGACACCCCCAACAGATCGGGAGTGGAGTGCTTGGAGCATGGCAAGGGCTTCTGCGGATAATGTCGCCCCGGGATCGATAATCACTATATGTCCACCGTCCTTGAGCTGTTCTTTTTGATGATTAAGGGATTCGATTGTTTTCATATATAAACATTGTACGCTGTTTTTTATGGTTAAGGCTTGGGTGACGTTGTTTGGACAGGGGACAGTCATTTTGGCTAGATTGACCGTTCCATAAAGCTGTTTTTGAGTAACACTTCCTATTTGGTGAAGTGCCATAGAGTTAGATAGAATAGTGTATGCCTGGAACATTAATTGTCCTTGATGGTGCCGATGGTGCCGGCAAGGCAACCCAAACACGTTTGCTCGTAGATAGATTGAGTGCTGAGGGGTATGTGGTACATACCCTTGACTTCCCTCAATATACCCAAAATCATTTTGGTCGTTTACTTCGTGAATGTTTGGATGGAAAGAGAGGTGATTTTATTGGCACAGACCCCCGTGTTGCTTCCACCCTTTATGCCGCCGACCGTTTTGAATCATCAGGACAAATACGTGAGTGGCTTGAGAGTGGGGCAGTTGTTGTTCTTGATCGTTATGTGAGTTCAAATATGCTCCACCAGGGCGCCAAAATTTTTAACGAGGATGAGCTTAGTAGTTTTTTAACTTGGCTAGATCAGATGGAGCATGTCATCTTTGCGGTACCGCGTCCGGACATAATTGTATATCTGGATGTTCCGTTTGAAGTCCGTAAGAAATTAAAAGATGAGGCGATCACTGCTGGAAAGCATGGTGCAGAGGTGAAGCTTGATCAGGCTGAAGCCGACACTTCTCACCAGGAAGCAGCTGAACAAAACGCACAACGCATGACCGCTCGAAACAACAATTGGCGGACAATAGCTTGCTCCGAAAGTGATACCATAAAAACGCGAGAAGCTATTCATGAGCTTGTATACACCGCAGTGCAAGAAGTACTGCCGTCAAAAATTGAATAATGTTGATATATGAACTTCAATGAATATCAGATTAAGTCTCGTAAAACCGCTGGCTATCCAAATATCGGTGATAACTTACCATACCTCGCTTTAGGGGTAGCTGATGAGGCTGGTGAAGTGGCAGGCAAGGTAAAGAAATTTATTCGAGATTCTGGATTCACCTCAATCAAAGATCTCACTGATGAGCAAAAAGAAATGACGGTGAAAGAACTTGGTGATGTGCTCTGGTACATTGCACAAATTGCTACAGAGCTCGGATATGAACTCGATACAGTGGCAGATATGAATATAGAAAAGTTATACTCACGTTTAGATCGTGCGCGGATTGGTGGTAGTGGAGATAATCGTTAGTAAATGAATTTGATATGGAAAAAGCTAAAATAATTGTTGTAGACGGAGGAGCAAATATCGGCAAGGCGACCCAAGCAGACATGCTTATGAATCGTCTCCTTAACGAGGGGTACAAGGTGGGGAAAATGGATTTTCCACGCTACAACCAAAACACCATCGGACACTTCATCAACGAGTTCATCGACAGTGATAATGCAGCGCTCGAGACGCTACCGCCAAAGTGTTTTGCTATCCTGTTTGCCGCTGACCGCTACGAATCAAAGAAGCAGATTGAAGAATGGATAGAGGAAGGACGAGTGATTATCTTCGACCGCTATGTCAGTGCCTCGATGCTGCACCAAGGGAGTAAGATTGCAGACATCGACTCCCGCGAAGAGTTCTTCCGTTGGGTAGAGCATGTAGAGTATGAAATATTTGGGATGCCGCGACCTGACCTCACTGTCTATCTCGATGTGCCGCCAAACGAGAGCGATAAGCTCCTTGGCTATGTAGAGGAGCTTGGCGTGAAGGTAACTGATGAAAGTGGCAAAGCGAAGATTGACCAGGCCAAGGTGTCAGACTGCGCCAAGTACCTAGCTGCTATCAATAACAATTGGATAACCATCCCGTGTCTCGCTGAAGGCGAACTACGTAATCGCGATGCTATTCACGAAGAGGTGTATGCAGCAGTAAAAGGTAAGGTGTTGGTATCTCCACAGTAAGTCCTTCTGTAAAGTCGTTGTATACCAAAAAGCCGCAGCTTGCTGCGGCTTTTTGGTATGTGGTTTTAATACATTGCTGTGCGTGTTCTATTGACTACTTCTTTAATATCAACACTAGCTTTTACGATATAGTCTTCCGGCTTGAGCGAAACAGCCTCGTAGACATTTACTGGTGCACTATAGTTGGTGAGATAGATAACTTTGGCGGTGCGTCCCCAGACATCCTCACGGATTTTTTTCATGGCCTCGTAGCCGTCCATATTTGGCATATCGATATCCATGAGAATAATCGAGGGATGGTGTTCGAGTGCGAGGGCAATGGCCTCGGTACCGTCTTTTGCGAGCAAGACATTAATACCAGCCTCACTAAAGGCAAACCGGTACATTTCTCGTAAAACCATATCGTCGTCGACCAACAGAATAGTTTTTTGTTCCATACAGAAAGTATACCATTCTTGGTGGGTTGACGAATACCATATGTGATGACCGGGTTATAGCCCCTATTTCGATAATCTTGTATACTAGAGACACTAATTGTTTGACCTATGATCTAGTGGATTTTGATAGGGGTAGGGGTTTATATTGGCAAGGTAATTTCTAATCGTATGGAACACTATTCATTTATCAAAGCGAAGGATCAAGAATTGTACGAAGCACTCGTGGGCGAAGAAGCCCGTGAAGCCCGGGGTATTGAACTCATCCCGAGTGAGAACTACGTCTCACGCGCCGTGCTTGAGGCCAACGGTTCAGTTTTCACTAACAAGTACTCAGAAGGGTACCCGGGCAAACGCTATTACGGCGGTCAGCAGTATACGGACATCGCCGAGACACTCGCGATAGAGCGCGCCAAGCAGCTCTTCAAAGCCAAGTATGCGAACGTGCAGCCACTTGGTGGAGCCGCTGCGAACGTCGCGATGTACTTTGCTCTCATGGAGCCGGGCGATACGGTACTTGGTATGGATCTCAGTCACGGGGGTCACCTTACCCACGGACACCCGACAACCGCTATTAACAAAGTCTTCAACTTTGTCCGCTACAAGATGAAAGACGTCGATACTGGTGAGATTGACTACGATGCACTGCGAGAGACAGCACTCGAACACAAGCCAAAGATTATTCTCGCTGGCTTCTCGGCGTACAGTCGCGAACTCGACTATCAGAAGTTTGTTGATATCGCTCGCGAGGTTGGAGCGTACGCGGTAGCGGACGTTGCTCACATCACTGGTCTGATTGCCGGTGGGGTAGCCAAGAATCCGTTTGACTACGGTTTTGATGTGATGACGATGACAACGCACAAGTCACTGCGTGGTCCACGCGGAGGAATGATTGTCGTGCGCGACAATGAAGAGATTGCCAAGAAGATTAACAAAGCTGTATTCCCTGGTATGCAGGGCGGTCCGCACATGCATATCATCGCAGCCAAGGCCGTAGCTTTTGGTGAGGCACAGACGCCGGCCTTTAAAGTCTATGCTGCGCAGATCCTCAAGAACGCCAAAGCGATGGAAACAGTGTTCAAGGCCGAAGGTGTGCGCCTGCTCTGCGGTGGGACAGACAACCACCTCCTTGTCGCCGACGTGTTTGGTAGTCTTGGAGTTACTGGCCAAGAGGCCGAGACAGTTCTCGATGAGGTTGGCATCACACTCAACAAGAATATGATTGCGGACGATACTCGCAGTGCGATGGACCCGTCTGGTATCCGTTTTGGTACTCCAGCGATGACTACTCGTGGTATGCAGGAAGGGGAGGCGACCAAACTCGCTGAGATCATGATCACTGCTATGCGGGCCAAGGATGATACAGCGAAGAAAGCCGAACTGCAGAAGGAGGTACAGCAGATCTGTGAAGCCTTCCCAGTCCCTGAGGTGATGGTGTAACGCATGTCCCTAAAATCAGTCATACTTTTATTACTGTTCTAGCTTTAGAAAAAAGCAACCGCACGCGGTTGCTTTTTTCTAGTACCTATGCCATAATCTTGCTACTGCTCGATAGGTTTCTTGCCTGTATGAAACCTGCCTCAGAGACTTAACGCCGGCTTCGCGCCGGCGTCTTTTTTGTCTGGTCATTTTTACAACGCTCTCTGATACAATGGGTTTATGGACGACGAACGCGAATTACTCTTCAGCCGTATCAAACATACTGTCAAACACCATTGGCTAACTCTGGCTTTTATTGGCGGGTTCATCACCGACTTCCTCCTTCTTAATCGAGTTGATGATGTGGTCGACAACACCATCTTGTCGATTTACGTGTTTCTGGCAACAGCTTCACTGCTTCTTTTCTACGCGGGTATTGCCCAGCGCTTTGGGTATGTGTGGTCGCCGCGAGTCCAGCAGTGGGCGAGTATCGTGATGCAGTATGCCTACGGTGGTCTTTTCTCCGGTATGCTCATTTTCTATGGCAAGAGTGGTGCTATTTTGGCGAGCTGGCCATTTCTCTTACTTATCATTGTCGCGATTTTGGGTAACGAGCTCATCAAGAATCGTGGACAGCAATTGGTGTTTAATCTCTTTGCGTACTTCGTTGGTCTGTTCTCATTTGTGGTGCTCCAGGTGCCGGTGTGGACGGGGGTAATGGGTGGATGGATGTTTCTTCTCTCGGGAGTACTTGCGCTCGTCGGGGTGTACATCGTGATACAACTTCTTACCTACATCATCCCGAACTACTTGCTACTCGAGATGCGTAAGATTGTGTTCGTGATACTGGGTACCTTTGCGGTGTTCCAGGGGTTGTATGTACTCAATATCATTCCACCGATTCCACTGTCACTAAAGGAAATCACTATTGCCCAGTCTGTGGTACGAGTAGGGGGTGAGTACGAAGTCACCTACGAACCAGCCCCCTGGTGGATGTTTTGGCAGCGCGTGCATGAGACCTTTCATCCTGCGACAGGCTCTGTTGCTTGCTTCACCAAAGTATTTGCTCCCGCCAAGCTCACCACCGAAATCGAACATGTCTGGGAATATCGCGACAAAGAGACTGGTAAATGGACACACCATTTCAGCCTGCCGTTCCCGATTGTGGGTGGGGGAGACAATGGTTACCGAGGCTTTACTGCTATCTCGAGCTACCACGATGGCATCTGGCGTTGTCGGGTGACCACGAAGCGTGGTCAGGTGATCGGTCAGCAGGTCTTTACGATTGATTCGAGCGAGAAACCGACCCGAACCGAGGAGGGTTGAATAAATCCTAATAGTGTGGTATGGTTCTCGTCCGTCAACAGGGGCGGGAACTAAGCAAAAAGGCTTATAAATGCAGAGAAGTGAAGACACCACCTGGATGCCGCGTCGAATTGCCCATATGATGGCGAATGCCATTGTTGGTTCGGCACAAGCGCGCAGAAAGCGCGAAGCGGTTGGTCGTGAAGGCAAAGCCTTCGTGAAGCCCGGCCAAGTGCAGGTGGAAAAGAAAAACGCACGGGGGAGAAAACCCCGTCCGCAATAAGAGGCAAAGAGCAGGGAGCGGCCAAGTTGGCCCTCCCGACTCTTCCAAATGCGCCAGGCCGTCCGGTCGGGCGTTTTTTGTTTTTTCTGTTATAGTGTCCCCATATGGACGCCGTATTACGCGCAGCAATTATAGATACTCTACAAAACCTCGGTCTGCCTGAGACTGATTTTGCGATTGAGCACCCAAAGATGCTTGAGCATGGTGATTACGCCTGTAACGTGGCGATGGTACTCAGTAAACAAGTCGGGCAGTCACCACGCGCTATTGCCGAACAACTACAGACAGCGCTTACTGGGCAAATTGAGTATGTCGAGCGGATCGAAATTGCCGGCCCGGGCTTTTTGAACTTTTATCTCAATCGAGATTTCTTTTCGGCTGAAGCGGCCCGGGCCATTGGTGAAGGAGCTGGTTGGGGTGAACACGACGCAGAGGTGGGTGAGGTGGTCATGTTTGAGTACACCAGCCCAAACCTTTTTAAGCCACTCCATATTGGCAATCTCGTCGGCAATATCATCGGTGAATCATTCTCGAGACTGTTTGAAGTAGGGGGAGCAGATGTTCGTCGCATGAACTATCCGTCTGATATTGGACTTACTGTAGCTAAAGGTGTCTGGGGTCTAAAAACCACTAACAGTGACCCGAGTGATATTGCTGCTCTTGGAAACGCCTACCGTATCGGTAATGAAGCCTACGAAAACGATGAAGCTGCCAAAGCAGAAATTGAAAGTATCAACCGCGCCCTGTATGCCGGGACAGATGAAACCCTCAATACTCTGCGTAGTGCTGGTATTGCGACATCACGTCGTAGTCTCACTGCTCTTTGCGAACTCCTCGGCACACATTTTGATACCGAAATCACCGAAAGTGAAGCGAGTGCACCTGGTACAGAGATAGTGAAAGCAAATATAGGTAAAGTCTTTACTGAGAGTAATGGTGCTGTTGTCTACGAAGGGGAGAAAGTTGGTCTCCATACGCGAGTCTTTCTCAACTCCCAAGGTCTCCCGACGTATGAAGCAAAGGACGTTGGACACTTTACCTTGAAGCAGCAAGCACACCCTGATTGGACACAGTCCATCATCATAACCGGCAACGAGCAGACCGAATATTTCAAGGTGTTGTACGCGGCGCTTCGCGAACTATTTCCAGAAACAGCTCACAAAAACCTCGAGCATATTCCAACTGGCTTCTTGACGCTTACGACCGGTAAGATGTCTTCACGAAAAGGTAATGTACTCACTGGTGAATCACTCTTTGCTGAGGTTGCAGAGGCAGCTCGCGAGCGGGCAAGCGAGAGCCGCGCCGAAGATATCGAGAAACTCGCGAACCAACTCGCAGTCGCTGCTATCAAGTATCAGATCCTCCGTCATAGTGTGGGGTCCAACATCGTGTTTGATAAAGAGAAGGCACTTTCGTTTGAGGGTGACTCTGGTCCGTACCTGCAGTACACCTATGCACGTGCACTCTCAGTGCTCGAGAAAGCAAAGGGGATCGGGATTGAGCCGCAGATCACACCGGCACCAGAGGTACCATATGTCCTTGAGCGCATCCTCTACCGTTTCCCAGAGGTAACTATAGAAGCGCTCCGTG
>JACCDR011533594.1_pt1 | contig 14108 bp, 11 predicted proteins | sample 7446431 | NCBI WGS metagenome assembly JACCDR01 (sample SAMN15323443, study PRJNA562643) | freshwater metagenome | isolation source: river surface water | place: USA:Blue River Watershed | collected 2017-08-17 | reverse complement strand
GTTTTCTCCACGGAAGCACGGGGTTTCGCGCCCAGCGGCGGGCAAGCAAAACCAGCCCCTCCGTAAGATACACACCGCAAAGGCCCGTGGCGCAGATCGTGGCCCCTTCGGCTGACGTCGAGGAAATGAACGTGTACTGAGACAACACAGAGAAAATCGCAGGCCCGATGTTGATGCCAAACAGAACACAGGCAATGAACTGCCGGGCGGCAATGACAGGGCTGGACCAAAACAGCGAAACGTGAATGACAGCACCGGACACGGCGGCAAAGAGCAAGGCGGCTTTTGCCACCGTCCAATCAATGATCTGGTCAAATATCATCGCGCCCCGCCGTTTTCTTTTTCTTGATCTTGATGACGCGCCATGCCGTCGCCAGGCATTCCGGAACGTGAAAAAATCGCGCGCCCCATTTGAACACCTTGCCGAGCAGGTACAGGTCTAGAGCGATCCATACCGCCGCGAATAGTAGTGCTGCTACCCATGCCAGAATGTCCAATGGATGCCCCCGCAATCATTGCGAAACACAGATAGCCAATCACCTCGGCCACAGCGGCGTTCTGCTCAAACCCGCCGTTCAATGTGTCGAAGCGAACGCCAGTGACATGTTGCACCAGCCAGAATTGATCGAAGGCCATGCATACGGCCATGAGAATTGCGCAGGCAAAAGCCAGTTGCGATTGCGAATGCTTGCCATAGAGGCCAAGGGCAATCACCGTGGCCATGCTATGCGGCACCCATAGCCAAGGGTTTGCATGATCCGCCACATCGATTGCCCGCATGGCAACCCAATGAATAACAAACACTAGCGAAACAATCCTAGCGTGTACATTCATTCGTGTGAAAGAAATCCCTGCTGTTCCGAAGCACAGCAGGGCGTAAATGATCCCGAAAACACTGTCCGGGATGAAAGGCATTAACGTCTGGCCACCTTCGATGAATTGCGGGCAGTCACGCTGCCTTTGATCAAGGCGCGGTATTCATCGCTGTAGGATGACGCCATGTAGGGCATGGCAATGCCACGGGCCGCACCAGTCTTGCGGATGCCAGCGTGGATACGCTTGACCGTATCAGGGGCGGCAGCTTCAAGCCAAAGGGCCTCGGCATGTTCGCCGTAATCCATGACCATCAACCGTTCATTTTCAGGCAATTCCGCGTCCATGAACTCAAGCAATGCTTCACGCGCCTTGATAAGGTATTCGCGGTATTCCATGGCGTATTCAAAAGCAGCCTGCATGGCGTCTGCCAGCTTCTGCGCTTCTGGACGGATGGCTTTCTTGTCGTTGTCAGACATAGTGTTTTCCTTTTCGGGCTGGGGTTGAAAATCACGGCAACGTCACGAGGCTTGCGCGAGGGTCGATGGTGACAAGCCCGCGCCGCGTCCAAGTGTCAGAAGGTGCGCGGCCCTGCCAGTTGGCGCGGCCATGGCTGCCCCAGTTGGTGACGAATTTCGCACCGCTTGCAGCGTCAAACGTGGTGTATTCGATGATCAATTCATTGGTCACGCCAGTCGTGACAACGCGCCAAGAGCGGATCGGAATTGGCACGTCATTGACGGACGGCACGGCATTGGGCAACAGTTCAAGCCCGGCTGGCCTGAATGTCGTGTTGCGGTTTGAGCCGAAACCTGTTGTGGTGCGCCACCGAAACTGGAACACAGTTGAACTGATCTGGGTTTGAGAGACTTCGGTGATGCCCCTTGCGCCCATGCCTTGGGTTGGACCGGCCCCGCTTTGCCCAAGAATAAGCTCGCGGAAAAGATCGACGTAGGCGCGGGCTTGAAGGCGGATGCCTTCGAAAGACATGTGCACGTCATCCGGCATACGCGGCAGATTGTAGAACTCAGCGCCAGGGCGCACGAGCGGGTCATCTGCTCCGGCGTCTGTCTTGCAGGCCAAAAGCTGCGCACACCGGAACATGCTGAATTGAGCGTCGGATGCTGCGATAAATTCATCGCCGCCAAGAAAATCAACAGCGGTGATCAGGCTTGGCAAGGTGCAGTTTGTCCGGATGTATGCAAAGACCTTGCGATAGTTTGCCCGGACGGTACGGATTGTCACTGTGCCCGTGTCGCCAATATCGTCCACATCGTTCTGCCCGATGTTGAAATGGAGCAGCGACGGCAGCGGTTCACCGCCTGGACGGCCAGCAATATAGGCATTGATGGTGGCAACGGCGGCAATGGCCAGCGGGCCTGCCACGTCTGTTCGTTCATCCCACCAGTGGTTGGTTTTGCCGGGCGTGTTGTCTGTGGCATAGAACAGTGACGACGATCCTGCCCCTGTGCTGATAAAGCGCGTGGCGCGGCCCTGCGCAGGCGTGATGGCTTCGATCCCAAGGTCGTATTCAGTGGGCAGCCCCGCTTGGAGGCACCGCAGGGAAAGCGACTGCCCTCCAAAAATGACGCTTCGTGTGCGGGCAACATCGGTCTGGCTTGCGCCGCCTGCCGATCCCACGGGAGCGGCTCCCACGTCAGATGACGCCACGTAAACAACAGCACCCGACACTTGATATTTTGTTATTGTGACTTGGCAGCCGTTCTGAATGGTGATGAATTTGTCGGTGCCATAGCCTTGCCATGTGCCGTCTCCCTGATAGAGACGCGCCACGGCGTTGCCAGCGGTGTTTGCGCAGAAGATGCGCACGGTCTGCCCGTTCCCCATCCATGTGCAATCAATGTACGATTGTTGCGAACTGCCGGGCAGCGCCTGCCATGGGCGGTCACGTTCTAGCAAGCCGATGTGGCGTGGCAGATTGTTGCCCGTGATTGTACGCTGCTCATAAGCGGATGACACGTTTGCTGGCAGCAAAGGCAACAAGGCTTCGGCGATTTCAAAAGCGCCATTGCCTGTTGAACTCCACAGCGCAAGTTCATTGCCGGGCGGCGTAAGGGCGTCCGACTGGACCTGCCCCAAAAGGTAGAAAAAGCCGTCTTGAGCCGCAAGAATGTAGCGCTGATCTTTGAGGATCGCCCCGCGCAACAGGTTGACGTTATCCATGGTGCGGATGATGTTGGCCACGGTGTCGCCAACAACAGTCATGGTCACGCGGTTTGCGTTTCCAGGGTCCGGCACAGCGTCGAAGGGGGCAACAAAGCTGAAAAAGCGAACGCCGCCGTCCTGCATTTCGCTGACTGGCAGTGGTGACGTTGCCGTGAATGCCCCCGGTGTGCCGCCAACGCCTGTCAGTTCAATGACGCGGCCAAAGTCTTTTTCAGTCAGGATCGGGCGGGAATTGACGGTTGCGGTGCCAGTGGCGGCAAAGTTGCCGGACGTCAACGGTCCGACAGTAGCAGCCCCGGACACAGCCAAAGACGTTGCGGACGCCGCTCCAAGGGCAGATGTGCCGCTTACGACTATCGTTTCCGTCTGGACGCTGATTGCGTCAATTGCGCCCTCGGCAACGCTTTCAACAGTCACCCTGTATTCATCAAGGTCAAGCGTGATTGTGCCGTCCTGATCGTATGGGCCGCTCTCCCCCTCCAAAGCATACCGCACCGGATATTGTGCCAACACGCGGGCGGGTGACGTGGTGCGTTTCACCTGCACATGACCAAGGCCGGAACCGGAAGCAACAAGATCAGTTGCCGTCAAAGCAAATGTGAATGTGCCAGTCGTGCCGCTTACCGCTGAAAGCTTGGTGTTGGCCAGCGTTGCCGTGACAAATGGGGTTGTTTCTCCAGCCCGCCACAAGGTCACTTCAATGGTTCCGGTCCAAGTGAACGCGGCATTCGTGTTTCGGTTTGTGAGCGTGATGACAGGGGTATAAGGCAGCCCCTGAATGATGCGCGGCAAACGGTTGAAGCTCATGGCCGCACCTCAGTTATAGGTTTCAATGTAAACGGAGACAATATCGACGCCGACTGCGAGCGCCGTGGCGTTGTTGGTTTTCCAAACGGCGTGGCCAAGAAGAGTGGTGGCGGACGGCAACTGTGTGCCAACCGTTCCAGACAGGGTGCCAGTCGCAACGTTGCCGGTGTTCACGCGGGTCACTTGATAGTTGACGACTTGCGTGTTGGGTGGTGCGTAAAGCGCCAACTCGTAAAGGTCGGCTGAAAGGCCCGTTGCAGGAAAGCTGGCACCCAGATCAATCGGCGTCTGGGCAGCGGACCCGCCATAACAAATCTGCAAGTTTGAACTTGTTGACAACTGGCACAGGCCCACAACGTCCGTTAGCGTACTCGGCTCGACGTTGGTTGGCGCTGCAACAGCATTTCGCAAGCCCGCAAACATGCGCTCACCAGAGACGGCGGCGGCATTGCTGGGCACCAATCGCATGACATAATAAAAGCCACCCACATTGCCCGTTGCCCCGATGGTGAATTGTGCAACCGTGCTGTAATGGCCAGACAGAGAACCAGCCGTCGCGGCGCTCACATATCCAAGCCTTCGTGTGCGAGTGACAATGTTGGTTGTGGCCACGGTGCGGGCCGTGCCGGTGCCGATTGCGGTTGGGGCGGCAAAGCCAAAAACACCTGGTACTGTGGTGGAGTTGCCGGACGGGTTCCAGTAGCCAATCTTGTTGGATGAAAGCGCGGCCTGCACAAGGTTTGGAAGGTCGTTCGCCGTCCTCCATCCGGGCTGGATTTTTGAAGCGAGGCTGGCTGCAAAGTTGTTGATGCGTCCGGACGATGGCGTGACTGGTGTTGATGGAGCCTGCGCAATCACATCGCCCGTGCTGCGCACGTCAATGCCAGAAAGCCACGCCGATGCAGTGTCAGGCGATCCAGCCGAAATACCCCACTTGATGCCAGTTGAATCTGACGGGGCAGCGGGGCTTGTGTCATTGATGTTTAGATTGAGCGTGTTGGTTCCATTGACAGCCACAACAGCAGCCGTTGCAGGGGTGCATGTGAACAAGCCAGTGCCAGCACTGAAAGCCGAAACACGTTCCGTCCCTGTGCAAGTAATTGCGCGGGCCGTTGCCGAGTTGGCATTGGGGAATGTGATTGTACGGTCTGCCGTAGGGTCTGCGATGACGAACGTTGTTTCCGACGTGTCGGCAGTTGCCCCCTCAAAAACAAGGCCGTTTGGCGCGAACCGCCCATCGCCAGCAGCAAGGGCAGGATCAGCGCCGGGAGCCGACATATCAAGCGCCACGGTTTTTGTGGCACCCTCAGCATCGGCACCCGTCACGGCAATACCCACGCCAGCCGCCGTGCTTTCCTGATAGTTGCCAGTGGTGTCTGTGCCGAGGGCAACGGCGTCCGGGTCTATGTTCCACGACGCCCCGCTGCCGGAAACCGTGATGTCACCCTTGTCGCCGTCCGTAAGACTGCCGCCACCACCGCCAGAAGCAGGGGGCGATGTCAGAACCCGGAAGTGGTTGCTTGATGCGATGTAAACCACAAGATAGCGGGTGCTGCTCAGGAACTGCCCAGACGTAAGGGCCGCACCAGACGCGCTCACCAAAGGTCGCGATCCGATCCCCGCAATGTTAAGCGTTACAGCTCCGGTGTTGTTGACAGCAGGTGTAATGGTGAAATGCTGGAGGTCTTGATACGAGGTGATGACCGGGCTTGTTGTTGCCGTAACAGTATTGGTCCCTGCTACAGACACCAGTGGGAGAATGCCCCGACGCCGTGCGTCATTGATTTCCTCATTGGTATTCAGCCGAAGATCATTGCCAGTGCAAAGCCCTGCCCCGATGTCCGCCGTGGAACACACGGCACCGTCAACAGCGGCGCGGGCTGGCAGCAAAAGGCAAAGCAGCATCATCATGGATGCCGCAAGGCAACCACGCCATGTATTCACCATATCAAGTCTCCTAGTTGAAGATTTCCGGCGCTTCGGCCAGCAAATTGAGTTGCCAGCGATCCTCGCCGACACGTCTTTTCGAGTGCAGGACCATGCGGCGCATCTCGCGCCCCAGCGGCCCGATGGCAATTTCACGGTCCACAACAAACTGCCCCGTGTTTGCAACGGGCGTCTGCAAGGTAACGAAATTCGTGTCTGCCGATTGCGTGATTTGCGCAGTCATAACCAGACCATTCCGCATACGGACGGCGCAGCCGAATGTGCCTGAAAAAGTGTTGATGTTGGCAACGGCGTTGATGTCAGACGCCATGCTGATTGACGCGGCGGACTCCGAAAGCTTCATGTCGCTGTAAAGGTCAAAGCCCACCACGTTGCCGCCGCTGGTGCGAATGGCCTTGATCAATCCGAAAAACAGATCACGCTGCACAACTTCGTCGGCAACAGCAATCAAATCACCCTTGCGATAATAGCGCCCTTCCGGCCCGCATTCCCGCTTGTGGCGGGCCTTGCGATACTGCAACTGGCGCAGGTTATAGAGGCCCGTTGCCGCCGCCTTCGCAGATGTGGTGGATGCGTTGTCCTCGATCTTTTCGAGTAACGTGGCATTGGCTGCGCTATATCCGTCACGATAGACGATGACCTCGGCCCGCTCATAGTTGTCGGCTTCATCCATGAACTGGACACGGTAGCCATGTGGCACCGTATCGGCGTCGATCTCAGTGCCAAGGTTCCGGCTGTTTTCCGGCGTCAACATGCCGACAGGCTGTTCAGCGCTCCGGTCATGGTCAATCGTGATGCCCCAAAGGTCGGCTTGGCTTGGTGTTGCCCGCATTGACGCGGCAAGCAGTTGGAGCACTTCTGGCACCGACCTGTTGTGCACCAGCGTGTCGCATGTGATGTCATTGGTTTCGCAATGCAGATACGCCGTCGCCAGACTGGATTCATCAATCACTTCACCAGGCAAAGGTTCTGCCGTCTTGCCGGAGAGCAGCAAGGCGTCGCGGTAGAACGCGGCTGGCCTGCGGCATGGCACAGGCACATCGGACCAAACGCCACCAGTAAACGGCCTGGCATAGGCCGTCGCCAGCACAGACACGCTTTCGACGCGAATGTCAGGGATGCGCAGTGCAATGCGGCTTAACCCATACTCCACGGCCTGACGGATCGGGCGTTCGGGATGGTATTGCGTGACGGCTTCAATCATCGTCTTCGATTGAATGGATCGCTGTGTCTGGTGGATGGTGTAGTAACCGCCATTCAGTTGGTAGCTGAAAAAGTGAGCGCGGGCCGTGGTGCCGTCAAAAGAGTATTCGTCGTTTGTTGTCCCGACAGACGCGATCAAATCCAAAAGATCATATCTGCCAGCCCACCCGCGCATGACGCGAATATCGTATTCGTCCTCTGGCCATGTCGCAGGATCAAGGTAGATTTTTGCGCCTTCGTAGGTCAGACTGACGTGCGAAGCGACATTCTCCGTCGGCCCGGAAAATCGGTTCCAACTGTTGATGTCAGAAGCCGCCGCGTCCTCTTCACTCAGGATAAGGCTGCCGATTTCAAGGTTGGCAGAATATGTCTCACTCACGTCAACCCGATAATATCTCCACGCCACATTGTTATCCACCTGAAGCGATATGCGCGGCATAAGGCCAGTCGTTGCCATTGAATTTGGGGGTTCGTCGGCAACGTGCAGTTCTGTCCATGGGTCTGACGTTGAGTTTCTTGCAAGCAATTTGAACCTACGCGGAGCGTAACCTTGGTTGGAAGGCTGTTCCTTGATCATGATTGATCGAATTGTCTTCAGGTTCCCGGCACCAAAGTTCACCTCAATCCATCCGGGAGGCGCAACAGATGTTGCCCATGCCGTAGCGTCATTGCCATCACATGCCCGCCAAGCCTCGAAACCAGCCTGTTGCGTGGAAGCGGACATCGTGACGCCGGATGTCGTAGCCGCCGTCATCACAGGAATGGCGTTTGTCGGGAAGTTGTTGGTGAAGTAGCTGTCGCTTTGATACTCGAAAGACTGGCCAGCCCCCGTGATGCGATTGGCCAAGAAAATGTCATAGGCTTCGTTCCGGCAATAGTGGCGACCCTTTGGCTGCCTGCCCCAGACAAGTTCAACCTCGCGGCGGAATGGGCCGGACGCCTTGGTGTCTTTGATGTGCAGCGTCGGCAGTTTGCGCCATGTTGTCGTGCCCTTTTGGCGGACCTCGATGCGCAGCGGCACCATCTGCGCATTGCCCTGGTTGTCCACCAAACCGCCCTCAAAAAGCAGCCGGAGCAGGAAGCGGGTCGCCCCTGCTTTTTTGACAAACGGGTGCCATGTTTGCAGCGAGTTGTCCGGCGTGACCTGATCAACAAGGCGATCATACCAGTCAGTTGATTCCGTCTGCGTCTTTGGCGTCGAAAGCACAACGCCAGCGGCGTCTTGAACAACCGTCTCCGTGGAGAGGAAGGTGTCCCGCTGCATGTCGGTGCCTGCGGCGATGTCAAGCTGCACCTCCGAAAACTCGGCGATGTCAACTCCATTCAGTTTGACGTCTGTAAAGTCGCATTGTCCGTTCACGCCCATCAAGCCGTGAGCAAAGAGCCTGTCGCCTTCAAGGGTTGTCCAACTGCGCACCAGTTGCTGCGGGCTTACGCGCATCCGACCAATGACGTTGATCAGGTATTCGTCTCGCGATAGCGCGTTGCCGGAGATGCCAGCGGAGGACAGTTCGCGGCGCTCGGTGTCCGCCGATCCGCCAAGGCTTGGAGCAGGCGTCAAAGCCCGCAGCGCAAGGCTGCCCAACGCGCCAAAAACACCAGCTGCGATGTAAGCCCCGACGCCGCCAGCGGCAAATGTAGAGGCCGCGCCAAGCCCCAGAACAGTGGCAATGCCACCGCTGGCAATGAAGCCCGTGGCAACGGTGAGGGCGACAGCAGCAAGCAAAAGGCCAATGCGGCCCGCCTTGCCCTTCTCAGGCGCAGGAGCGTGAAGACTGAGAACCGTTCCAGCCTTGGCGCGGGTGAAGCGCCACATATCCCGCGCCCACTCGATCCCGTTCACCCGCACGATGCCGTGCTGCATGAACCACTCGAAAGCGCCGATTTGGCCGCTGCGCTTTTCCATCGCATCAATGGCGCGGCGCACAACAGTCAGTAGCGTATCGCCAGCATTCCAGTCAAACCGGACGGCCATGTCAGGTCCGAATGGTGAAAAGCGGGCAACCGACTGCATTACAAAACCTTTTCCGCAAGGCGCTTGTGACGCCAGAAGCTATGGACACGCGATGCGATGTCGTGATGTGCGAGAGACACGGCAACGGATGACGCGCCTTCGTCTATGTTCAAGACCAGCCCAGATGAAACCATCACCGCCACATGCAGCGGGGCAACGTGCCCGGCCCCTGTGGGTGTGAACATCACAACAACGTCACCGTCACGCGGGTCTGTGACCTCGCGCCAATCGTCGCCAGACATGGCCTCGGCAATGGCGGTTTTCATGTCAGACGTTTCGTTATACCAAGGCAAGTCATCAAGACCGTGAACCTCGGAAAGATAGAGGCGAGACAGGCCCCAGCAATCAACACCTGAGCGGTCACGCCCCTTGCGCCGATGTGGCAGCCCTATGTAGGGACCAACATCTCTCACCGATAAAGCCCCGGAAAATCAGATGGTGAAATGCGCAGCGGCGCATAAGGCTCGTTCTCGAAACTTGCCGCCGAAATCGTGCCAGTGACAGACAAAGGATCAACCGTCGCACGGCGCAAGTTCATCATGCGCCACGCCATGACAACGCGATCAGGGTCCGAAGGCCGCACCATTTCAAAATGGATTGTGAGTTGGCTTTCCTCGACGATAATGCCAATCTCTCGCTCGACGTTGGACACCGTTAAGCGCGGCTGCGGCATGTCGCTGCTGTCGCTTTCGTCCTCCAGATCAAACCAGCCCGATTCAAATGTCACGCCACGGCTGATGATGTTTTGCGTGTTGCGGGCGATCCTGAAAGGCGTCCCGACTTCCGGCCCTTCGACCGTCATCAGCCAGATACCAGGCTCCGCACCGTCACGCTGCAACAGCCATTCAATGTCTTGCGGATCAATGGCCACGTCAGATGACCTCGCGGCTCATTGTCAGGCTTACATTGAACCGCGTCGGGGAAACCTTCTGAATGGTTGGCGGCTGTTCAATTTTCATCGTGCAGGGCGCGTTTTTCAGGGGATCATAAAACTGAAAACCAATGGTCCCCTCGGCAATCTCATTTGTGTAGAACTGGTCAAACGCATCGTGCTGCTGTTCCGTCATGCGGAAAACATAGGTCACGCTATCTGTGCGGCGCGTCGTGCGAACACGTCCAAACCCCGGACCAACATCGGGCTTGAACCGCACGGCATTGTCGCCAAGCCTTACGCCGTGGCCTTCAAACAATGGAACCTGCGGGAGGGAGAGAGGCCAGACTTTTGCCATCAGCGGGAAACCTTCTGAGGCATGACGCCATAACTATCGCGCAAGGTGTCACGCATGGCCCCCGGCACTTCGCTGCGGACAAGTTCGCGCAATGTCAGGATGATGTCGCCATTGCCGTCTTGGCGCTGCGATGCTTCCATTGGCGTGTTGCCGATGTGCTCCACTTTCAGAACAACCGGGGCCTTGCCTCCGTTGTCAAAGTCTTGCGCCGGGAACATTGCAGCCACTCCAAGGCGACCGTCCGAGGTGCGCTCAAGTGGCAGAACACCTTCCGGCCCAGTCTCGGCCACCTCGCCACGGCGTCCTCCCATAGAGAACGATTGCGGGGATGACATCACGCCGCCGCTCATAACCATGCCAGACGCGCCGTAAAGTGGATGCGTTTGCACACCGCCGCCAAAGGCCCCGGCAAAGGCATTCAATGCAAGTTTTGTGAGGCCAGACACGAGCATCTTGGACGAAATGCGCTGAAGGTCTGCGATCATGCTATTCGCCATGTCGGTGAACGAAAGCTTCCCCGACTGTGTGAAATTGAACAACGCACCTTCCATGCCGCCAAGCATGTTGGTCACAACGTTTTCGCCCATGTCGGCAAAGTTGCCAGCGTCATCAATGAAGGTTTCAAGTGCAGATGAAATGCCGTTGCCGAACGTATTCTGCGCCATCGTCGCTTGGCGTTCGGCTTCCGCAGCCGTTACCTTGCGGATTGCTTCTTCCTGCGCTTTCAGATTTTTCTCGGTTTCCCTTTCGGCGTCATTCCGATCTTTGACCCGCTTGGTTTCGTCATAAATGTGCCCCGCTAGTTCGGCAATCTGCCGCCCTGCATCGCTATTGATCGAAACGCCGTTCTGTTGCAGGGCATTATAAATCGCCTGCTCACGGGCCGTTCTGCCAAGCTGTTGCGCCTGAAACTCAAGGTCTTGGATTTGTCCAGCAATGGCCTTGCGCAGGGCCTCGGCGTCCCTTGCCGCTTCCTTTGCTGCCTTGGACGCGGCATCGCGCTCATCTTTCGTGGCTTCGCGGTTGCCTTTGCCATCGGCGTTACTGCCCTGATATGCACCGTAGTCTGGCAACGCTGGCGTGAAGCCAAAGCCACCACCGGAACCCGCTGGCACATTTGGAAACTCGCGCCCCTGTGCAATCTTCATGATTGCATCGCGCCTGGAATTGAGGACTTTCGCCTCTTCCTCGCTTGGCGTCATCTGCCCACGCGCCCAAGCATAGGCATTCATCAGGATTTCGATTTCGCGCTTGGTGGCTGCAACAGTGTCCGCAACCGACTTGGCAAAGTTGGCCAGCCAGCCAGCACCTTCCACCAGCACAGGCCCCATGTTGACAAGGGCCGTGTTCAACTGCGCATTGATGACTTGCGAGAGCGCGTCAAGCTTGCCCTGTGCATCGCCTGCCTTTTTCACAAGGCTTTCGTCAACAACAGCGCCCATCTCGCGGGCCTTTTGAATGGCCTCCTCAAGCGCAGCCGATCCGCCCTGAAGTGCCGTTACAAAGCCACGGTTTCCCTTGCCGAACAGGTCTTGCGCAATTGACAGCCGTTCTGTCTGGTCCCCCACGCGGCTCAGGCGGTCTGCCAGTTCCGGCAAGATGTCTTGCACAGACCGCACGTTGCCCTCAGCATCACGGACGTTCATGCCAAGACGGGCGAAAGCCTTTAGCGCTTCCTCACCTTCGCCCCGCGCAATATCGCCAAGGCTTGTGGAAAGCTTCTCAATGGCACCATCGGCTTCCGCCGTGTCCGATCCGAGTTGCTCGGCAGCAAACCTGATTTCTTGCAGGAACCCCGTGCCGACGCCAAGTTTGTTGGCCGTGTCATCAAGCGCATCAAGTTCCTGAATTGCAGCCCTTGCCGATGTGCCAAGTTTGACGGCTGCCAGGGCAATCGCACCAAGGCCAGCTGCAGCCACAAGACCCTTTGTGCCGAAAGATGCAAACAGGTCGCCAGCGGGTCCAGCGCTTGCGGCGAGGGCTTCCATTCTGGATCGGGTTGCGTTTGCAGCCGCGTCCACCATCTTCAACTTGGCGGTTGCGGGCATGGCCGCACCCTCAATCATCTTGAGGGCCTGCTCACCGTCTTTGCCAACAGCAAGCAGGGCGCGGCGAACAACATCACCGTCTTTCACAGACAGCTTGATATCAAGCGCTCGACTAACCATTCTTGGATGCTCTCACGGCCATCATTAGACCTTGTTCAACATGGGGTAACATCTTGCCAATCGTGGCAGGTTCAACGCCAAAAGCCGGAGCCGTGGCAGCAAGGGCCGCAAAATCCAGCCCGTAAACCCCGCCCATGCCGACGCGCAATTGACGCTGGCAGGCGATCACGAGCCGCCATAGGGCAAGGCCCTGAACGCTGCGGGGTTCGTGTTCGTGATAAGGGCACCGTTTCCCGTCATGACCAATCTTGCCCTTTGAACAAGGAAGGCCGTGATCGTGACATCCGCCGCAATATGCAGGCCCATTGCCGAAGTGCCATTCAGCAAGGGCCTTTAGGCGTTTCCCTCGGAACGCGCCTCACGGTAGGCGGTGTCATATATCGCAAGAAATGTTTGGCGGTTCACAGGGTCCAGCATCCACCGCCATACCGCCTGCGGTTCAAGCGGCGCAGCCTCGCCGTCAACAGTCACGCCTTCCCATGCCTTGATTGCGTGTATGGCAACGCCAACATCACGCAACAGCTTGTGGAGGTTCTGCGGATCAACAGCGCCATCACCCAGCACAATGCCAAGAAACTCGGCAGCATCGCCGCCCGCAAGCAAATCCCGTACATGCCGCGCTGCCCATGCCTCGGCTTGCGCCTCAATCATGCTGTCGTATGGCCGGACTTCAATGCGCACCCCGTCCGGCATATCCAGCCATCGGGGCGCAACTGTTTTTGTCAGTTCATACCCCATTAGATGTTGGCCGCTGCGGTGTTGTTGATGACAGTGACTTTCATCAAATCGCCGCCGCTCACGCGCTCTGCCACAAAGTTGAATGACCGCATGACGCCGCCAGCAGCTTCCACAGGGTCGCTGATCGGCTCAAGCAACAGCCGAGCCCAATCAAATGTCAGGCTGTAGCCAGCATTGATTGGCGTTGTGCCAACAAGTGAGAATGCCGAGGCGGTTTCAGCCAGGGCATCATTGTAAAGCTGGCTGTCTGCCGTAAACCGAAGGGTAATCCGGCCCGTGCAGCGGTCAATGCCAGCATCGGCAAACCCGATGGTGCCACTTCCGTCCAGCAAGCGGCCCGTCTCAAGGCCCGTCGAATAATTCATGGAGAAGCTTTGGACGTTGGCAAGGTCTGTGCCAGCACGTTTCAGCTTGAAATTCTTGTTCAGATAGCGGCCTGCTGTATAGGTTGTTGGCGTCGAGCGGATGCTGGTGCCACTTTCCGAATACGCCTTGGCGCGGCCCGAAAGCTTGGCCTTCATCACGCCTTCCGGCGAAAGATCAATTGCAAGGTTAGACACCTTGAAGCCAGCAATCAGTTGGTAAACTGCTGGGCTGATATTGGTCTGCCCGCCTTCCAGCGTGTAGCCTTCCGGCAAGTCGGTGGCAGAGTTGAACACATGCGTGAGCGTGGTGGTGCCAGTGGTGACGGGCGTTCCCATTGCCATCCTGAAAATCGGCAAGCAATCAAACACGCCAATGACGGCAGTGAAAGATGGCGAAAGCTCTTGGCCGTCTGTGTACGTCGAGCCGGACTGCAATTCAGGACCGTTGCCGATCACAAGCTGTTCCTTTTTCGGGATAGCAAGGCCAGGGTCAAAATTCTCGACGCTCAGTTGCCGGAATGTGGTTGGCGTTCCAGCCGTTCCCCAAGTGGTTTCAATGCCTGCAATCAGGCGGGCGTTTTTGCCATAGGCGCGAATATCGGGCATGGGGTAGTCCTTTCAGAAAATCAGGCCGCAG
>JACCDR010374389.1_pt1 | contig 14110 bp, 21 predicted proteins | sample 7446431 | NCBI WGS metagenome assembly JACCDR01 (sample SAMN15323443, study PRJNA562643) | freshwater metagenome | isolation source: river surface water | place: USA:Blue River Watershed | collected 2017-08-17 | reverse complement strand
GGCTTCCGTCATGGTTTGCAGGGCCTCTTCGATCGCCTCGCCCATCGAGCGGAGTGCCATCTCTTGCTTTTGCAGATTGTCTTCGTTCAGGGCCTTTTGAAACTCACTGGAAGCGATACCGAGGTCCTTAAAGGCCTTCACATTGATAGACATAGATTCCCCTCACATACGTGCAACAGTCGGGCGGGATTGCTCCGACCATTACATCGTCTCACCGCTGCGCGTCATGCGCAAGGATTATTTTTTAATTTCTCGGCCTACTCCACCGCACTGAGGACAAGCCGGCGTGACTTCATTAAATAAGAAGCGACCCTCATGGTTACATAACCTTCGCCCCAATCTGCGCAGTCGAAACGACAACCATATGCAAAAGCGAGAAATCATTGCGTCGTCTCCTGTAACAGCGCTCGGGCTGCTTCGATCCGGCGTTCAGCCGGAATGGTTGTGTCACTGAGGATACTGCGTACGAGGTTATCCACCCCGCTCAGAGCTTTCAGCACCTCGCGCTTTGCCTCCCGTGGTGTCACGGGCTTCTCAGTCAGCGCGGGCTCAGTGGGCTTAGACGCAGGCAGTGGGCTGTACTTGTTACGGGGCGCGTAGTTACGGAGTTCGCCCCTCTTACCCACCACGGCCTGACCGATGCTGGCGAGAGTAGTGCGCACGCCGAAGAGGCCCACGATGTTGCCGCGCTTGTTGTAGCGAAGCTCACCGAACCCGCACTCAGCGAGTACCTTGAGGCCGTCAGCGTACTGCACCGAAGAGTGAGTAAAGCCCGCTTTCTTCATGCGGTTGTAGAAAGCCCGCACCGTGACTTGACCACGGGCCCTCTCACGAGTTCCGAAGTCGATAAACATATCGTGAATTGCCTGCGATTTAGCCGCCGCGGACTTTAACATTGCGATTGCCTTTGCGTGTTCCATTGTATTCTCCTTGCCAGGTAAGCCGTGATTGGCTTGTGACGCGGAATATACACGGCCTATTGAACCTTGTCTAGAACTATTTTCCGAGTATTTTAGCTATTAAGCTCTTTTTAGTGTCATTGCAGCGATGGGACGCTATGAGTGCTAGGCAACGTTCCCTTTCCGCGTTAACCGCGTCCTTAATGAGCTGCTCAACTGAGGGCCCTAATCCGGTATAAGTAATGTGGGGGTGCTCACTCATCCGAAGAACTCCTCTAACGTGACATCGCACGCATCGTGAAACACCTGTTGCAAACGATCCGAGGCACGCGACCCTTCCGGCGCTACGACGGGCTGGCCTAGCGCCTCAAGCACGTCCTTCACACGCTTAGTACGTAGTTGTTCCTCCGTAACACGATAGCCGCCGCCCGGGCCACGCTTTACGGTGACGATACCGGCACGGGAGAGCTTGTTGAGCGTGCGTTGCATAACCAGTTCAGTGCTTCCTGCAACACGCGCCAGCCCGTCTGCGGGGACAGGAATCGATCCGCATCCGTTACGAAGTCCGCCGTATAAATGTCCCACAGCGTTCAGGCCTTGCAGTACTGCGGAAGTGAATACGCTCAAATTGCACCACAGCTTTCGTTGTAATCGAGTTCATCGTACCACTTCGAGAAGAACTCATAGCACTCATCTGCGCTTTCCATACCCTCAAGCAAAACGCCTTCTTCATGGGCCTGCTCCTCGACCCACTCAACGAGGCGATCGACGTCAAAGCCGGTCTCAAGCTTCATATCATACATGAGGTTTGTAAGACATTGTGCATTATCGGGTTGGGTAGCATACTCTTCAAAAGTCATGTGTTACCTCCTACATCGTCAATTCTTTGCCTAAGGATTGTGTACCATCGTGCGTCCTCTTCCCATAAGGCGACCAACTCGGGAAATAGCTCAAGCTGCTCAAACACGATCTCGGGAAACTTCATTAGCGCACCAGCGTAAAGTTTGCCTGAACCAGAAAGCCCGGGGCGTCATAGTTCTCGAGTTCAATCACCGTGCCGGAGGGGAGGTACGTATTCGGACCGACCCCGCCTGAGCAGAACTGAAGACTAAGAACCGGATCGCTTACTCCGGTGCTTTGGTACTCGCACTGCTCAGACCCGACATGCAGGCGCGCATGGAGGTACTGTAGCGGATTACCGCCCGCGTAAGTACCCTGAACAATGTTAACCGCGAGTGGGGGTGTGAAGTAGCGCGAGTCGGTAAGACCCACTTTCTCAGACCCGTTCGGCGTAACAGTAGTGAACGCGTCGTCGAGAGACACGGCGATTACGTTCGGAGCGCTAGGACCTCCCGGGAGTTGCCGTGCGGGTTCGCTAGGGCTTTGGCCGCTGCCGCATCCGTAAAACAGCGTGCTGTAGAGCATCCAAGCGAAGGCAAAATGAACGGGTTTCATAGGTCACCACTTTCGTGAGGTTTCGCCGTACTGACGTGAGTCGCGATCGGCTTGGGTGTCTTTACACGGGCCGCAGGTGCGCCAGCTCTTCGTAGTCTTGAACTCTTTGTCACAGACTAAGCACTTGAGGAGCTTGCGTGGTTCGGATTGGTCACAGAGTTCGAAGAGGTTCACACGACTTCCCCGTTCCTGCGATCGAGTTCCATCGCGATTGCGTGGCGTTCAGCGTGGTCGCATTCGGTGACGGCTTCCGGGCACTCGCGCACCATGCGCATGTGGAGGTCGTAGAGGTTGCGTAACGTGCGGAAGGACAGGGTTGAGTAGTTCATATTCCGCCCTCCCCCATATAGTCGTAAGTATCGAGATTTTTGATTTCTTCGATTTCCTCATCAGAGAGTTCGACAAGGTGGTCGATAAGCTCATCCCTAAACCGGTCCCAAGGCCCGCGCGGTTCTCCGCGAGAGTTCCACTCCTTGTCGTAGGATTGCGCTCTTTCGATTAAGAGGTCGCGCTTAGACTTCATAAACGGATCACGTTGGTAGCTCATTGCTTCGCCTTTCGACCCGCACACGCCTCGATGAGGATCAGGGTGATGATTACGAGGAAGATGGTCATTTAGACACCACAAGCTTGAGTTTAGTCGCCTTTTTAGCCTGGGCAATGCGCATAGTGCGCTCACGCCGCACGTGCAGGTTAAGGTCACGCATTACCTGCGACGCGGTCTCAAAGGAGTCGTAGTGCGAATGCGAGATCTTGGTGGCGACGTCAACGACGTGGTAGACGTTGGGGAACGTGAACTTGATCTGCTTGACGATATAAGCACGGGCCATCGGATTCGGGTAGGATTGCATGGTATTGTCTCCTAGTTATAGAATGCGTTATTTGAGGCACGAAGTACAGCTATGCTTTGCTAACTAAGCCGCGACTGTGGTAGGCTCGCTAGCACAGGCTACGATGTCATCCATGACAGGGTTTGCTCCAAGCGCGACTATGGTCCCGTCATAGAAGGTCGCTAAAACCGTACCGTCTACACCGTCGAGGAGAGCCTCGTAACCGCGTCCAGTGAGCTGTGAGATGTGGTAATATTCACGCATAAGGTTGTCCGTAAGGTGTAAGCAGCAAGCTTGACGACTGTTATCACAAGGAATTGATGTTTCCGGTCCTTGCCCGCTGCCTACGGCACTACACTAATGCATAGCAAATGCCATCGTAATTCTCTAATGCTTACGGGATGTGTCCCTCATATTTGTCATACAACTATTGTACATATGACAATACTCGACACTGCGCGGTAAGTATTACACGGTATGAAGCGCGCTAGAACGCACAAAACCCCCGCACCGTGAGGTACGAGGGCTGTGGCGCGGCTGAGGGGAAGCGCGTCTTAGCTTAGGCCTTTTTCAGAGTAACGGTACACATCCCAGACGATGCGGCCGTCGCCAGGTTGCCAGTCGATCGTAAGACCGTCACGAGTGGCGCACTCATCAAGCAGGTCCGATGCGCGGTTCTCGCTGAACCCGTCGCCCCATACGCACTCCTGGATGTACTCGTCTAGCTCAGACTCATAGCGGTCGATAGCGTCTTGTACGGTTAGCATTACGCCACCGCCTTATAGAACTTAGCCGCTTCTTTAGCCATCTTCTTCAAGTGAGTAGCGAACTTCTTCGTGCGCATGAGCTTCAGGCACTCGATGTTCTCGCGTACCATCTCCTTAGCAGCGGGTGGGTTATGGATCGCGTAGTGGCGCATCGTGGAGGCGCCTTGAACGTCGTGCTTCGATTGAGCATGAACGCCGAATTCAGACTTGCGGCGAGCGTTGGCCCGGAAGGTCCATTTAGTCATCGAGAGTGGCGAGGTGTCTTGCTTATTCATATAAACGTCCTTAGTTAAGGTTGAGTTCGATACAGGTCTTGAGGATCGCGGCTTGGTGGCGAGTGCCGTGGATTCCGCAGAGGATCTTGATACGGGCTGGGACGCGGTTCATTAGAGGCTCCGAACCGAGAGCAGAACCAGAGTCGTGCCGACGTGGGAGGCGATCCAGGCAAGCGCTAGTTCGCGAGTCGCAAAGCGGCGGGAGGTCTTTACAGCGGCAGTTCCAAGCTTGTAAGTTACGTTCGTCATACTCATACATAATGCAGTCGCTATGCCATTGTGTAACTATGCGTATTATGTAGTTTGTTAAGAGCGGAGTGACAATGGTTGTCGCATATGTTGTGTACAGTGACAATACTCGACACGTTTTGGTGACAATTAGTGTTACGTGATTTGCGCACTATAAAGACAGCGTGCGTATTACGAATCATAGTATGTAATACGTGGTTTCGGGCCGCAGCTAGCCCTTGCTAGCGAGGAGGGTAACATAGTAAGGTTGCGTAAGATATGCGTATGTTGTGCGTAAGTGGTGTGAGGTGAGGAGTGGGCGAGGTACACAGCAACCCGTATGCCAACTTCATTACTATAGCTAATACTAACTGACACACCGTGATAAGTCCTACTTAACATAACGTGTATTATCGGACACGGTTAGTGAAACATAGGTAGGTACGCATTGCGTCATGTGAGATAATTATCGTACACACGTAGGGGGTACATGGGGTATACTGTGTGTGAGCGTGGGCTGAGTAGGCATGGCACGCTGTGTGCTAGTAGTGCAAGCTATGTACCGTGTGTGGTGTGGTGGGCTTGACGCCCCCCCCCCAAGAAATGTGTGGTGTGATGTGTGCTACATGGAAGCCCCCACATAATTTTCCCATTTTTAAACCCAAGGCCCAGCGCGTTGTAAGCACTCCATGCTAGGTAGGGTACACCCCCATGTAGTAATCGTGTTATAGGGCATCCTAGTGCGTCTAATGACGTACCCTGAGCAGCGTTGAGTACCGTTTGTGTACTAAGCTGTGAGGGGTACGTTTTGTCACTCACTCCCCCTTGGTCGTTCGTTCAATTTTTTCAAATGAACGTTTGAATTTTACGAGATCTGGCGTTCAGAACGATAACAAGCACTTAAGTGCGTTAGTGACACAGTTTGTCACTTTATGTGTAAAAGACCTGAGGAACGAGCTAGCCAGCGAGTGACGAAGGGAAGGAAAAGGTTTTGGTTTAGTCCAAAACCTCTAAAGAAGAGCACGAAGACAAAGTTTCAACCCCCTATTCCCCTGTCCCCTATGGGGCGTGAAGGGGCCGCAGGCACTCGGATATGTGCAAGTAGCCGGGGTACGGGTAAAGCCGCCCCGGCCGCCCTAGGAGAGGAGCAGCTATGAGTGAAGTCAAAAAAGTACCTAGGAAGCTGCGTGGGCGTGAAACCATCTTAGTGGATGCGCAGATTCTGCGTAGGCGTAAGATGCTTGCTCGGGAAGACATCGTGCTGGGACGTGCCTCTAGGCAAGCTAAACGAGCACGCGAGACGCGGAGAAAAGAGCGCGCTAAGCCCGAGCCTGCCAAGCGCAAGTGGTTTTGATGGCGTACTGGAAACGTATTGGTGCCTCCTCCCCTGAGGCTGCCTACCTAGACCTGTGCTGGATCATTCAGACTAAACACCCGGAGTATAACTGCGCGGTCTACGCGCCCGGGCTCCGGTTTCTCGTTGAGCAGGAGTGGTGATGCAGAAAAAGCAGCCAATCACCCAGACCTGTTTTGGGTGCCAAAAAACCAAAACTCACCATAAGTGGTACCTCGACGACCTCTGCAAAGCCTGTCATATGCGCATGTGGCGGATGCGAAATCCCGCCGCAAACCGCGCCATCGAAAGCCGCCGTAAAATGTCACCGGCTGAGCGATCCAAGCAATGGCGCACTAAAAACCCGACCCGTTACAAAGAGCTTCGGCGCGAGATTTACCGCCGCACTAAACCCAAGTTTTTGGCTCGAAACGCCCAACGCAAGGCTCGCGCTAAACAGGCGACGCCGGAATGGCTGTCCCCGACCCAAAAACAGCAGATCGTTCACATGTACGAGACGTGCCCGCCCGGCCATCACGTTGATCACATAGTTCCTCTCCGGGGCAAGAACGTCTGCGGACTTCATGTGCCATGGAACCTCCAGCATTTGCCCGCCGACGAGAACAACCGAAAGGGCAACAGGTTCTAATGGCGCAGATTAATCTTAACGATTGTTTTCCTGAGCCGCAAAAACCCGGCGTAGCACGCGGCCCACTTCTAAAACAACGTGAGTTTCTCTCGCGTGCGCTCGACACCTCTCCCGATTCTCCTAAGTATATCAGGTATCTGGGTGGCGTGGGTTCCGGAAAAACGTTAATCGGTTGTATTACCGTTCTCACCTGGGCCGTGCTCTATGATGGGGACTACCTAGTCGGACGCCAGTTCTTCCCAGAGCTTCGGGACACGACCTTAAAGACGTTCCTTGAGATCTGCCCCCCGGAACTTATTGTCGAGCATCGCGTTGCGGACGCCATTGTGCGTATTCGGTCCCGCAGTGGAAAAATAAGCAACGTTCTTTTCCGCGCCCTAGAAGAGCCCGACAAGCTGCGTTCCTTGAACCTGAATGGATTCTACTTAGACGAGTCCAACCAGATGACAGAAAACGCGTTCTGGTTACTTACCACGCGTCTTCGGGGCCGTCACATCCGTAAGGGCATCATGACGACCAACTCGGACGGTCGCTCGTGGGGCTGGCGCCTCTTCGTGCAGAAGTCTTTCACTGAAAATGAAGACGCCAAGAAGATGTTTTACAGCATTAAGGCGCCCTCCACCGAAAATACGCACCTTCCTGACGATTACATTCAGTCGATGTTGTCCTCGTACACAGACGCTCGCCGCCGCCGCGAGGTCGAAGCCGACGAGGATCTGTTCGAGGGCGCGGTTTACCCTGATTTCCGCATGGACAGGAACGTTATCGACGCGTTCGAGATCCCAAAAGAGTGGACGAAAGTCATCGGACTAGACCACGGCCTAAAAAACCCCGCCGCCGCCGTGTTTGGCGCCGTTGATGGGGACGGGAACGTCTACATTTACGACGAGTTCTATAAAAGCGGCTGGTTGATCGAGGAAATCTGTAAGGGTCACCGCGAAACCGGCGAGCCCGGCCTTAACGCCCGTATTGGCAAAGAGAAATTCAGTGCGATTTACATCGACCCTAGCACTAAAGCCACTCGCGGGCAGACCGGGGTAAGCGAATTCAGCACGTATTTGGAGCATTTACCGGACCGCATCCCGCTACTGTGCGCGAATAATGAGGTTGGCGCAGGAATCGACCGCACCGCCCGGCATTTCAAGGACCACCCGGTTTCAAAAAAGCCGAGCCTCTACATTTTCCGTAATTGTAAGAACCTGATCAACGAATTGCTCGAATACCGCTGGGAGCCCCTGTCGTCGGCGATGATCGGGCGAAAAAACGATCACGAGGCGCCGCGTAAGTACAACGATCACGCGTGCGACGCTTTAAGATACCTCATCATGTCCCGCCCGGACCCGGCTCTACAGGACAAGACGCCCGCGTTTAAGAAGGGCTGGCCTACCATGTCGAACCAAATCCAGGCGGAGCTCCACGACCTTCGTAATCCGAAGAAGCGCGACCCGTTCGGTGACTATTAAACGCGATCGCAGAGTAATTACACACACATACATAGCGTAGTGACACAATTTGTCACTATATAGCGAGAGGACGCACTCATGAACAAACGCGTAAACACTACTCGGGTGGGCGTTTAGTCTCGTACTAGACCCCACCCAAACCGATGCGTCGCAAGGCGTGGACGCTCCGGCGGGTAATCCGGTGAAAGCACCAAGCGAGGTACATAATGGCATTAGTAGCTTCTAACGTTTCCGCCCTCCCGAACCGCTGGTCGAACGGCCCTGTTCGCCAGCAAGTCGTTTCCTTTTCTGTTGCGAACGGCGACACGTCCGGCACGATTACGGCCGACGGCCTCACCCAGGTTTATTTCGCCGTTGTTACGGGCGTGACCCATACGGCCGCCCCGACCTACTCCGGCAACGTCGTCACGCTTGCGTTCGCTGACCCGACCGCAACCCGGTACGGCCAAGCCATCGTCTACGGTGTCTAATGTCGGGCGAAGCGGGCGGCAAAGATAATCCTTACGGCGTCGACAACGACCCGATGCGCGGCACGTCCAAGCAGTCTGCTGCTGGCGACCTTAAGCGCAAACAGAAGAAAAGCGTCCAAGACGCAATGAATCCAGATGACCCTGTCGGCGATGCCGTTCGTGACCTCTGGAAGAAAGTCCGCGGATAATGATTCGGTTTGGCCGGTGTCAGTGTTGCGAAGCTCTTAAGTCCGAAAGGGACTTTCTCCGCTCATTGATCCGGCCCAAGCCCGAACCCAAGGTTGACGCACTCCCCGTAGTCACGTTCGAAGCGGACGGGGTACTTAGCGGCGTCGACCATCAACACGAAATTTCGACTAATGTCGAGGACGAGCGGCAGCGCGAGATCGATTCTGAGCGCGCCCGGATCTTGGCGGGTACCTACTAAATGGCATCTCCTAACGCACCGTCTGGAACGCAGTCCGGTTCCGGCGACAATATTGATATTTCCCAGATTCCTACCGAGGACCATGAGCAGTTAGCTGCGGCGGTCGAGACGTTCTATAAGCAGGACGGCACGGTGAAGTCCCAGCTTTCTAAGGCATGGGAACGTAATCAGCTCATGTTGGACGGCCACCAATGGCTAGTTTGGACGGAGAGTGGCACGTCCGGGACTTGGAACCACCTTACGGTGTCCAAGGATAACGAGTATATTCCGCGCCCCGTCACGAACGTGATGTTCCATTGCTACGAGACGCTCAAGTCTTACCTGACCAAAACTAAGCCGCGTTCTACGGTTACGCCCGAGAACCCGAACAACTTTGCGTCTAAGGCCGCCGCTAAGCTTTCCGAGCTTTGCATTGAAGTTAACTACGAACGCCTGAAAGACCAGGAGAATTACGAATATGCCGCGAGCGTCGGTCTCGGCTACGGCGGCGTGTTTAAAAAGGACTATTGGGATGCCGAGGCAGGAGAACGCATTGAGCTTCCGCCGGCCCCTCAGCCGTCTGCGCTTGAGGCGGGGCCGATCCTAGACGAGGCTATGGCGGACGCCATGACTCCGGAAACGCTCCTGGGCGATCCGGAACTCGTTGCTATCGGTGACGTCGCGACTACGATCATCGAGCCGTTTCGCATCGCGCTTGACCCGCTCTCGACCGATCTCCACACCGCGCGTTGGATTATGGAATACGCAATTCAGCCGCTCGACTGGATTAAGTCCACCTACGGTAAGCAGGCCCCGGGATATACCGGTCTGGCCGATACGGTCAAAGAAGAGGCCTCACTTTCGGGCTCAATGCGCCGATTCTATCAGCTTAAGAACTCGTCTGGCGTCAAGGGCGATCTGATCACGGGCCGAAACGGCTCCGACAAAGGATCGACCGAGCTCACGAACTGCGCAGTTGTGAAAGAGCTCTACGAGCGGCCGTCCGCGCAGTACCCGAAGGGGCGCATGGTTGTCGTGGCCTCCGGAGTTTGCCTGTATGCCGGCGACTCCCCGTGCGAAGGTCCGGACGCTGGCGATTGGCACCCGTATTCCGACTTTCGTTGGGAGCTCGTGCCGGCCCGCTATTGGCCCAAAGGCCCGATGGACGCGATCTGCGAACTTCAAAAGCGCCTGAACAGTATTGACGCGACGATCATCCTCACGCGCAAAACGATGGCGATCCCGCAAAAGCTTGTGCCGAAGGGGTCGGGCATCGCCCCCGGTTCCTGGACCGGACGCCCCGGTCAGCAAATCGACTACAACCAGGAAGCCGGCGCGCCTTCAACCGTCCCGTCTGCGGGCGTCGACCCGTCCGTGTTTAAAGAGCGCGAACAGGTCATTGAAGAAATGAAGATGTTGTCCGGCGCCATGGACATTCTAACCGGAGATCGCCCCCCGGGAGTTAACGCCGCCTCCGCGCTCGCCCTTCTTTATGAGGTCGGGACCGGCAAGCTTTTTCCGATGCTTGATCGTTGGAAGCGGTTCGTGGAAAGCTCGCAGAAAAAGCAGCTCCGACTCATTTCGAAAAACTACAAAGAGCGACGCGAAGACTTTATTCGTATCATGAAGCGCCGCAACACCGATCTCTCCGAGAGCATGATCGACAACTTCTTGGGTGCTGACCTTCTCGATAACTGTAACGTTGTTGTAGAGGCGGGCTCCAACGTGCCGAAGCTCGAAGCCATGAAACAGATGCGTCTTCAGGAGGCCGCCCAGATGGCGGCTATCGACCTCTCGACTCCCGAGAATCGCGCAGAGTTTCAGCGCCAAATGGGCATCGTAGGCTTTGACAACGATATTGGACCCGACAAAAAGCGGGCTGAGTGGGAAAACGACTGCCTTGACAATATCGTGTTCAACCCTGAGCGGAAGCCGGTGGTTCTCAACTGCGACGATGACGCCGTCCATATCCAGGTACACGAGCGCCGCATGAAGGAACCCGCCTGGATGGAATTGGATGAGGCGGTTCAGCAGGCCTATATGGTTCATGTCGAGGAACATAACTCAGCTCAGGCGCAAAAGCAACAAATGCAGATGATGCAGGCGATGGCCACAGGCCAGCCGCCGCAGGAACAGGGTTCTGCTAACGACCCGACGCAAACGAAGAGCTCTGGCAAGGGCGCTCCTTCCGATGTTCGTGAAGCCGCAATGGCGGCCGACATTCCTCCAGGAGAAAAACCCGTTTGATTAATCCAAAGACTAAAAAGCGCTGGAAAGTTTATTGTGGATTCCCGAGCAACGGGAGCGTTGCCGATTTCCAGCCGTACGTGATGCGGGAGCTCGTCGAACGGTACAAAGACGAAGTGGAGCTCGTGTTCCCCGAGCAGCTTTGCCACCGAATCTTTCACGACGCGGCCCGTGAAGGAGTTGTTCAGGAGTTCTTGGATACCGACTGCGATATTTTGTGGATGATGGACTCTGATATCGTGCCGCCCAAGCATGTTCTGGACCTCGTCACGATGCACGGGGATCAATGGCAGTGCGCAGGAGCGCCATACCCTATTTTCATGGCGCAGCCCGGGGAAGCACAGCGGCAAGTAGTAATCACGGCCTATAAGGCAATCGACCCCCACCCGGAAACCAAAAAGCCCCGCCTAGCCCCGTGCGCCGTACCAAACGAGGGTATGGATTGGGTGGATGGGCTTGCTACCGGGTGCTTATTCATTAAGCGCGAGGTGTTTGAGAAGCTCGAGCGGCCGTTTTTTGAATTTAAGTACGATAAAATTACCCGGCAGCCGGTCGAGGGCGAAGACATCGGCTTTTGCCTTAAAATGCACCGTCTCGGCATCAAGTTCTTTACGGACTACGGGATGGTTTGCAAGCATTACAAGAACGGCCTCGACCTGCTTGAGATCAACAATTACGCCATCTCTCTGTGTAACAAACACATCCAGGCGTACAAAGAAAACATGGATAAGGTTCAGGCACAGCTAGACGAGGTCGCAAAGCGCTTCCAAAAGATTATCGCAGAGAACAGGGCGCTCAAGGCGCAGCTTGCTTCGATGCCACAAGTTTCAAAGAGCGGATTAGTTAATCGCGACGGAAAGCCGCTGATCTACCGCTAACAAGTTTGGGTTGTGGGGTTCGAGCCCCCTCAGGTGTGAGTCGTTAACTCGGAAACACATAACGGTCGGCGAGCCCAATTCATTTTCCACGTAACCGCGTTCGTGGGCGCAAAGCAGACTTCTCGGTTCCGACGGGCCGGGCGTCTCTCGCTTATAGCAATCCGTCTGGGCTTTGGTTCGCCCACGGCTCGTGCCCGCCATCGCACGTAAAAGGAACCTATGTTTGAAAATGAAGGTACTGAGATCGAATCCCAAACTGGCGTAGAGACCGAGGCATCGCCAGAGCCTCAAGTCGAGTCTCAGCCGGAGGCGCAAGAAGCCGCCCCCGCTCAACCCAAAGAAGTCCCCTTTCACGAACATCCACGATGGAAAGAAGTGATGGAGGAGCGCAACGCGGAACGCCAGGCCCGCGCGAAACTCGAAGCTCAGTTGCAGCAGATGCAGCGGCAGTTTCAGGAATCGCAACGGCCAAAGGAAACGCGTCCCGACTTTAACGAAGTTCGCACCAAGATGGCCGAACGTCTTAAAGGCATCGACCCGGAGTTTCAGAGCTACATGTCCCTCCTTGAGGAACAGGCTTTGTCTAGCAAGCAGGAGCTTGCGCGGTTCCGGGAAGAGCAATTCGTAGAGCGCGCGGTATCGAAGTTCGAAGAGCTGAATAAGGCGAACAATGTTCCCCAGGAACTCACGCCCGTCATTCGTGCTCAACTCGACCAGATGTACGCGCAAGGCAAGATTCGGAATCTCGGAGATCTCGAAGCTGCCTACAAATCCGTTCATGAGCCGCTGAACAAGTTTCTCGCGGACCGTGAAAAACAGGCCCTCGCTAAGTACACGACGGAGAAGAAAGCCGCCGCGTCTAAGCCCGCTGCCCAGCCGAAAGGCAAAGCGCCGGGAACCCCGGGCCAGTCTCGGACCCCTACGAATCCGCAGGACCGTAAAGCGTCCATCGTTGCGGAAGCAATGCAACACCTTAGAGCCTCGAAAGAGCTCTAAACAACTCACACATAGGTGAATAATGGCTACTGATATTTCTACAATCTCTGGCGTGCTTAAGCGCGTCTATGGGAAGCTTACTGAACAACAAAACCTCGAGCACAAAGCTCTTGACGAAATCGGAAACTCGTCTACTAAGTACAATCCGGGTGGCGCGGGATTCTACGGCGCGATCAACGATTGGGGTAACGAATCGGTCGGCGCTATCAACGAAACCGAACAGTTCCGCACGATTGATAACGAAGACTACAAGCAATTCGTCGTTACGCCGAAAATCAACGTCGCTCCGATCCAGTTCTCCGGTCTTTCGGATGCGGCTACGGATGGCGACGATGAAGCTTTCGTTTCGGCCGTCGTTGACGCGCTCGAAATGGCGAAAGAACGTCTCCTTAAGGACGAAAACCGCCAGTTCTTCGGACTCGGTAACGGCCTTATGGCGCTCATTGGTGGTAACGCGGCTTCGAACGTGACGTCGTTCACGGTTGATTCCGCTCAATACCTCCGCGCGAATATGGTCATCGACGTGTACAACGGCGCCACCCGCACGGTCGCTTCGAAGCGCATCACCCAAGTCGATAAGGTCAACAACATCGTTTATCTCGGTGCGGTTACCCTCGGCGCGGCCCTCATCACTACCGACCAAGTCGTTAAGGAAAACATCCGTGTTTCCGCCCCGACCGACGGTAAGGAAATGATGGGTCTCCGTGGTATCGTTGACGACTCGACGGACCTCACGACCTTCGAATCCATCTCGGCCCTCTCCGAGCTCATCTGGCGCGGTCGCCGGATCGACGCCTCGTCTGCGAACCTCACCTCCGACCTTCTTCAGCGTCTCCTTGATGACACGAAGATCCTTGGCGGCGTGGCCCCGGACATGATCGTCATGCACCAAAAGCAACGCCGGAAGTACCTCGACATCGTCGTTCCGCAAAAGCGTTACAACGATCAAGCGATGGACGCCGGACACGGGAAGCTCTCGTTCAACGGGATCGACCTGTTCCTCGACGAAGACTGCCAGCAGTCGACCGTCTACGCCCTCACGAAGAAGCACATCCAGAAGTACGAGCTTAAGGGCTTGCACATGGGTAACAAGGACGGCTCGGACATCTATCTCCGCCAGTCGAACTTCGACGTGTACCAAGCGTACTGGCGCCACTATTCGAACTTCGGTTCGGATAAGCGCAACGCTCACGGCAAGATCGTGAACCTCGGCG
>JACCDR011943519.1_pt1 | contig 14113 bp, 5 predicted proteins | sample 7446431 | NCBI WGS metagenome assembly JACCDR01 (sample SAMN15323443, study PRJNA562643) | freshwater metagenome | isolation source: river surface water | place: USA:Blue River Watershed | collected 2017-08-17 | reverse complement strand
TGGCCGCGTCTGTGAGCATGTCATAGTCGTCGATGTTACCTCCAACCTTGAGATTGTGGTAAATGTTTCTCACGACAGGACCATATCCCAGATGTCCATAGATGGCTTTTCTACCATTGGGGCCTGATCCGAATAAAGTGTATGTGGGTACACATATGTCTATAGCATCTCCCATTCCAAATATCTTCTTGAATTCACCAAGTATATTTGGAGCAACAGTTTTCCCTATGTTCATCCAACCGGCTCCGCCATAGGATACCTCGTCGATACCGAGTCCGAACAGATTCTTGATTTCGTTGAGTACGTCCGGAGCGACAGTTGCTCCAATCTCTGCCCAAAGTCCTCCTTCTTGGCCACTTCCGAATTCTCTCCCTGTCACTGCCTTAAAGATCAGTCCGGCGGGTGATATCTTTTTAGTGATATCCCATAGCATATCCAAGAATCCTCCTGCATCATCTCCTACTCCACTTCCAAATTCTCTTCCGGTTATTGCTTTGAATATCATTCCGGCTGGAGATATTTTCTTCGTGATATCCCAAAGTGCATCCAGAAATCCTCCCGACGGGCGTTGTCTTACACCCGCTTGATAGTCTCGCAGACCCTCACCAATCATCTCATCATAATTACTACATCCATATCCATTCTGTTCGATATGACCAAGCATGTGTGGCAAGAAGTCTCTGTTCTGATACGTTGATAATTCCGATAGTTCTCCCCCTACTCCCCGTCCCAGATGATCATAGACATCCATAATAGCGCCATGTCCAAGCCAGTTCTTCGAAGCGGTGTTCGCTGCCCAACTCCAGAGTTGCTTCATGTAACTGTCGTTAGAGGTCGATGTTGTCGCCTCTTTCGTTCCATCGAGTATTGTCTTCTTTAGCGCGTCGGTGATTCCGCCATTTGTGGAGGGCTTGCCAATCAGAGATTGTACGGCCTTCGCCGAATCATTCAGGCTGTTCTGATATAATTTATCTTTTTTGCGATTATCGACAGCCTTTTGCATGTGGGCGGGTATCGCGGGTAGAAAGGTCCAATCATCTGGTGTGGGCGTAGGATTCCACTGTGTTGGTTTCTTCGCAAATAGACTCTTCAGCCAATCGAATATACCGCCTCCCGCACTCTCATTGATTGAATATAGGATACACGGATCCTCGAGACCGAATCCCAGATTTATATTACCAGAATATGGATTAAAGATTCTAGGCAACGTTGCATCTACCCCATAGATAGGATCATACTCTGTGTGCGTTGTACCATACGTTCGATTGGGCTGTGATGGGGCCATTAAGTATCCTCCATATCCTTGATACGTGGGGTTAACTCTACTAGATCCCAATTTGTTATCGACTTGGTAATTGGTATTGAAGTCTGGGAAATTTACCGTGTATGGAATTCCTTTTGTCCAAGCCAAATCATTTATGCCTGGGGCAGGATGTGGGCCGCCCATGCCTATGCTGGTGGGATTTATGTCGTTGTACCATTCTGGGGGAGGAAGACCCGATCCAGATCTTAGCCACTCTCTAGGAAGTGCCTCTGTGTCGTTATTTCGAGGTGGAAGTAATGAGAAGTCGGCCATTATTCGCTTTCCTCTCCCTCTCGACCTATTCTTTTCAAGTTGTCCCATGCCTATCACAAGTCCTCTGCCTAATCGCTCTCTTGGAGTGAATCTCATTCGATTTAGAGGGAATCCCTTTCCGAGATTTAGGGGGAATCCCTTTCCATTGAGAGGAAATCCTCTTCCGTTATTAAGAGGAAATCCTCTTCCATTATTGAGTGGAAAGCCATTTCCATTTAATGGGAATCCATTTCCATTCAATGGGAATCCGTTTCCGTTCAGAGGAAATCCATTCCCATTCAAGGGAAATCCGACGCCATTCAAATTACCCAATGGATGAACTGATGTCATGTCATAGAATGGGGGAGGTAAAAAGGAGGATGTGTCTAATCGGGATTTTTTCTGTAATTGCCATGGTTGGGGGGTCGGCGAGACTTGTGGATATGCCCGCTTCATCTTAATTTATCTGGGTTTTGGTCTGATATGCAAACTCACATATGGCCCTACAAAAGATAGAATCTTCGTAAAAATCAGGAGCTTCGTTGAACAGATTATGAATCTCTATGGGTATACGGTTGATTGCACCCACTGACGAGGGCTGACGCATTGCCACATCTTTTACGTCGTTTATGTCGAGTTTATAGAATTGAATGCCTGGAGTATCGAATGTATCCATTCTAATGAGTGTACCAATTGCGACTAAGGAATCTTTCAGTCCATTTATCTCCGAGATTTCGACCGCCGGTGAGACAACCGTGATCTGTGCATCTCTAAACGCGAAATTAGGCGTTTGAACGAGGCGAGATTCTGACACGCGGTAAGGAGTCATTCTTCTTTGTCTTTTAAACCTTCTCTTCTGTCTCGTGGTATGTGTGGCGGTAGCTAAATATATATTGGTGACTGCCCAATCCAATAATTCCATATCTGTCATAGCTACGAAGGTTGAACTCATGTATGTATTCAACCACGGCATTTCCGTTGGATAGTTATCCAAATAAGTGGCGGCGTAAGCCCATACATCCCCCGCTTTACCAGTAGTGCCATCTAGGAAGTTAACGTGGGGGGCTATCTGGCTTTCTATGACGTTGGTAGGATCGTCCTTAACGAAAATTGTATGTGTCAGGGGATTACCACTAATGGGAATGTCGCTGGTTTCTTCAACAGGATGTCCTTCTACAGACAGTAATATGACTGAGAATAGTACATCTCTCTCACTCGATGAAATTTTACTTATCTGACCGAAGTCTTTAACCGATTGTCTAAGATCCGGTTCACTCTTCACAGACCAAGAAACGTCGGATTCTACGCCATCTTTCACTCTTCTTATAGATGTTGTATCAGTGATCGATGGACGGTTTATAAACCGGTAGTCTGTCTTTGGAAAATCCCCCTCTAGTTCCCCTCTTTCAACATCATATTGATTATCCGAAAAAGTAGAGATATATCCACCCAAATGCAAATCCCTATTTATCATATTCTTTAGAGGTATACGTCGTTTCCACACATTACCCGAGGGAGCCGGAGGTTTAACTGTGGTGGGAGGTGTTATTCTAAATGGCGTAACTGGAATTATAGTCGACGGCTCTATAAGTTCTATTTTTTTTGGAGAGTCCGTCTCTTGAATGGGTTTATTCGAATTTATACAGACCGACGAAATAGACTGTTTTTTATCTTTGGTGATAAGTAACGATGCCTCCGATCTGTCTCGAGCCGTACTAGTAAATTCTGGGAGATTTGGGAAACAGTAGTCGGTCCATTTCCCCACTTCATATGATCTCAAGAGGTCGAGTGGATACTCATATGGAACTAGCAGAGTTCTACTGAATAACTCAGATATTCTCTCTCTATTGGGGTCAAATGTATAGCCCAATCTATGAAAGTAGAGATTTTTTCCCAACTTGTGGAATATTTGATAGTATAATCCCCACATTATACTCTTTATATCTTGTATATTATCGAATTTAATTTCTTCCCAACGTGGATCATACTCAGCTAGGTCGCTGAGGGTAAGAGAGAGTAAGCCTGGATAGTCTATCACAACAAACCCATTAGTTTCCCTACGCAAATGATTCACCATATTATAATAACTCTGCGTGTAAACATATCCAACGTGTAACGTGGATCCAATCTTAACATCTTTGACCAGTATCTGCTCAATAAGCTTATCCCTCAGCACATTTAATACATCCGCCCCCGCCACAGAGAACGCATCTATCGTATGAATTTCTATGGTCATTTTCGTGAGAGCCAGAAGTTCAATATCAGATATAGGAGATCTCAAATTAGCGAACCAAACAAAATCAGGTTGTTTTAAGAGAGGAGAGGCAGTGACGAAAGTGTTGGGCAGGTTATCCATCTTAGGAATCTAAAGGTTGAATTAAATAATTCTCATGAGAATTCTCATGGTAGTAAACTCCCTGAGGATAATGCTTGTGGTTCCACGCCCAAAGCTCTCGTTTATATCCACTACGCTTTGTCAGCCTAATCATGGTCGGACTATCTTCAACATTTGGTAAATAGCCTCGCCTGTCAATGAAATTACGAATGATCCTACTATCTATCATGGGCGTTTCTGATTTTATCACACGTTTTATCAAAGTCTCCCCCTTTTGCAACTCCCCCACATCCTCGACCCAATAGAATTCATTAAACTGCTCACGAAAGTCAGAGGGTAACTTATCCGTGAACGATGCCTGAGTCATGACGAACATGATTAAATCGTTGTGATTGGCGTTTCTCTTGATTTGCGTTTCGAGGGTCTCGCGAACCTCTTTTTTCACAGAAGTTGTGAGACAATCATCCAGAACCAGTATACGTTTCTTAAAGGTCTCGGGTATGTCGTCAAGCAATTCTTTGGCTTCATTGCCATCGACGGTAGTATAGAATGGATCAGTATCGAAGATTTCGAACCCTTTCGCACTTGGCTCAACACCAGTGAAATTCATCCAAACGACCCCTTCAAGATCGGGGGGGAAGAACTCTCGATGTTTGACAAAGTCTAGTATAGCCCCAGTCTTACCACGCCCTGAGGGTGCAACCACAAGACACCTCGAGTTATATGGTATGTGTATTTGGGTCATCCTTACCTGTATCGGGCGAAGAAAGTCGAAGTCTTAGTAATCGTGCTTCTTCTAATGAACAGAAATCAACCAAAGAATTCATTAACATAACATCTTTTATTCATAATAGGTTATAAGTTTTACGAAATAAATAGCACTCTTGAAGGACCATATCGGTTATTGGATATAATACGCCCTCTAGATCAGAATACTTGGAACTCGTACTTACTTTCGATAGCGTTCGGGTCGAAATCGTAGAGAATATGCTATAAGGAGCTATGGGCCCAACTTTCTTATGGGTAGTGCGCGAGAGAACTCGACGAGAAACTACTATGTCAGTTCCTCCTACTGCCAATAGCAAATGGATCGCAGTTATCTTTTCGTCGACGCACTGTCTCAGTAGATAAGCTCCTAGTCGCACCTTGAATTGAGGGTGCAGACCCATAATATATACCCTACCACAGTCCGACCCATGGACCCGACAGTTCGACCCGAACGCTAACGGCCTATCTTGTTCTATCACTTGTCGCTGATTATCACAGAGCTGATAAGCCTCCTCTATAAAGGGGGACGCCGATAATCGATAATATGCCGATAAGATACAGTGACGACAGAATTGAGTCGGTACAGAAGTTGCCCTACATCTACATTTTGGACAATTTGAATACTCGTATTGTCCCTCATGCGCCACGCACAACTCGTTCGGACTAACAGATCGAAACCCTTTGGCCCTCAGTTTAATTTCTCCAGTTCGCGAATTCCACACACAGTAAGTTTTTTGACTAACAAAGATTCCAAACGTGATATAGTCTAACTCTAATTCTACATGGAAGACATATTTCCCCAATACCACATCATACCCATCAACCTGCTTTCCCTCTATCCCCGGATTGTCCTTCTTCATCTGCTCCCACGCACTCTTCGTTATTATCATAGAGTCAGTATCACCATAGAGTAAGGCTGGTAGATGGAAGGATGAGACTTTCATCACAGACTGCATCATGACCCATCGTATGAGATGGGATCCGGCGTACATAATACTCGCATGATGTGAAGGAATTGTTGGATTGTTCCAGTCATAGCGCTTGCACTCGATCTTCCACAGCTCTAGATTTGGCACCCACTCACGTTTCGTTAGAACCTTCGTAGGATCCTTCAGTATCTTCTTCATGGCTTTGTCCAAGTGCTCGTCCTCGACAAAGCTCACTGTATCTCGCTTAATCTTCTCTCCCAGCTTGCCTATCATAGAATTCATCCCCACTTTGGCGAAATTCACTTTGGCATTATTCTTCTCGGCTTTCCCCTTCGTCTTCATATCCGCGAAGATATCGACATAGTCTCGATATAAAACGGCCTTGTTCCGATAGATGTAACCAGATTGCGTCATTTCGTATGTCCATCCATCTTGTGCCCCGATCCAAAGATGTAATGAATTCCAACACCCTTTGGCTTTTCGATATCCCCAATTCAGAAGTTTTGAGGATTCGCTTCTGCGATGTCTGACTGGAAGCGAAGATAACCAAGAATGTCCACCTTCCGGAGGAGGAGTAGCAATCACTTCGACAAAGAAGTATTTCAGTTCGTTTACAGTCACATTCTTCAAGTCATTCAACAGTTTTTGGCCCTCATACAGGTTTAGCTTCTCCGTTGGTCCTATGGGCATGGGGATTGTTACACTACATGGATAATGTGAAACAATATCGACCATACAGTATTCATCGCTTCGACAAGTTTTTAGAAGATCCGGCGTTATAACTCCTTGAACGTGGGCTCCTACCCATCCACCATAGATAGTCTCTCGTATAAGTCCTTGTGCTCTGCCTTGAGCGACGAATAGTTGATTTCCGGGGATATGAGAGACAGCTCGCGTTGCTAGAAGTAGAGCAATGCATTTCATCAACGATGGAGCTCCGAAATGATCATCTAATCGTTCTAGCTTGATTGTAAACGCTTCATACGTCAGGGGTAGGATGATTTCATGTAGTCTCACCCACACTCCCCAAGTCGCGATGACGTCCAACTCACAGTATCTCAAGCATTCTAATTCCGCTTCTTTTATCGAATGTCCTTCGATCATATATCGCTTCTCAACGGATGTTAGGCGCTTTCCCTTCACGAATTTTTTCTTTATGTCGCTGATTCGCTGGAATCTCTGATCCCATTCATCTTTAGCGCGTTGATATTCTGAATTCAGGAAGAAGTTCCTCCTGTGAAAGAAACCATCATTATCGAGCAAGCTGTTCACATCATCTTGAATAGTACCATCGACTAGAATCTTCATTGGAAAGTCACCTTTTCCTATCGGCACACCAAAGCCTTTCGCGGTGTCTCTCAATGGAGCAGGAGCACCTATATATCTCATCACATCTACGAAAGCGATCATTCCACCTCGATATCTTAAAGAGTTCCCAATGATTTTGCCCCCTCTCACTTTAAAGTCATACTTTCCAAAGAGATCGTTCGCCCGAAGATATTCTTGGAGTTCCTTGGTTATGAAAATATCGTCAAATCCAGAACTGTTATATCCCATTACGCACATCTTGCATCGACTAGGCGCTATCAGGTTTGACTCACAGTGGGATATGAGACGATCCATCCACTCGAACAAAAGTTTGACCCACATCGATCCAAATGTCTCTCCATCGATAGCATCTCTCATGTTCACCACCACGTCTTCTAATAACTCATTCGTATTTGTCGAATAATCATAATGATATAAATGATTAACCGCCAAATATGGAATGAGTTTGCCTGTAGTACGACATTGTATTGTCTCAATGTCGTAGACAAAGTAATAGACAATGTCCACATCACCCTTCGACGGTTCCATTATTTTCAATGGCACACACGCAGTCTCATCCATCTGGTACCACATTGTCACTGGCACTATGTCTTTCAAACTCCAGAGAGAGACCCCACAAGATGGTTTTCCACACTCTTCTATCGTCTTATGTCCACAATCATCGGCGTAGAACACAATACGTCTTCCTATGCACTCATCTGGCGATTTGAGGTATTCGTCCAATGTATCTGAATTTGGATAATCAATTTGACACTTTAGACTGAGATTTGGCCCAAATTTGAATATGCGGTTCTTGTAACATATAGTCAGAGTGTCAGTCAGTCTCACATCCATCTCAGAAACTGCATAATCTCGTCGACAACCCCCGTGTCATGAGTGAGTCTCGCTGTTCTGGCTGGCCTTTCGACGATCGACCACAACCATTCAGATGGCGCCTGTGGAAATAAACGAGATATGTATTCTCTAATAGACGGCATATTCGCCCCAGCCCTGCCTTCTATATATCTTCTCAACTCTAATAAGAGACGTGCTTCCACCTGTGCCTGAGGATGAAACCTATATCTCTGAGGATCGACATCTCTATCTTCTAACACGAGTTGCTCATATGCCTTTATATATTTACAATACACCACGATCTTACCCTTCTTCCCACCTATATCCAATTCATCTGCTTGAGTACCAATGTCACTACCAAATTCTTTACTGGCGTCTCTCATAGACTCATAAAATGTATCACTTACAATTCCAGATCTTAGATACGGCATTACATCGTATAAATAGAATGATGCCATATTCGAAAACCCCCCAATTTGTTCCTGTGTCATAGACAGAGTTCTATCTGTGATGTATTCCTCTCCTTCTTCTGACCCATCGCATTTAATGACGAATTTGAAGGCCCTCAGTTGAAACTTGGGATGCGCATGTCTCTCCATTCTTACAAATATTCGATGCGCCCCATCATTAAACAAAGCCTCTAGTGCCCTACTCCAAGCCCCAATTGCCCCATTTCTCTGTAGGTTCCACTCCATGATAGAACTCTGCGTAAATATATCCGTTGGCGAAACCCCCTCTATTCCCGTCCTAAACCTAATTCTTCTAGGACGCCTAATTTCCCCTATCTCGGCCGTTAGAGAATACACATCTCTTCCACTATTAACGACTTGTGTTCCTGCAGATACGGCCATGGCGAAGACAACCAACTACAAGTTCGAGGGAATCGATCTGTCAACGGGAGAAAAGATACTTGAAGTCAAATTCACAAAAGAAGGCAAGGCCCTGGGATCCCCCAAGTACTTCGAACCCACCAAGAATCCGTCCACTTACCAAGACGGACGACGTGATAGATCCCCGCCCAGAGGAGATAAAGAAGCGAATCAAGCGTACAGAGTCCCTCTTAAAGATAGTCAAGAGCGCAGCAAATTTCCATACAAAGCAGCTCAGAGAGCACCCCCTAGTGGAGCAAGGGCACATAGTTCTCCCGCCATTCCTAGGGGGTCGAAAGGAGAAGCCGCCACCCAAGTCAAAAGCCAAATGAATCAACCTAGATTTACCCCAGCAACAGCCGAATTCCTACAGAATGCCGCCAATTATGACGGTAGTAATGCCCCAGAAGTGCTTAATACTATCTACAAGAGACAGTTGGGAGATGTCAATGATCCAAATTATGATAAGACTCTACGCACCTTACAAAATATCCGCAATGAAGTCAATCAGGAAATCTTCACGAGTATCCAATCAGAACTTCAACAAATGGAACTAAGTGAAGAACCGAATGATCAAAAGTTCGTGAGATTGAGAGAATTTATACGCGAATCACATCGGATAACGGACCAATCACTTCGGGATCGACTATTGAAGCTTATCGCCTCGTCGACTTCTCGACTATCTAATCACGAGAATGAGATGCGTAAACAAGCCGATTATCAGTTTATGCAGAATGCGCAGACGTATCTGAACACAGTTCTAAATACGCCTGTCACATCACAAGATGATAAAGATTATCGCCTAGCAGCAATATCGGACATGAGACGAAGACTTATCACCATCAACGACGCCACTTCTAAGAATTTATTAAAAGCCTTCGATGAAGCCCAAAGAGCCTATGAAATAACGCCTATTCAGAGCCATCGTCCAGAACCAGACGAGATCCAAGCTGAGTGGAATATATTGAAGCATCTTATCGAAAGCGATATTCTCACTCCGGAAGAAAAGAATTCAGAAATCGATGATCTCAAGACAAAGATTATACCCTATTCAGACATATCTCCATTCAAAGAGATATTAAACGAAATGTCGAATCTAACTACACCTCCTCCAGATGTAGAATTCGATGAAGAGGAGGATTTGGCCAAGAGCAAGAAAGCCCAACTCGAAGAACTTCAGAAGGAAAAATTGGATGATACGGCCTATCACCTAAAACTAATCAATCTTCTGGGTCAGCCTGGAGGAGATGACATCACACACTCTCTTATTCAGAACGAACTCGACAAGATTCGTACTAAGAGAGAACAAGCCGCCGCAGAATCTAGCGAGAGGCAGAAATTCCTAGCGTTCAAGTCAGATTTTCAAAGAGAAATTACTGGTATGGATCCAGACGTACGAGCTCTCAAGGACATGCTAATTTCTATACAGTCATTCACGAACATTCCCTCATCTGAACGCAAGGCCTTCGAAGATAACTTGATTCGGCAAATAGATGCACTGGATAACCCTCCTAAAGCAGATATTCAAACCGCTAGAGACCACATCGAAAAAATTAAGTCTGATTACAAATCTAACTTCTTCGATCAGGATACTCTAATATCGAAATTGAGAAAGGCCAAGGCAGCTCTTGTTAGACATATCGAGGACCCACAAGTAAACGAGTTGTATAACGAACTAACTAATACTATCAACACCGAAGAGAGTATTAATCGACTAGGGAAGCTTCCAAACATCAATCAATACTACGATATCCTAAGCAATATCCTCGATAACGACGGACGATTCACAAGCCAACATAGACGTCAATTACTCGATTTAATAGATCAAGCCTCCCCATATGCCACAACCGATAGGCGGGCTGAGAATTTAATTCTAGAAGCAAGGAAGACGCTGAATGCCTTTCTCCCTCACATGGTAATGAATGACTCAGAAATGGAGGATGCTCCACCACCTCAACCTCCTACCCAAACCCCCAATCCACCCACCGCCCCGCCTCCTATTCAAACTCCCACTCAGGCCTCCAATCCACCTTCCCAAAATCCCAATCCACCCCCTCAGAATCCAAATCCCCCTGCTCCCCAGAATTCATATAGGAATTGGCTCACAGAATCTAATACTCCCAAGATTCGAAATTGGCTTACAGAACCCTCCACGAACCAACCCACACCCCAACAACCTATGCCTCAACAGACTATACCCCAACAACCTATGCCTCAACAGCCTATGCCTCAACAGCCTATACCTTCCCATAATGTCAATCCGCCACAACAGATACCAACTCCACAGAACGATTTGGCCAGTACCCTCCATAACGTCTCTCAAGAAGAACAATTAGCCTCAAACGCCGTCAACGAAGGATTTAGAGACTTAGAAACTCTAATTGATAATCTAGAGGAAACGATAAATCTAGAAGAGAGAGATCCAGTTATACAAGAAGCCATGGAAGCGGTCGAATCCACTCTTCCCGAAATTAAAGACTCTCTCGAAGATCTTCGTAGATATACCCAAGATTTACAAGAAGATCACGGCAAACTCGAACTCAAAAATCCCAATACCATCCAGAGTTCTGAGATCGAAGAAGCCAATCTTACGGCCGAGATGGTGAGAACCCAACGAGAAATTGTTACGTCTCAGATTGCCGAGGCCTTAGAGAATACTACGATAATCCTAAATAGAAGAACCCGCGCAGGACCTTCGCGCACCGAGCCCCGTTTATTGAAGAAGAGAGCCTATTATTATGATTCAGATGAAGATGATGAAGACGACTACATAGATGAGAAACGTGCCAAAATCGACATTCCTTCATTCCCCCCCTTCGACACATTGCCGCCCCCAAACCCAAAACGCCTCGACGTCGATAGATTAATTGAGATACTTAATAGAACAGATATACCCCAAATTGAAAGGGATAGATTATTACGTGAAGAAATCGAAATGGAACGGGATAGAGAGGAAGCCCTCGCCGATGAAATACGAGAACGAGAAGCGGAAAACGACATAATGAACGACGTCAGGATTGAAGAAGAATTAGAGGAAGAGCGACGTCAAGAAGAAGAGCGCCAAGAACTCGAGAAACAGATACGATTACAAAAAGTAGCTAGATTGAGGGAGGAGGCAAGACAACGACATTTGCAGAGAAAAACAAACCTCGAACTACTTGAAGCAGAAAGGGAGAGACTTGCACAAGAAGACCTCGCGATGGACATGGACAGAGAGAATGCTCTCGCCGAAGAGAACAATCTTCAGAATACTCTTGGAGATGTTCTAAATAACATCGCAGACATGGGAGTCGAAGAGAGCATACGTTCAGATCTGGAAGAGCAACAACGCCAAATGGCTGAAGAACAACGTCTAATAGCCGAACGCGCCGAATTAGAAAAACAGAAACGTCTTGAAAAAGTAGCTAAATTAAAAGAAGCCATTCAGAATATGAAGAAGACTCCAATTTATAACGACGAAGACTTCTATTCTGGATTAGAACAGACTACACAAGAGGAAACAGCCCGCCAACTCGCTCAAGAAGCCGAACAAATAAAGCAAAGAAAAGCTGAAGAAAAGCTCGCTAACGAACGAAGACGTAGGGAAATCGAAGAAATGGAGAAGGTGAAGCGAAATATCGAGAGCGATAAGCAACTGGGTTCATCATATGAGCCCCAATACAGACAATGGAACGCGATGACCGACGCACAGAAGGATAGATATATTCACGAGACTGGAGAAGCCGTAGATAATTTGACGTCGTTGTATCCACCCAATGGACAAGAGCAAACTCCCCCATCCCAAGAAAATCAAACCACTCCACCCCAAGAGAATCAAGAACCGGTCGAACCTGAACGAAGTCGCGAGGAGCAAGAAGAATTAGATGCGGCAGTAGCGTCAATAGTGGGAATTCATCCAGCATATCCTAAACGATTCCATCCACCAACCGAACAAGTAGATATGTCTGACTTAGCCGAATGGTTCAAGGAGAAAGAAAAGAGAGATAGATTCAAACAAGAAGATGAAGACTTCGCGGAATGGCTAAAGAACGAACGAATTCGACAAGAACAGAGAGCCAAAGATAGAGCCGAACACAACGCAATGCTCAATGAGAAGTACCGCAGAGAAAAAGAAGAACGTCACGCCGACTTCATATCAAATTATCCCGAGAGACCACCACCAACACACCCCATACCACCAGCGCATAAGACTAAAGATAGAACTAGGGACAGATCACCTAGGTCGGAAAGAACAGATCGCGAACATTCACCACCTCCTAGAAGAAGACGAGAATGGAAGAGAACACCCACTGGGGAGCACGCAACCAACGGCCCTCCACCCACTGGCCCAACCCCAGGAACATCTGGATACAAACCTCCTCCAAGATCTACTACCCCTCCTCCACAACCACCTCCCCGAGAGAAAAGAGCAGAGGATTTTGTGAATGAACTAAAGAATCCATCGAGATTCCCAACCCAACAACCTTCATCTGGAAATCGTTCAAATAACGTGTTTGGTGACCTAATCATCACACCCGATCTACAAAACGAAGCAAATGAAAATAATTGGCTAGAAAGACAATCGAAGACTCCCGTAATCAAACTTCCTAGAGGAAGAGACATAGCTACCATTGGACTTCCCGGAAGTATCGCTACCAAAGATGGCGCCCTGACGATTTATGCTAATTCCAATGGAGGGCAACCCATATTCAGATATATCTGGATACCTAAGCGCTATATGGAGAAACACCCCCTCAGAAGTGGAAACGAACAAGCCTACTTCGAACATATCCTCGACCGTTATGAGAAGGAACGTACCCCATTGAACGATCCCAAGCGTGTATATAACGCTCCTATTATATTAGGAAGTGACTTCATGCCAACAAACGCCTGGCAACCATTAAAGAGATATCTATATAATCTAGAAGTATATAATGATAGTCGAGACGTTAAAGATCTCCCGAATATCATGAATAAGAAAGGCAAACAGACACCAAATCTTCTTGAGATTGTACAATCTTTATTGACAGAATAAAGAATATCTGTTTATGACAATTGGCTGTGTTTACATCATTCAATATCGCCTCTCCCAACGGACTTCTCTTCTCCCGCCATCAACATCTGGGTGTAGCATTCCCTACTGACGACATCGGCCACATGCATATCGTGTAGATCACATCCGGGATAATCACATGACTTAGTCAGCATATCGGTCTTGAGAGCAATCGGACGATAATAGAGCTCTTTTATCAGGTCATACACTCCATCGCCATCCCAATCGATATTCGTGCACTCTCTCATCTCGCCAAGTCCCAGGTAGTTCGCCAATAGTTCAGCACGATTAAGAAGACGTCTCAAGTCCATTTTCTCCGTCTTCTCAGCAAAGGCCATGTCGAATAGAATATTCACGACCAGTCTTTCATACACCAGTATAAGACTGTTTCTACGACAACAGCTCAGATCCTTCGGCAAGTTCTTCCTTCGCCAATCCTCATAAATCTCACGACCGCCTTCG
>JACCDR011245489.1_pt1 | contig 14113 bp, 23 predicted proteins | sample 7446431 | NCBI WGS metagenome assembly JACCDR01 (sample SAMN15323443, study PRJNA562643) | freshwater metagenome | isolation source: river surface water | place: USA:Blue River Watershed | collected 2017-08-17 | reverse complement strand
TCGGCGTTATCCCACAGCCCGTGAAGGGGCATGATGGCAGCTTCATGTACGTCTGCAAATGCAAGGGCGGCGTGAACATCACTGTCTTTGGCGCCGATAAATTCCGCGATGCTGGACTACATCCTGACGAGTGGAAGAAAACACCGAACAAGATCACCAACTTCAATGATCCCGTTCTTATCACGGCTTCGCAGGATAGCGACGGTGACTGGATTGTTCATTCCGTGATGCAGTCGGTAGGGGTGTAACCATGAACCGCGAACAACTCGCTAACGCCTACATGCACTTTTTCGGCGTGTGGCTGGATGCGAAGTATGGCAGCGCGTTATGGGCAGTCGCTGTGTGGCACACGGAATATTTTTACAAGCGGTGGGAGGCGACATGGCAGCAGAGGTAGTGGCAATTCAGGGACGGCAAGCGCAGGTTATCCGGCGCAACGGACACAGCGGCGCGAATAGCTTTGGCTCGGTGCAGGTGAAATTCCTCGATACCGGCGAAATTAAGAACCTGCCGGACACGGTGTTACCGCGCGCTGTTTATGAGGACGAAGCGGAACTATCGCTGCCACTTCAGGATCAGGAACGCCTTGACGCTGACGAGGAAGTCATTGCGCGCGGCTTAAGCACGTTTATCGAAGTGGGTAACGCGTTACTAGACATTCGAGATAACCGCCTATACCGCGCCCGCTATACCAACTTCGAGGACTACTGCCGCGAGCGGTGGAGCTTCAGTCGTCGGCAAGCAGATCGGCTTATTGGTGCTTCTGAAGTGGTATCGAATTTAGGAACAATTGGTCTCGAAATTCCGGCAAATGAATTTCAAGCCCGTCCACTCACAGGGCTTGATCCCGAAGACCAGCGCGTTATCTGGCAGCTTGTTGTAGAGACAGCACCAGCGGGCAAGGTGACTGCCGCGCATGTCAAGTCGGTGGTGAACATTCTCAAGGATGTGGGCATTACCGGCGCTATCGACAATGGCGACGGTGAGGATATTCCCATCGAGCAAGCTACATCCGTTCATGTGAAAGCTGCCGTAACCGAAGAAACCTACGAGCGTATGCAGCGCCAGACTGAACACATCGCGGGTAAGTCGAAGTGGAAACCACTGTTCAACGAAACGGGCGCCCTGGAAACTATCGTCAGGCAATTCGACTGGATGCAATATGAACGCCAGACCGCCGGTCGGAATGTGCGACTGATGCTGCATGTGGAGGCGGATGATGCCGGGTAAATATCACAAGAGTACGCCTGAAGAAATTGCCACCGAACCGGATGCCCGCAAGCGCGCGAGAAAACGCTGGTATCGAAACAACAAAGGCAAGATCGAACGCAAGCGCAAGATCATGATCGCCATGAACTACGAAGCGTTTCGGGACGCAGACAACGAATACCAGCGCAAATGGCGGCGCAACAATCTTGAACTGGCGCGGCGCAGAAGTAGGGAAGCAAACCGTAAACGGCGCGCAAAACTGAAAGCGAACACCGCGCCAGTGGTAGCCGCCGTGAATGACAAGCTAGCCCGCCTGAAAGCGAGGCCGAAATGACCACTTGCGGCAGTTTATTCAGCGGTATTGGCGGTCTTGATTTAGGCATGGAACGCGCCGGCATCAAGGTATTGTGGCAGGTTGAAAAGGACGCCGAATGCCGCCGCGTTTTGAGGCAGCACTGGCCGGAAACGGAGATATTCACCGATGTTCGAGACGTCGGAAGAAACAACCTATCAGCAGTTGACGTTATTTGCGGAGGCTTCCCCTGTCAGGATGTCTCGGTCGCCGGAAAACGTGCTGGTCTTGATGGCGCGCGATCTGGATTGTGGTTTGAGTTTCAACGCATTATCGAGGAATTACGCCCGGCAGTCGTACTTATTGAAAACGTTCCGGGATTACTCAGCAGTAATTCAGGACGTGACTTCGGATACATCGTCAATGGACTGGTCGAATGCGGGTATTGTGTCGCCTACCGCGTGCTTGACAGCCGCTATTTCGGAGTGCCACAGCGCCGCCGTAGAGTGTTCATTGTCGGATGTGCTAGTGCCGGACGCGCCGCCGAAATACTTTTTGAGCGCGAAAGCCTGCGCGGGCATTTTGAGACGGGCAAAGAAACGCGAGAAGGAACTTCCACCACGACTGATGACAGCGTTAGAGGCGGTGATTACTTCGGACGCCAGCGCAGCGATGAATACAACGCTGATAGAGTAGCGTCTACGTTATCCGCCCGTGATTACAAGAGTGCTACTGACCTTGTGCTTGCTGCCATGAGAATGCAGCAAGCACAAGGCGGCATTTCTTATTCAGATAAAGTGTCACCTGCCTTGAGAGTTGAGCAAACACCCGCTGTTGTCGGAACACTGAGTGCCAGGGGCGCGGATTTACCCGCGCCCGGTAACGCTAACGAACTGGATTTCCTGATACCTGTAGCCATTGATGCGCGTAATCTACGCGAACAGCCGGATAACCTTTCAGGGACACTTCAATCCAAAGAGAACGGTTCATACAGCCTGAATTACACCAACCCAGTGGTTATTCGTGACACAACACCAATTCATAAAGAACAGTGGGGAACCGGCTTTACTGAGGGCGCGTCGTTCACGCGTGTTCAGCGTGAACGACAGGGCGTTGCAACACCTGATATGGTGCGCCGCTTAACGCCCGTTGAATGCCTGCGCTTGCAGGGCTTTCCTGATGACTGGTGCGAGGTAGATGGCAAGCCGCTATCTGACAGCGCGATATACAGGATGTGCGGCAATGCGGTGACGGTGAACGTCGCTGAATGGATAGCGCGGCGGATTGCAGCGAGTGAGGCGTGATGACCACTACTCAGCAGTTACACGACATGCGCGGCGCGGTATCGCATGCCATGAACGTAGCGCATAGCAGCCAGCTAGAACGCCGCGATTTCGATGAACGCTACACCACCGCCGTTGACGACAGTGAGCGCGTCAAGTTGTGCCGTGACTGGCTGCGGGCTTACGACAGGATGCAGAGGGTGGAACGCTATGTCTAGCGACGGCGAACGCGCCTTCAAGACGCTGCTGATCCAGCTTGCGAATGACTTGCCGGCGCCGGTTCCTGAATACCAGTTCTTGCCAGGACGCAAGTTTCGGATGGACTACGCTTTCGTCGAGCAACGGCTATGCGTCGAAATAAACGGTGGACGCTGGCAGTCCGGCGGTGGGCGGCATAACACAGCGGCAGACTACCACAAGATACAGACGGCGGTGGCGCTGGGTTGGCGCGTGTTCCCGGTGCTGCCTGAGCAGTTGCGCGACGACCCGCACACGGTGTTTGACCTGTTGAGAGAAGCGTTAGGCGTAAAAGAAACTGCGTAAATTCATTGCAGCGAGGCACGAAATATGGTAAATTCATTGAACGCAAATAAAACGCAGCGCCGGGAAGTTGGAGCTTCCTCGACGCCGCTAACCAGTCACGAAAGGCGGACTTTCATGTTGGCTAAGGCTATTCTAGCTTTTCCCCCTGTATTCCACAATCGAACACCCGTTCCTGCGCCCGCGCTGAATTGCGAGGCGCGGTTATGACATTCCCATCTCCAAACTACACTCAAACGCCAAATGAACTATTCGACTTACATATGGCAACCATGACCGGCGCTGAATTGAAGGTCGTTATGGCAGCCGTGCGTAAGACGGTAGGCTTCCACAAGAAGCGCGAGACGATCAGTATTAGCCAGTTTCAGCAGATGACCGGGCTATCGCGTCGCCAGGTTATCACCACCATTGATTCTGTAATCGACAAAGGCTTTATCAAAGAAGTTGGTACCGGCAAACGCGGCGCAAAACGCTACGAACTGGCTATCCAGTCAAATGAGTTGACTAGTCAAGAAAGTAGACCAGAGACTAGTGCAAAAATTGCACCAGTACTAGTGCAAAAAATGCACCAGTCGAATGCACGGACTAGTGCAAAAATTGCACCCACAAAAGAAAGTATTAAAGAAACTCCTAAAAAGAAAGACGCGCCGGTTTTCGGACCTTTCTTAACAGATGACCAAAAGTCTGACGTTGTAACGATGTATGAACACATTGTTGGACCAATGCCAGAACCGATGCAGGGTATGGTATTACTCGACCTGGCGGAAGCCTATAGCTTTGACTGGCTAGAGGATGCTCTTAAAGAAGCGGTAGCAAACAATGCGGAACGTCCCATACCATACGCCCGCGAAGTGTTAAACAACTGGCGCAAAAAGGGACGCAGCGCCGCGCCTGTCGTACCGAAAAAGCCCAACGTCAACAATGGCAGTTTCGTCAATATCCTTGAACCACTCGAGACGGGTGAGGACTTGACGCGCGGTTGGTTCCGGGAGGCGGCGCATGATGAGTAAGATCGAGCTGTCTATCTCTCAGCACTTCATGGAAAAAAACAATATCGCGCCGCCGCATACCAACAAAGAGACCGGCGAACAATCCAATCAGTGGGCATTCGCGGCGTTTGAGAATGTCGAAATGGACGCCGCCGCAATCATCGCGCACATTCAGGCGGGCAAGGCGTTCTCAGTGGCACACACGAAAGATGGACACCGCCGCCGGGATAAGTTTGTTTCATCGCAGAGCATCGGTATCGACTTTGATACCGACACTGACTGCATTGAACTGGTCAACGCCGATACACTGGCAATGGGCTATGCCTTCTATGCCTTCCCGACGGCATCCAGTACCGATGAACACCCGCGCGCCCGGCTGTTGTTTATTCTGGATCGCCCGATATTGGACGGCGGCGAATACATGCGGTTGGTCAAACGCCTGATGCATTACTACCGAGACTGGCAGCCGGATGTATCGACTAAAGACGAGGTGCGCCTGTTCTACGGCTCAAAGCAGCGCGGCATGTCTTACCCGCAGGCGGTGTTACCCGTGTCTGAAATTGAAGCCCTGCCAATGCATCCTGATGAAATACCCAAACCGCCGCGTCCTACTGGCGACATATCAGGCAATTATGACGCCTATACAAAAGTGGCAATTGAACGCACGTTGGAACGAGTGACTGGCGCTTCGGAGGGTGAACGCAATAGCACGCTCAACAAAGCGGCATTCGCACTGGGTCAACTTGCCGCCGCCGCGTGGAATACGCTTACCTTTTCAGAAGCGGAACGTTTGCTATTGAACGCCTCGCCTCTGTCTAGCAGCGAGACACAGGCAACGGTTAAAAGCGGATTAGACGCAGGCGCTAAACAACCAATGGACGCGCCCGCGCCGCGTGCTGAAAAAAGCGCAAAGCCGACGGCTCCAAAGACTGAACCTAAGCCGCAAGTTAACCCAACCTCTCCGCCCGGTCCATTGATCGTGAGTTCATCCGCGTTGGTGGATGGACTTGCAAAAGAGTGGGCAGAAGTACCCGCCGCGCCGCTGCCATTCCCGTTGAAAGTAATGCACAAGTTTCGCGGCATGTGCCAGATGATTGCACCGGGGAAGCTGGTCGGCATCGTGGGTGCCAGCGGCGGCATGAAAACCTCATTTTGCGAAACGTTGATGGATTCATGGCGCCGCGATAACGGCGTGGATGTGCTGTATTGGGGACCGGAATGGACGCCTACTGAAATGGCACAACGCGCCATACAACGCTATGGCACGATTGAAAAGCCAACCGCCACCTATGACGACATATCGTTGCACAAGCGTTGGAACTGGGAAGAGGCGAATGAGGTGCCGTTTCAGTTGCGCGTTGGTAAGAAGATGAATGACTTGATGTATCGCAATTCGATGGATGCCGCCCAAACCTGGCGCAACTACAGAGGCGAGGGCTTCTATTTCCAGCACATGGATCTAACGCTTGATGCGCTACTTGCTGAAATAGATCGGCATATCGAAGTGGTAAAAGCGCAGCGCAGCACACTCAGGGCAATCGTTTTGGATTATGTGCAACTGATGCAGTTACGCGATGTGCGTACCGAAACGGAACGTATGGAGACGGCGCTAGGCTTGATTAAGGCGTTCGTAGTGGATCGCCAGTTAATCGGTGTTGTGGCGTCTCAGGCGCGCAAAAAAGAAGCGGAGGGCATGCGTGATGCCGGCGCGTTGCTCACGATGGAAAGTGGGCAGTTTGTGCGTTCGGATAAGTTCAATCTGGTATTGACGCTTAATCCGATTATGGACAATCACCAGTTAACGAACAACGCGGTGATTTCTGTCGAGAAAAATAGCAGTGGGCGCACCGGACAACAACGCGTGGTGATTGATCCGGCGCGCTTGCGTTGGGTGGATAAAGAGGCAGTAGCATGACGCCTAAACAACTGGCAATCGAAATTCACCGCCGTGAAATGGCACTGGCACTTCTACACCGGGAATTACAGCAGCCGCCTACGCCCGCCGGAAAGGTTCCGGATACACCCACCGGCGCGCGCGTGCGGCAAATGCTGAAAGAACGCATGGCAGGGCTAGCAGAGAGGGCGAGATGATGATATTCAAGCAAATTGACGATGTTCTCAGTGGGCGCAAAACCCAAACGCGGCGGATATGCAAAGTAGATTTAGGCGGTATTGTTCCGCCGAATGTCGTTGTTGGCGATGTTGTGGCGGTACAACCGGGACGCGGACAAAAGGGCATTGCACGAATTCGCATCACTGGTACGCGCTGCGAATGCTTACAAGACATCAGTGAGCAGGATGCTATCGCAGAAGGCGTTGATAGCGTTGCAGCATATCGCGCCCTTTGGGACAGCATTTATGACGGTCAACCGCAAAAGCAGTGGCAGGTTAATCCGTGGGTTTGGGTTATTACGTTTGAACTGGATAAAGAATACATGGCTCGTCCTGTGAATATCCCGTTGTTTTAGTGAGGCGCGATGACACGCAAGCTGCGTAAGTGTCTGCTCATGGACTGCGAGAATACCTTCAAGCCCGTACCTAATAAGCGGTTTTGCTGCGAACAGCATCGCAAAGCATCGCATGAGGCTAAGAAACGGGCGCTCTACGAATTCTTTGAAGCGCGGGCGCGGGAAAAGGGCGTATCGGTCGATAAGGTAGTGGAGGTGGAGTACAAACTGGGGATGCCGAAACTGCAAAAAGTGTTGAACCGGGCGGGCTACCGCTATTCTGAACGGACGCAGACATGGGAAGCGCTGAATGACGCGCCTTGAACGCTGGTCGGGTAAGCTGCTGGTGTGGCTGGCAGCCTCGCTGTTTGTGGCTTATGTGGTTCCCTACACCCACGCGTTCGCGGGCTTCGCGGTTGGCAGCCTGTTTGCGCTGGTGGCGGGTGAATTGTTTGAGAGATGGTAGAAGGAACTTTAGATGAACTCTGAATTTACACCCGGTCAGGAAGTGATTTGGTATTACGCCCAACGTGGGGGCTGGAATCTTATTTGCCCTATTCGTTGCAAGGTGGTGAAAGTTACAGCCAAGCGTGTTCAGGTTGAAGCACCACTCCGCAAAGGTGGAACTAAATTAGCCTGGGCGCATCCCGACAAATTGAAAGCTGTATAGAAAGGCAGTTCTAGGAAACCTTATGGGCGACCATTTTGATGATATTGAAACGGCGATTGCTGAAATCAACAAGGATTATGGACTGGAGCTAAAGGTCACATGCATGGCATGTCCGGTTCAGATCGAGGGAGAGATAGGTAATAAACACCTGTACTTCCGCGCCCGGTGGGAACATTGGCGGCTAACCATAGCGGATACGCTTGTTGATGCGGTGCTGGAAGAAAACATAGCGTATCGCAAATCGGAAGAATACGGCGAAGAGTTTGATGCCAGTTGGATGCAACCTGAAGATGTGAGCAAAGCAGTTCGGGCTTGTCTGGATCAATATAAAGAAATACAGAGTTGATGGGAAGGAGCTTCTAGACAACCGTGAATAGAATTGCACCACCAAACTACGGGAATAAACACGACGAAGTAATCGAATGGTTGCGCTGGCTGGAAAACGCCATTGTGCAGCATCACGAAGGCAAGCCCATACCCGGCGCGATCATGCGACTGAATGAAGCAAATCGACATGAACACACAGTCACGTTTGACGCGAACGCTTTTAACTGGTCTGATGCGGCACGGGAAGATAAGAAGCGCACCATGCAATGGATACCTGCTTACGAAGCGTATCTGGACTTTGTAGGTGTGTTGGAAGGCTGGAAGCAGTGGTCAACACAGGACTACCAGCAGGCACAGTTCGCCATTCAGGGTGCAATCCTTGCCCTGAGCCAACACAACCCGCCGAAAGAAAACCCCGTTAAGTATTAGAGGGTATAGAAGGGAGGTTCTAGCCATGCCTGATAAGTGCCAAGAGTGCGGCGATGAAATGGCGATCAATGAGTACGGGCTAATTTGTACTGCTTGTCGGGACGATGGATTTGCAGAGCAAGAGTGCATTCATCAATTCCTAGACTGGCAAGGCTTTTGCGTTGATTGCAATGAGCAAGTAGGTCTCGCCGGTTCAACTTTGCAAGGGGAATAGAAAAACGCATGATCTTCAGCCCGCATAACCCGAAAGGAGCATGATGACCGTCGAAAGCGCCGCAATCCGCATGATTGCCGTCAAAACCAAATGCAAAACCACCGAGTTGGATCGCTGGCAGCGCGAGGTGATGATTGGCGATCTGGATTATCTGAGCAACACCCGCTGCAACCAGCGCCACGTCAACGGCGAATGCCGCTGCTTTGAGCGCTTTTCGATGGAACGTATCGCGTCCATCGCTATGCAGGCGCATGTCTCGCGGGATAAGGTGATTGACATCTTACGCGGCGTGAGCATGATTGCCGAACTGCGCGATTATGAGAACGTCGAGCCGTTTGCGCCCGACTTGCAAAAGCGGGTTAAGAACAGCCGCCGCCACAATTATCCTGCGCCGGGCCAGCAGAAGCGCAAGCGCGGGCGACCATCGCTGCATGCCGACTTGAAACGCGCGGCTCTCGACATGGCGAAACAGGGCAAAAGCAGCCATGAAATTGGCGCTAAGATGAATATCTCGCATGTGACGGTGTTAAACTGGATTAAGAGTGAAAGGGTGAGCGCGTGATCTGGGGTGAATTAAGCGAGTATGACAAGCCGTATGTGAGCGCAGGGTATTCCATATCCGTAATTGAACAATACGGTAGCACGTACTATGTTCCTAGTCGTAGAGGCGTTCTATTTAACGACAAGAACGGCAATGTCGTTTATTTTTCATCGAAAGATGAAGCGCGGCGTTTTATTGAAATCATGTACGATGTAGACGTTGTTAATTCATTGAAGCGTGACGAGTGATTTATTTACCAGCACTTTCTCGCGTATTCGCTTGACACGGATCAAAACGGGTTTATCCTATTTCCGACGCATCTACGCTTAATGACGGCAGTGGTGAGGACGGCTTTAGGCGCGGTAGGGCTAGTCTCTGCCGATAGTCTCCCTAACCACGAATAAGCACAACCGTCTCACTTCCTCCACAATCTCCCTCTTTTTGAATTCAGAACGCGGCCATCACAACAACCGCGTTCATTCACTCTTTGCGTTAGAAGGTTAAGTTTTGGTTTGAATTAGCGCGGTGGGGCAGGTTGGTGAGGACGATTGAGGCGTCCACTGTCGAAGCGTCGGAATGACATTCTGCCGTCGGGAATTGACTTCTTATAATCCTAGATATACGCGGTAAGTGGACGGCACAGGCGTCCTGTGATCAACCCGTCAGTTGTTTGTAAATGCGGTGTAAACGCGTTAAAATTTAGAACAAATAAGCGTCGCCGCGATGCGTTCAACATCCGGCGACATGAGCCACAGTGAGGTAAGCACTATGACTGACCACGATTCTACCATTCCCCTGAAAAAATGTAAAAAGTGCGGCAAGGAATATCCGGCGACTAGCGAGTTCTTTCGTCTTGATCGAAAGTGGCTTCTTAACGCTTGTAAGGATTGTGAGCGTTCACAGAAGCGCAAGTATAGTCGAGAGCATCGTGAACACACCCATGATTACTGGCGGGCGTATTATGAAACACATCGAGTAAGAATTCGTGCCGAACAAAAAAAAACATACAGCGAGAACGCTGAACGTATCAGGGAAGTCAGGCGCGTTCAACGTCTGGAAAATATTGACGAATCACGCAGACGGGGACGTCAGGCTTACTGGAAAGACGTCGAGACGACAAGAAAAAAAAGAAGAGAATATAGTCGAGAATACAGAGCTAAAAATCCAGAAAAAGTTAGAAAAATAGCTCGTGAGTGGGTTAAAAGGAATCCTGAAAAGACAAGAGTTTTCGGTCAAACTCGCCGCGCGCGTGAAAGATGCGCAACGGGAAAGTTCACGTTATCCGACGTAGATCGTCAGAAAGCGATGCAGACAGATAAGAGAGGAAGGTTATGTTGTTGGTGGTGCGGTTGCGTTATTAGTGAATACCAGATTGATCACCGCATCCCTCTCGTAAAAGGGGGTTCTAATGCACCCGACAACATCTGTTTAGCCTGTCCAAATTGCAATAGACATAAGCATGACAAGCTCCCTCATGAGTGGAATGGAAGATTGCTATAATGTCGCGCATTCCACGCTTCGAAGACAAAGTTCTATATGCAGATTTTCTTTCTGGAAAATCACATCAACAGATAAGTGCAGAACGCGGTTATACAGTCCAAAGTGTTAGGCGCAAGATACGCAACGCCAAATATACGACACATATCCAAACTTCAACCGTTATCCCGTTTCCAGATGAGACGGCGCGTAAGGCGATAGAGATACTCAATGCGCCGACGGAAGCCGAGGACATTGAGGCGGTACTCGAAAAGCACGCGCTGGAGGACATGGCGGCTATCGAGGCGCATGTTCGCAAGCTGCAAGCGGCGGGTGATTACTGGAAAGTCTTAGCGATTTACGACCCGCACATTCCTGATCACCACGAGGCTTCATTTCGATTACACGTACAGATAGCGGCGCGATTACAACCTGCGATGATTGTATGGGGTGGCGACGTATTCGACTTTGAACATCTGAGTAAATACCCGGCGTCCAATCGCAGTGGCAAACGCGACGTATTGAACCCGATACGCCAACACTGGCCGCAAATGGTGAAAGCGTTCCAGACCGCCGCGCCGAACGCCTTACAAATCCTGATGGACGGCAATCACGAAAAGCGGCTCCAACTATTCAACAGCGAACACATTGAAATAGGCGATACCGTTGAGCAGCAGTACGCGCACCTGATACGACAGGGCGGGCTAATTAAGTGGCGCAATCGCAAACATGAAGTCAAACTGCCTAATTTGCTTTTACAGCACGGTAAGCTAACCAGCGAACACGCTGCGCTAAATGCCCTGAAAAAAATCGGCATGGGCTTAACCTACGCGCAAGGGCATATCCACAAGTTTCAGAAATACGTGCGGGTACAGCGAACCGATACCGGGCGGCGCTTAGTCATTACAGTGGCAGCGCCCTGCTCATGCAATATACCCGCATCGTATGAACGGAGTAATTTCGAAGATACGCCGGACTGGGTTCACGGGTGCATCTCGCACTTGATTAATCCGCACGATGTAGACGTTCACGAAGCTGAATACCTGTATCATCCACGAAAAGACGGTTCACTCGCCACCGTATTCGGCGCCGAAATGCTCACCAGCGAACCGCCGGATATACGCTATGACAAAGGTCGGTTTAAGCAGAGGGCGGCGTGATGAAACAACAAATATGGTTCTGTGAAGTCTGCCATGCGGTATCCAGAGTTCCAATTCTTGAAGGCACGATTGGCTACGTTGTGCAGGCGATCAAGGATGATCATCGCGAGACCAGTCCTGAGTGCAGCGTCCCCATTGAACAAATACGTGTGCTGTCTATTGAGAACTTACTCAGGCAGACAGATTTGCCAGAGGAAATCATACAGCCGGTAACGGAATTGTTAGAGAACATACCGGACTAGACTGACGCACACGACCCACTAGCACAGCGAATTGAGAGATGGCAAACAAGAAACTAGCGCCGCAAGTTCAAAGGCAAGTAGATGAGATAACGGATCAACATAAGGCGCTGGTCAGTGCAGCGAAAATTCTACTTGAGTGGTTGATGACGCAGTTTGAGAGCATACCGCAAGAGAGAGCGGAGGAGAGCGATGATAACTGATAATTTGAACACCCTTGTAAAAATGAACATTGACCCGGTTGTTCGACCCGGAAATACGTTTATGGATTATCGGGTTATCGTTAACGCAAACGTTGAAATTATTTTTGAAGACATAGAAGCGAATTTAATAAAACATATCGAATCTCATGACGCCGTTGTTGGTTGCGTTGCGTGGCTATGGAATAAACGAATTGTCGAGGCATTACGCCGTCGGCTTGCGGTCAGTATTGTGGTGACTAAAGAGGAGAAATTTGATCGCATCACGATGAACGCATTGCCAGCAACAATCGGCAATTTTCGACATGAACATAATGACAACCTTGATCCTGTCAAGCGGTTAATGATGAAGATGGACGAAAATGTCATTGACGCTATTAGAGTGTGCGGGGATAAAGAGACCCAACCACTAATGCACAACAAGTTTTTGGTCTTTCTTGATAGATTCAAATACCTTAGGCAGGATACAAATACTGGCAAGTTGGTGGACGGGGATGCAAGCAATACATTAATCCCTGTGAAGGTTTGGATGGGATCATTCAATTTTACTTACAACGCAACAAAATCATTGGAAAGTGCTTTAGTGCTAACAAGAGGTACGCGCACGAAGGAAACAACTGTAGCGCGTGAATTTTTTAACGAATGGACGCGAATTTATGCGATCTCTAGTCCACTGCGATAACCATGCCAACTAAACGACGCCGTTACAGCGATAATGACAAGGCGACGGCGCTTGCGATGTACGATGCCAACGGCGGCAATCTGTATCGCACATCCCGTGAATTGAAAATCCCGCAATCAACCCTTGAAGAATGGGTTAACGGACGGGGAACTAGCCACGACGTTCCGGAACTTCGGAACGAAAAGCGGCAAGAGCTACAAGAGGTCTTGCGTGATCTCGCTTACGAAATAGCGGGTGCTATGCCCGCCAAAATTAAATCAGCCACACTTTCCCAACAATCCACCGCTTTAGGCATTGTGCTGGAAAAGATGCAGTTACTAAGTGGCAAGGCAACTGAACGCGTGGATGTAACAGACTGGCGCTCAGAGGCGATTGACTACATCAAAGCCGGCAAAGTGGATTATCAGGAATTGACAAAACGACTTGGTACAGACCTTGCAACCGAGTTATTTAGACAAGCTGGCGTGGAAGTCGTACAAAGCGCAGATTGACGATCCACCTGCAATCACCCTCACCGATTACAAACGGCATATCTATAGACGCTATCAGCACGGCGCGCACCTTGAAGCATTAGACGCACTGCTCACACAAGTATCGCGCTACATCGAAAGCAACGGGCAAGAGGGTATCGGGCGCGCCATTATCGAGATGCCGCCGCGTCATGGCAAGACGGTCACGACTTCGCGCTTATTCCCAACCTGGCACATCGGGCGCAATCCGGATCACCGGATTATGCTGGTCAGCTACGGCGCTTCATTAGCCGAAAAGAACAGCCGCTATGCGCGTAATCTCATTCAGTCACCGCGCTACACCCAACTTTATCCACACGTCCGCTTAGCGAAAGACAGCAAAGCGGCTGATGCGTGGGATTTAGAGGGTTATGACGGCGGCATGGACGCGATGGGCATTGGCGGTTCAGCGACCGGCAAGGGCGCGCAACTACTGGTCATCGACGACCCGGTAAAGAACCGTGAAGAGGCAGAAAGTAAACTGATCCGCGATAAGACGTGGGACAGCTTCAATGACGACCTTTACACCCGCTTAGAACCGGGCGGCGCGATTGTTTGCATGATGACCCGCTGGCATCAAGATGACCTGATCGGGCGCTTGCTGAAATCGGGCGAAAACTGGCATCGCTTGCGCCTACCCGCGCTTGCTGAAACTGATGACAACATCGGGCGTTCTGAAGGCGCGGCGCTGTGGCCGGCGCGCTTTGACACGAACACTTTACGCGATATTGAGCGCACACTCGGCCCGTATTCATGGTCGGCGCTGTACCAGCAAAATCCCGTTCCTTCTGAGGGCGGTATTTTCAAGCGAGCGTGGTTCCCTATCGTGGCACATCATCCTGAAATCGTACATGCGGTGCGCTACTGGGACTTAGCCATGAGCGAAAAGACCAGCGCCGACTACAC
>JACCDR011064672.1_pt1 | contig 14114 bp, 11 predicted proteins | sample 7446431 | NCBI WGS metagenome assembly JACCDR01 (sample SAMN15323443, study PRJNA562643) | freshwater metagenome | isolation source: river surface water | place: USA:Blue River Watershed | collected 2017-08-17 | reverse complement strand
GTGGTTGTTACCAGTGCGGCGCATGGCCTCTCCAATGGCGATCAGGTAGATATATCTGGCGTATTCGGCATGACGCAGCTTAATGGCAGGATGTTCACGGTTGCAAACGTGGCAGCGAATACGTTTGAGCTTTCTGGCATCAACGGCACGGCATACACAGCGTATACCAGTGGTGGCACAGCGAGCCGGATATATACGGTAACGACTCCATGGACAGCAGCGCAATTGCGTGATTTGAAATTTGCTCAGTCTGCTGATGTGCTGTATATCGCGCACCCAAGCGTTGCTCCGCGCCAGATCACGCGCACCAGCGATACGGCATGGACAGTTGCGGAGTATGATTTCCAAGATGGTCCATATCTTGATTTAAATACTACAGCCACCACCTTCACTCTCTCAACCCATGTGGCCGGTCCCGGCGTAACGCTTACGGCATCTGCGAATACATTTGCTTCAACCGATGTTGGCAGGGTATTTCGTACCTTTCCTGGCGGCTCGACAGTATGGGGCTATGGAAAGATAACTGGATACACGGACCCGCAGACCGTTACGGTTACGCTGATTGAGGCTCCTACTGGTGCGGCCATTGCTACGACCAACTGGCGGCTTGGCGCGTGGAGTGATACGACCGGCTGGCCTTCGGTGGTCACGCTGTTTCAGCAGCGTATTCTGTGGGCAGCGAGCAATACACTGCCGCAAACCGTATGGGGTAGCGTTACCGGGCAGCTTACCAATATGCAACCCACACAGCCTAGCGGATCTGTTACGGACTCCGATGGATTCACGTTCACGATTTCCGACGATCAGGTGAATGCTATACGATGGATGAGTTCGGGTAAGAACGCAGTGGGCATAGGCACATCCGATGGCGAGTACAATATGTATGGCTCATCCTCCAGCGGTATACTGGTTGGCATAACACCAAGCAACGTGCAGATTTCGCGTGAAACCGACCATGGCAGCGTATCGAACGTGCGTCCACAGCGTATTGGCGGAGAGGTGATATTTGTGCAGCGCTCCCGTCGCAGGGTTCGTGCGGCGACGTATAATTATGCGAATCCCGAAGGCACGATTGCTGATGATGTCACACTGACATCATTGGATGCGCTCGGCACAGGTGTACTGGATTTTTCGTATCAGGAAGAAATAGACCACATCGGCTGGTTCGTGAGGCTAGATGGTAAGCTGGCTGCGTTTACCTATGACAAGGGGCAGAATATCAACGGCTGGCATGTGCATGAATTGGGCGGTTCTGCGGTGGTAGAGTCTGTGTCTGTGCTGCCCTCTCCCAATGCAGAAGAAGGTGATGATGTTTGGCTGCTGGTAAACCGCACCATCAATGGCGGAACGAAGCGCTATATCGAATATATCTCGCCTCGCTTTAATGCTGATGTGAACGGCCAGAATAGCATGTTCTATGTAGATTCCGGCCTGACGTATGATGGATACCTGGGCGCTGATATTACGCTTTCTGCGCTGACCGGTTCAGGCGTGACGGTAACGGCCAGTACAGCGGTATTTGATTCTTCAATGGTGGGCAGGCAGATACATTCTGGCGCGAGCGTAGCAACGATAACGGCGTATACCGATACTACGCATGTGACCGTTACCGTGGTGACTGATTTTACCGATTTAACCATAGATGAGGGGGATTGGAGTGTTGCAAGGCAGACGTTCACTGGACTATGGCATTTGGAGGGACAGACTGTTTCTGTGTGCGTTGATGGCGCTGCTCATAATGACGTTACGGTAAGCAGTGGCAGCATTACACTGGATAGTTTTTATTCCAAGGTTCACGCAGGACTTGGCTATGTGAGCCGTTTGAAAATGTGGCCTCCTGAGCTTCCTGAGCTTCAAACGGTTCAGGGCATGATACAGGTGGTGTATGAGTGCGCGACGTATTTCTATCAATCGCTCGGCGGTCAGTTCGGCTATGTACGCGATGATGGTACGGAGTCATTTCAGAATATTTATTTCCGCGCTCCCAATGACCCGCTTGGCGAAGCATCGCCCTTGTTTACTGGCATAAAGAAGCTATACTTGTCGGGAGGTTACAAAGAGGAGCCATTTACAATTTTCAGGCAGAGTCAGCCATTGCCCATGAATTTGTTATTTGTGGTGCGTAAGGGGGAGTATAACGAGTAATGGGATTCAGCATAGGAAAGATACTGGGAATAGTAGGCGCTGGCGCTGCCATAGCGTCGGGCATTGGCGCGTTCGCTGCTCCTGCTATGATAGGCGCTGGAACGAGTACAGCGCTTGCCGGTATGGGTGCGGGCGTATTCGGCCCTGCAACGGCGGCAGCGGTAGGCAGCAGTTTCATGGGGTCTGCTGGCATGGCATTATCCGGTCTTTCAGGTCTTGGCTCTGTTGGCTCGCTTCTCAATACTGCATCCAGTGTTATCGGCGGCATATCCAGTGTAGCCGGTGCATTCGCACAGCCAGCGTCCACCTATATGGGCGCTCAGTCTACAGCGTATGCAGCGAAACAGGCGGCGGCGAATTATCTGGATGCTGCGGAGAATTTTACCTTTCAGTCCAGCACATCAAAACTCAATGCCACGATCACAAAGGCCAATCGCATCTATGAGGAACAGCGAGCTTATGCAGAGCTTGATAGGATGCTGCGAAGCGATAATAAGGTTCGGCAAACCGCCCGTGTGGGATATGCGGCCAGTGGCGTGAAGATTTCAGGCTCGGCCATTGATGTCATTGCAGACATGGCGACTGAGCAGGCGCTAAACCGTGCGCTGTTTAAGTACGAGTCTGACCAGCGCGTGCGTGGGTTTCAGTTTCAGGAATATGCTTCAACGAAAGAGGCTGAGAATTATGAGAAAGCAAGCGTTCGTGCCAAAGAAAATGCCGCATCTGTATTGGAGGAAGGGCTTAAAGCCTCTAAGGGACAGAAAGGGTTGGCATTTACTCAGGGCTTGGATGCCATTCCCAAAGCGATACAGGGTGTGAGCAGTTTAATGGATTTCTTTAAAGGCTAGACATGGTTAAAATACCAGATTACGGCAGTACCGGCATAACCTCCCCGCTTTCTAATTCGGGCGTATCCATCGACCGCCCAAATATGGCCAGCGCAGAATTTGGCGCGAAGGCTGATAAGTATCAGGTATATGCGTCTATCGCTAACGAGGTGGATAGGGATTTCCAGCAGAAATATGATGCTGAGCGCAAGATGCGTATTGCATCGAAAACGGCTGATTTAAATCGTGCTGCGTTTGAGCTTAAAAATCAGTTCAAGGATTATCAGGACTTCGATCAGGTTCGCCCCGGTTCGAAGAAAACCTATGAGGAAAAATTTGCTGCCCCATTAGTAGATAGTATCACTGATCCATTGGAGAAAGCGGCGGTGTTTGATGCCGCAAACCGGATAGGCTTAGACCTTGAGGTGGATGCTCAGAATTATTCCAGCGCTCGCAAGAAAGATACGGCGCTTGCTAAGGCAGAGGCAGATTTGCGTCATCTTTCTCAGTCGTTCGTGTCGGCCAGCAATAACACTGCTCGTTCGATGGTTCGGGATAATTACAAGGAATATATAAGCGGCCTTGTAGATGCTGGCTATATGGATGCGGAGCAAGCGCAATTGCGCTATGTGAAGATGAATCATGATAATGCCGCCGCCTTAATTACCGACGCTGTGAACGCTGGAAATCCATTGCTTGCCGCTGATTACCTTGAGCAGAATAAGGATTATTTGTATCCCGATGACGCGGCTCGTTTAGGCTCTGCCATTAAAAATGCCAATGAATCGCAGAATGCTATACGTGCGGGGGTGTTCCAGAATCAGTTTGAGAATAACATTATTATGGCTGAAAATGGTTCACCAGATCCTCAGTATATTGAAGATTACACAGAAGCATTGCGCAGCTCTGGACAGATAGCGGCGGCAGACCAGGCAACACAGACATTTCAGAATGCGGTAATCAAGGGCGAAACGAAATCGCTATTGGCTCAAGCATCACCTGATAAGTTCAATGAGATAATTGAAGCCTCTGGCGCGGATGCAAAAACCAAAGAGCAGATGAAGAAATATGCTTTTGATGTGCAGAAGGATAGGCTTGACGACCCAGCTGGTTATGTGCAGGTGCATTTTAAAAATGAAGCAAAAACGCCAGAAGGTATGATCGCGGCGCAACAGCATTTGGGCATACCTGAATATATGCAGGGGCTTTTGAACGCCCCAATGGCAAAGCAGATAAAGGAATCGCTCATAGCTGAATCAGACCCGACCACCTTGGTAAAATCAATGCAGAGCTTATTTGCTCAGTATCCCGACCAGTACGGCTCGTACATATACAATGATTTGCGCCGCGCTGGATTGCCGGAGGATTATCTTGTTTTGGCGCTGTTGCCGCAAGATGAGCCTATTTTACTTGATGCGGCTGCAAAGGCGGCGAAGTCGTTTGATAAGGGCTATGCAGAGAAATATACCAATGAAGATAAGAAGGTGTATTTTGATGGCGTGAGCGAGTCCATGGATGATTATTACAAATCGTGGCGCTCGTCCGGCTATAGTGAGAATGAGGTATTCGGCATCAACCAAGCGCTCGGCAAGGCAGCGATGGTAATGAATTTTCACCATGAGTCTGGTGCGGATAAATCCGTTGCCGCGATGACGAAATGGGTGAGGGATTCTTATAAGTTCGGCAGTAGCAATGTGAGTCATGTGCTACGTGTGCCCAAGGCTTATGGACGTTCTACCATAGAAAACCGCCTTACCAACTCACTGGATAAGCTCGCAGGACTCGGTACGAATCCACGCACCGCTGCATACTATGGGATGGATATACCGTCCGTTATAGCGGCTGGTGATATGTATTGGGCGAATACCCGTGATGATAAGGGCGTGACGCTTTCTTACTCTGGCAAGCCTGTTCCTATCGTAAAAGATGACAAGGCGTTCACGCTTACCCTTCCTTTCGATATGATTCAGAATGCGACGCCGGATGAAGATATTGTTGCAAAGGGCATACAGATGCTTATGGAGCAGCCCGTTATTGCTCCGCTTCCAGCTGTTAATGATAATCGCCCTGCTACAGCGGCAGATGTGTTTCTGGAGGAATAGATGCCGCCACGTTTAAATCTCGCAGAGCCAGACGAACAAGCGCTCAATCCTGAATACACGGCACAGGCGCTTGACCAGTATGAGCCAACTTTCTCGCAGATCAATGAGGCGCGGTATAGTCAGTTTACCATAAGCGATGACTTGGCACTTGGAGCGATGCACGCTTATGACCGGACTGAGCCGGGCAATACGTTTATTTCCGAGGAGCAATTTAAGGCCAGTGATAATTACCGTGAGGGCATGACATACGGCACGGGCATCACTGAGCGCAGTATGGAGATAATGGCTCGTAGACAGGATGCTGCACAATATAATAATTACATCCTGGAACGCGCTAAGGGCGCGAAGAATGTATTTGCGTCATCGCTAGGATTTGCCGAGGCCACGGCGCTAGACCCGGTAAATCTTGCTTCCTTGGCGCTTCCTGTGCCGGGTTTGCGTGAGGTGTCTGCGCTTAAATCCATGGCCGCACAAGGCGCATTCGGCGCGGCAAAAGCTGGCATCATTAAGGGCGCTGTGCAGGGCGCGGTGGGCGCTACGTATTTTGAGCCGTTGCTTATGATGAATGCCGCTGAGTTCGGTGAGGAATATACATTTGCTGACAGCGCTCAGAATATACTGACCAACGCCTTGATAGGTGGCGGGCTTCACCTTGCTGGTGCAGGAATAAAAGCCGGATTCAAGGCCGGGGTATCAAAATTCACCCGCACAGATATTCCGGTTGAGCAGTTCAAAGAAGCTATTGGTAAATCCACCGTTGAAATGCACCATGACCTGATACCAGATAACGAGATTATCTTTCGGGAAGGTGAGGCTATTAAGGCTGAGAGGGCTGTGCAGGCGGAGGTGCGTTCATTAGAATCGACAGCGCCAGAAGCGATGGCTGCGCTTGAGAAGGAATACGATATAGCAACGACCACTCCAGAGCGTAAGGCGGAAATCCTGAATGAGATGGATAGGCTAGCCGAAACAGTAATCGCTACAACGCCAGAGATGCCGAAGGTTTCTGAACGCAAGATAGCAGCCGAAGCACAGATGGCAAAGCTGGAGCGTGAGTATGACGAGCCAGAAACTACGCCAGAACGCAAGGCCGCAATCAAAGAGGAAATGAGTGCTTTGGCCGATAAGCGTATCGAGGAAATTAAGCAAACCTCCGAACAAATCCGCACTGCCACTCAGGAAAAGTTACAAGCCAAACGCGATGAGTTACAGGGAATCAATCAAACGAAGCAGGAAATCGCCGCTCGCCAGAAAGAGCTTGCGGCGCAATCCAATGACAAGGTTATGGAGCGTGATTACCTTCTGGGTGATATGTGGAATAAAGTGCCAGATGAGCCGCAGCCTGATTTTGATGTTGTCAAGAAAACAGAGGAAGCCCGCGCTATGATCGATAGCATGGCGATGTCGGAGTTTATTCCGCCAGAGGTCAAGGAGCGCTTGGCGACAGAATTCACGCAATTAAATACCGAGCAGACGAGCATGTCAAAGGCGATTGAAATGGCGGCGTTCTGCTTTCTGAAAGGCGGCAAGTAATGGGTTATTGCGAAGATGAAATTTTCAAAGCGCTTGGCGATAAGCTGCCGCGTGAGAAGATAAAGAAAATCGTCAAAGAGATCGAGGAATACGGCATTTCGCGCCCTGGTATTACTCAGGCCGATATGCTGAAAAAAGCCATGAAGATGTCGGAAGATGTCATCGAGGCGTATGAGTGGCATAAGTTCAACATGGTGAGGAATGAGTCGCTTCGTGAACCGCTGCTTGCTTTGGCTGACGCCCGCATGGAGGCCGCTAAGAATAATCCATACGATGCTACAAAATCCATCATGGTCGGCAGTGACAAAAACTTTGATTCATCGCGTGACTCAACCGCCATAGCGCAGGATAAGTTGCGCCGTGAATTAACATCGCCGGTTATTGTTGAACTTAAAAAGATTGATGCGCTTGAGCTTGCCCAATCTGGCGAGCTTGATGTGGAGATCGCTACTGAGCTACTGGCATTGCAAAGTAAGGGAAAACTTAAAGGCTCAGGCAATGAAACCGCTCGCAAGATAGCCGCCATTTATAATCAGGCCGCCGAGATAGCGAGGCGCAAGAAGAATGAAGTCGGCATCAACGTCAAAGAGCTTTCTACTCATATCACTAAGCAGACGCATGATCGTGTGAAGCTGCGTGGTGGAGCGTTGTTTTATGATGTAGAAAAAGCCTACCAGAAATGGCGTAAGTTTCAGCTTGAGCATATTGATGTTAAGCGCACTTTTGGTGATGCGGCAGACGTAGAAAAGGCGCTGCGCGAAACATATAATACGCTGCTTGTGGGCGATATAGACAACATCGACCTTAATCAGTCTATGGCAGATATGGGCTCAAGCAAGCATCGCTTCCTGCATTACAAGGATGGCGCTTCGTTTGTTGCGAATAATCGTCGTTACGGTTCCGATACGCTGTTTAATTCTTTAATGAAAACACTAAGCACTGACGCTTACGATGTCGGCTTTAGGGAGCGTTGGGGCAGTAATCGGGACAAGATGTATAACGATGTTATTTCCCATATCGCCAACAAGATAGAGGATCCCATAGAAAAAGCTGAGTACCTTGCATGGGCAATCGAAGGTCGCGGCAATGGGTATATGAAGCAGATAGATGGCGGCGTTCGTGGCTACGCTGGCATGGTCGGACTGACTCGCGCCAACATTGGCTCAGTCATCCGCGATACATTCCGCATGGGCTATCTCGGCGGCGCTCAGATAACTTCATTCTTCCTTGATGGAATCCCTTATGTAATTAACCTTAAAAAGAACGGGCAGAATTATCTTGGCGCATATGCCCGTATGCTAGAGTCGCGCATGAATATTCTTTATACTTCAGAGGATAAGAGATTGTTTATGGACGTGCTTGGCGCTGCGGCAGATGGCGCTGTGCATCATCCAGGAAGGCTGCGGTTTAATGATTTCCATAATGTTCCGGGGCTGTACTCCAAGCTAACCTATGGGTTTATGAAGTACACAGGCAGTCAGCGCGTTATGGATATAGGGCGCGGCTCAGCACAAATGTTCTTCTCTCGTTACTTTGCCATGAAGCGTACTGAGGCGTTTGCCAATCTTGCGCCTGAGTTCAAAGAGCAGCTTTCGCTTTATGGTATCAAAGAAAAAGAATGGGCAAAATTTGCCGAGGCGGATGTTGAAGTCGGCCCAGATGGGCGCGAATATGCCATAGCAGATGGCATCAAGGATAAAGAAACGCAGCGTAAATTCGGACTCATGTTTAGCGATGTCGTTGATTATAGCATCCTATCTCCCGGCGCAAAGCAAAACTATTTCAATAACTTAGGATTAAAGCGCGGCACATGGGCTGGTGAGGCTATGCGCTTTGCCATGCAATTCAAGTCCTTTGGCATTACCCATCTTAACCGTGTTGGGATGCCAGCGCTGCGATCTGGAAACGCGCTTACAATGGGGCATCTGCTGGCCGCATCTACCGTAGGCGGCTTCATGGTGTTGGCAACAAAGAGCTTCTTATCTGGCAAGGATTTCCCAGATGTCAGCAAGCCAGAAACATGGGTGCGAGCGTTTGCCATTGGTGGCGGGCTTAGTATCGCTGGTGACTACAACATGGGTGTGGCGAATTATTACACACATAGCAGCGCAGAGAACTTTGTTGCAATTGCTGGTGGGCCGGGAGGCAAGGAACTTGCTGAATTGGTTAATATCACCATGGACATCATTCATAATGCCGTTGACCCTAACAGTAACAGGAATGTGTCTGCTAAAATCTACCGCAATGCCCTTGAGAAAATCCCCGGCAACAACATGCCTATAGTACGTACAGGCTTGGATTATCTCTTTTTATATGCTATACAGGAAGAACTCAGTCCCGGTTCTTTGAGAAAAATGGAACGGAACTTAAAAGAAAGAACGGGGCAAGAGTTTTTCTATCCCCCATCAAGGGTAGCGCGATGACAGTTTCTACAACAGCGAATCGTATAATCTATACGGGTAATGGCGTTACCACAGCGTTTTCGTTCCCTTATTATTTCTTTGCCAATACCGATTTGGTAGTGACGCTGACTAATACATCGGTCACGCCCAACGTGGATACGCCCCAAGTGCTGAATACTGACTTTACCGTTACCGGCGCTGGTGTACAGTCTGGTGGCACGATCACGATGACCAATGCCCCTACAAGCGGGTATTATCTCACCATAGAAAGAGTCGTTCCATATACGCAGCAAGAGGCCTTCACAGATAACGTCGCCACGCCTGCTGATACGTTCGAGGAAGGCTACGATCGCGCTGCTATGATGGCACAGCAACTACAGGATGGCATAGACCGTGCTATTACATTTCCGTCCAGTGACCCCCTTGGTCTGTCCGCTGTACTGCCCAATGCTACTGACCGCGCTAATAAGGTGTTTGCCTTTGATTCCTCTGGCGCACCTACCATTGTGTCATCCATTACCGATACGCCGGTCAGCACTTACTGGGAAACGCTGTTAAATCTGACCAGTCTTTATACCTCACGCCTTGCGCTTGGCAATCAGGCGAACAACATAAACTTCTGTTTGAATCCGCGCTTTCAGTTCCAGCTTGCAGCCCTGCCTGCGGCTCCCGCTGATAACGACCATATCTTCTCAGGATGGCGTGTGCTTATGGAAGGCGCGAACGCTGTTGTTCCTACCTTCGTTAATGGCTCAAGCCTTGCTCTTACTGACCCAGATGGGCAACCGCTGTTTGCTAATGACCGTACCCGCTTGACGGTGGGCGCTACCAATAACCTGAAATTCGGCATTTTGCATGTGATCGAAAATAACACATGGGAATTGATGCGTAACATGGTCGCCTCGTTGCAATGTGTTGCTGTTCGCAACGGCGGAGGCGGTATCAACGATCTGCGTATGGCGGTACTGGTTTGGTCTGGTGCCGGTAACGCAACCACGGGCGACCCTATATCTTCATGGGGCGCGGCCGGTACGAATCCTACTTTAGCCGCTAATTGGTCGTATGCGAATACGCCTGCTGCCATGATACCATCTGCTACCGCGCAACGTTACAAGGTCGAGAATATCACCATTCCCTCTACCGGCACGAATGGCGCGATACTCATCTGGTCAGACGATAAGACCACTACCAGCACAACGGATTACATCGAGATCAGCAATGTGTTCCTTGAGCGCGGTCAGGTATGTACTGAGTTTTCTATGCCCCCGGTGGCAACACAGACGATTAATAACCAGCGTTTCTATGAGTTTGTCGCTGGCGATGCTAAGGCCATAGGGCAGGGCATGTGTGTGTCTACCACGGTTGCGCGTATCGAAGTGCCGATGAAAGCTACAAAGCTAGCCGTGCCAACAATAGCGATCAGCAATGCCGCGCATTTTTCCATTAAGGGCAGCACTGGAAGCAATATTGCATGTACCGCGCTTGCAGTAAACTCTGCGGAATCCACTGAGGATACACTGGTATTGCAGGCAACGGTTGCCGCAGGCTTAACAGCAGGCGATGCAACCCGCCTGGTAACTTCAAACGCATCTGCAACATTTGAGATACTAGCGAGGCTCTAATGGCAACACACGATAAAGCAGTTGTATTAAGTAGGGGTGCCGCAACCATTGGCGGGACACTATTGACTGCTATAATAACCGGAGGATTTACCTTCGCTTGGAGCGTTAATGCTCAGATGCAGAATGTTGAGGAGCTTAATGACGCACATTTGCCTGAGCGCATGGTTAAGATCGAAGAACAGAACAAAAATATGTCATCCGATATTGATGACATCAAAGAAAGCGTTAAAGAAGTAAATAAGAAACTGGATATAATCATACAGGGTGGAAACGATGACAGGCGAGAACGACGCGACAGAGTGGGGCCTTAAATATTTTACCTACCGTGAATTACGCTGCAAGGCGTCATTAGGATTCAGGCTGGCGGCTGGCTTTGGCAGTGCTATTGATGAGCTGCGCGAGTCATGGGGCAAGCCTCTGATCGTCACCAGTTGCTGCCGGTCGGCAGAATATAATCGGCAGATAGGCGGCAATCAACGCAGTCTGCATGTGTATGATGCCCCATATTGGCCTACCAATGGAACGTGCGCGATTGACGTTAAGGAAACGTCTGAGCAGTTCCGCTCTTTGGCATGGGCTATGGGGTTCTCGATAGGACGCGGCAATGGCTTTACTCATCTTGATACGCGCACTGCCGTACTTAATAAAACACAAGTTATTTTCGAGTATTGATATGGATCTAAAATACGCTATTGAAAAAATGCAGGACAACCAGTTCCGGCGCTCACTTACAAACCTTGTTCTGGCTGGCGCGGCATTCGCTGCGTCATGTGGATATATCTTTGACATTGAATGGTTGAAGTGGATTCTTGAAAGTGGCCTGACCATTGCGGTTGCTGCTGGTCAGATGTATATTTCTAGCACGAACATAAGGTCTAATCGTAAACAGAAGAAACTCATAGAGGAGAAAACTGATGCTGAGAAAATTAGCGATATTATTAATCCTAAGTAGCTGTAGCAATATCGCTACAGATAAGAAGCTGTACGGCGCGAACGTGGCTTATACTGCGCTTACTGGATACATTGAGCAGTATGCCATAGACTGCACTCCCAAGCCTAAAGAAGATGCTTGCCATGCTAATGTGGACAAAGCCGCTGCTGTACTGGCGGAGGTTCATCCTATCGTGGTTGATGCTCGAAAATATACCGGAGAGGATATTGACGCTGCATTCCGTGAACTGGCAGAGGCAAACATCGGCGCTGCCGTTGCAAAGCTAACCCCGATCGCAAAGGAGCTTGGTTATGAGTAAGATAGGCGACACCCTGGTCGAGTTTGCTGGCGATAATAAGGAGCTTCTTTTCGCTCTTGGATTCAATGCGCTAGTGAAAGCGGTTACTATTTCGCTGCCAAAGGTAGCAGACGAAGCCGCAGACCTTCTCACGCTGGCAACAGAGGCAGGAAAGCTACTATTGAAATCAGGCGATATTCCACAGGAAGAATTTGAAAAGCAATGGAAGGCACAGGATGACTCGGTTGCTCATATTATCGCTCTTGCTAACGCTGACTAGCTGCGGCAACAACGCCGACCGTGATGCCGCCTGTTCATTATGGCAGCATTACCGTGGTAACGCATACCAGCCATTGGTATATCCATGAGCGAAACGAAGGTGGTGTCCGCCTGCCTTGACTGGCTGGCAAAGAATCGCATCATGGCATGGCGGAACAACACGGGCGCTGCGAAGATAGGCGATCATTATGTTTCTTTCGGATCCAAAGGTTCTTCTGATATTGTTGGCGTGTTATCTTCTGGGCGCTTTCTTGCGATCGAATGTAAATTTGGCAAGGGCCGCCAGTCGCCGGAGCAAAAGACCTTCCAAAAGATGATAGAGAAGAACAACGGATTATACATACTGGCTTACTCCGTAGATGATTTAGAACGGAATCTCGTCGAACACATACGCATCGCACCCCTCTAAAACGACCTCCACAGGCGGCACTGCCTCGAACTGCTTACAGTAGGGAGGCGCATAATATTTACACGTTTCGCACCCCCTAGTAACCGGTATGGATTCGATAAAGGTGGTCAGCTTTTTAAGCGAAGATAGCAGCAGTTGTTTGTCTGCCGGTGATAGAGTTTTCTGATCTTTCAAATTCATAATTCACCACCCTTTTATATTTATCTTCGTGTTTTACCGTGATGCGCGTGGGTTCCAATATGCCGACTGAGCGGATATGGTCTAGCGCTCCCTGTACATCTGGCGCATCTGTCCCCGCCCTACGCTTCCACCATCCTTCCGCCTTAGATCGAGCGAATCCCTCATGCTCAAGGCATATCCATTCTTTGTAGCGTCCGTTGTACGTCACTACCATGCTCACAGGCGAGTTGGCCTTATAGTGCTTGTCGTAGGTTATCTCTCGTACCTCTACGCTTTCAAATGGTGTCTGCGGAGCGTCAGACAGTATCTCGCCACCCGATGCCGTGGCCTCATGCGTCACCATCTCGCGCTCTACATATGGCTTCGCTGTACCGCATTCCTGGCAGATATGCTCCTCATTGGGATTTGCCATGCGGCAGATGCCACATATCCAAAAGCCTTTCTTCTCGGCCTTGTATTCCTTCTTGTAGGCAGGTGGCCGTACATGGGTGATAGGCCCGAAGCGCTCCACGTTGCCAGCGAAATCTAGAATCAGACAATTCTCCTTACCCTCATTCAGTCGCGTTCCCCTGCCGATCATCTGCACATACAGGCCGGGTGACTTCGTAGGGCGTAGTAATACCAGTAGGTCGATGTTCGGAGCGTCAAACCCCGTGGTTAACACATTGGCATTGGTGAGCGCCTGTAACTTGCCAGATTTGAATCGTTCTAAAATACTTGCACGTTCGTCCTGTGATATTTTTGAGTGTACCGTTTCGCACTCTATGCCACGCAGCCGTATGGCATCGCGCACATGTTCGGCGTGTTTGATACCAGTGCAGAAGAACAGCCATGCCTTGCGATTGCCAGCGATGGAAAATATCTCATCGAGTGCGGCAGTGGTGATAGCGTCCACATCCATCGCTTCTTCCATCTGCTTACGGTTATATTCTCCCGCAACGATTTTTACGCCAGACAGATCCGCCTGCGTCAGTGACGACTTGGTAATTAGCGTAGAAAGATACCCCTCATCAATCAGGCGCTTTACTGGAATATCTATGGCAACGTCTGTAAATATGGCATCATCGCCCACATGTAACAGGCCAGAAGATGTACGGTACGGCGTGGCAGTCAGGCCGATAACTTTGATCTTTGGATTGATGGCCGCCATATCTTTGATGAACTGGCGATACATGCCTGATTCATCGCGTCCACACAAATGCGCTTCATCTATAAATATCAGCGACCGCCATCCTATTTGGTGCGCTTTCTTATACACAGACTGGATGCTGGCAATCGTGATAGGGTCATGTGCACGACGCTCATTCAGTGAGGCACAATACACACCCACTGGCGCGAGCGGCCAATAATGCAGTAGCTTCTGGTGATTTTGCTCCACAAGCTCTT
>JACCDR010528114.1_pt1 | contig 14114 bp, 21 predicted proteins | sample 7446431 | NCBI WGS metagenome assembly JACCDR01 (sample SAMN15323443, study PRJNA562643) | freshwater metagenome | isolation source: river surface water | place: USA:Blue River Watershed | collected 2017-08-17 | reverse complement strand
GATCGGGATCAGGACCCGGTCGAACGGGTCGGTGGCGTCGAGGGTGACGGTGGTGTCGTGCAACGGTGCCCCCAGTGAACGGAGAAGTCCCCGGAGGACATGTGCCTCCGGGGACTCCTACCGCTTCGAGGGCCGTGTTTTACGCCCCGGCGGCGGGGCGCTGCACCACCGTGCGGCGGGGCAACTGGTGGCGGGCCTTGCGCCGGGTGCGGCCCCACAGGAAGGCGGCGGTGCCGGACAGGACCAGCAGGATGCCGGCGACCAGTGCAATGGCCAGCATCCGGCCGTTGTCGGAGCTGGTGACCGGCAGTTGGCCCATGGCGCTCGACGACGGCTTCGGGTGCCCGTAGCCGGGGTTGCGGCTGGGTGCCGGGGAGGTGCAGGTCTTGCCGTACCCGTCGTGGGTGCAGGTGACCGTGGGCTGGGCGCTCGGGCTGGGCGCTGCGGTGGGCAGCCACCGGTAGCGGCCGGACGGGTCCTGGCCGCAGATGTACCAGTGGGCGTTGGCGGCCTGGCGCACGTCGCCGTGCTCGGCGTTGCCGCAGAACGCGCCCGGGGTGACCGGGGCGGAGGCGTTTGCGGCGGCCGGTGCGAGCAGGGCGAGGCCGGCAAGGAAGGTGGCTACGAGTAGGCGTCGGATCACGGTGAAACCCCGTTTACATTTCGGTCATTACGGACATCATCTGTCTGTCGTAACGACATTACGGTCAGTTAGTTGTCATGCGGTCGGGCGATTGCAGGTCGGGCACAGCCCCGCGCGCAGAAGCAGCGCGTGGAGTTCGTCGCGGAGCACCTCCTCTATCCGGGTCGCGGTGTCGACGGCGGTGGTGGCCTGCGCCTGCTCGGCCTGGGCGGTGGCCAGCTCGCCGAGCACCTGGCGTAGCCGGCGTAGCCGGGTCTGGGCGTGCAGCAACGTGGCGTCGGAGGGTACGTCGACGGCGACCGCCCGGTCCTGGGCCGCCTGGGCGATGGCCAGTTCGTCGGTGAGGCCGGTGAGCCGGTCGATGCGGGCCTGCTGCGCGGCGGCCCGGGTGAGGGCGGCCTCGGCCCGGTCGCAGGCGGCGACCCGCTCGGCCAGCCCGGCGAAGCGGCCCGCCTGTTCGATCAGGCGGTCCCGGTCCGCGGTGCGGGTGCGTAGGGTGCCGGCGTGGGTGTTGCGGCGGCGGTTGGCGTCGCGGACGGCGCTGAAGATGGTGTCCACATTGGTCAGCTCGCCCAGCTCGCGGGCGACGGCGGCACCGGAGTCGGTGAGCAGGTAGGGCCGGTCGAACTGGCCGGCGAAATGCAGGCTGGTGCCGCCGGTCGGGACCGGGCTGATCCGCAGTGCGGCGGTGACGGCCTCGGGGACACCGCGGTTGAGTTTGGTGAACTCCTTGTCGACCCCGTCGACGACCAGCCGGTAGCGCCAGGCGCCCCGGCTGTGTTCCAGGGTGACCACCGTGTCGCCGGATCGCACCGTGACGGCGGCGGTGTCACAGCCCCGGCTGATGCTCGATGTTCCGGACACGTTGGAGGCGACCGCCCGGATCGCCCGCACCAGGGCGCTCTTGCCGGCGCTGGACGCGCCGACGATGACGGTGAACGCGCCCAGGTCGAGTTTCAGGTTCCGCAGCGACTGGAAGTTGTGGACTTCGATCTGGTCTAACACGCGGCCTCACTTGTCGTCGGTGCCCTGCTGTTCATATACCTGCGAGGTGGACAGCAGATCCGCGGCGGTGAGAATGATCGCCAGCCAGGACAGCCCCAGCACGAACGGCGGCTCGTCACGCGCCCACGTCAACGCGCTCACGGGCCAGCCCACGATGGAGCCCGCCAGCAGCACCCAGGCGGCCCAGGTCCGCAGCCGAGCCGGCCGGCTCGGGGTCTTCGTCATCGGCGTCCTCCAGTCGCAATGCGGTGTGGCGCCTCCAGAGCGCGTCAACCACATCGACTCCTGCTGCGCGCAGGCGTTGGACGCGGGCTTTCATGTCACGGGTTGCTGCCTCGCCCCGGCCGAGGGCGGAGCGGTGTGGGCGTCGCACGTGCGGATGTCCTTAGGGTGCCTTCGGGGCGGGTGACCGCCAACGGGTCACCCGCCCCGGAACCGGGGAATGTAGCGGAGTCCGGATTTGAACCGGAGACCTGCGGGTTATGAGCCCGCCGCGCTGCCGAACTGCGCCACTCCGCACCGCACAGTGCCCAACTGTTGTACAACATCGGCACCGGGTCCGGTGGGCGAATCGCCGTTCAGGTACACAGGTTGACGACCGCGACGATCAGCCCGAGCACGGCGAGGGTGTACGCGGCCCGCCGTTTGCCTTTACGCGCCAACGCGATCGACGCGGTGAGCAGGCCGGCGGTGAGCAGGGCGAGCTGGGCGCTCATCCGGCCTCACCGAAAAACAGCCAGCCGGTCATCGCCGAAACCCACTCGTGTCCGCACCGCGGGCAGTGGTGCCGCCCGGTGGGCGCGTCGACGATGTCTTCGACACTGATGGACGCATCGACGAAAACCCCTTCGATGGTGGTTTCGCAGGTGGGGCAGTCCACCAGTTCGGTGAACCGCAACGGTTGCCCGCTACGGCTCACCTCATCGGAGTCGAAGGCGCGGACCATCACTGCCGCAGGGCTTCCGGCAGGGCCCGGTTTTCGGGCCGTGGCCGGCGGCGGCGGTGCCGGACGATGTCGGCGAACAGGGTCTCCAGGTAGTCCTCCATCCCACGCTGGAACGCGTCGAGTGCCCGCCCGACCTCCTCGGCGACCAGGGCGCGGATCTGCGACTCGCAGAAGAACGCGGCCACCGGGGGGCCGCCGTGTTGCAGGTGGAACTCGTCATGTTGTTCGCGGTTGACGATGTACAGCCCGCATTGTGGGCAGGCCAGGGGCGGAGGGTCGGCCGCCGGGGGTGGCCCGGCGGCCGGCACGGGAGGGTTGACAGGCATCTCACCCACCACCCCGATCGGGGTCAGACCCCGCTCCGCGATGAGCTGCTGGAGCCGGTCCGGGCGGATACGCACCTCCCAGGTGTCGGGTTCCGGGCCGGTGCGGGTCTCCAGGTGGTGCTTGCGGAGACTGTTGAACGCGTGGGCGACCATGTTGGTCCGCCCGAACGTGATCTTGGCGTCGAGTGACGGTTCACCGCGGACCCGCGGACCGCACACCGCCTCCCGGTGCGCCTCCTTGACGTTGTAACTGCGCACCGCCGGCCCGGGGGCGATCCGGGCCGCGAGACTGGCCTTGATCTCGCTCAGCGGGTGCCAGTGACCGTCCAACAGCAGCCGCAACAGGGTGCGGCTCGTCTCGCTCAGCGGGTGTGGCACCGGCTACCTCACTGCCCGGCGTCGGACAGGGTGAGCGACTTCATCGCGACCTCGATCAGGGTGAGGTGCTTCTTGAGGTCGGCGACCCGCTTGACGATGGTGTCCCGGTCGGCGACGGTGACGACCTGCTTGGCCAGCGCCGTGGGATCGACGTTGGCGATCTTCCCCACCGCCGCGAGCAACGACATCCGGTGCGAGTGGACCCGGGAGTGCTGCCCCCTCGCGGCCCGCTTGATGACCCGGGCCGCGGTGCGGTCTTTGAGGACCCCGGCCAGGTATTCCAGCCGGGCCGCCTCCGACGTGAGCCCTTTCAGCGCCCGCGTGCAGTCGCGGATGTCGTCGGTGGTCATCGCGGTGCTGACCGCGAGCCGGGACAGCCGGGCGAACACCTCGTCGTCCTTGACCCCGTGCAGGACCGACTTGGACGAGGCCGGCAGGTCCGCGAACCCGGCCACCCGCAGGTTCCTGGCCCGCCCGTCGGTGTCGGCGATGTTGCGGGCGTTGCGCAGTTGGGCGACGGACATCCCGGTCGCCTCCGCGGCCGACTGGTCCGGCCAGCCCAAGGCGCACAGGTTGAACGCCTGCTGCACCCGCCAGGTCAGCTCCGGGGTCACCCCGTGGCGGGCGTTGGCCTCCACGGTGAGCAGGTGCACCAGCTCCGACGGCGTCGACTCGGCGATGACGATGCCGAGGACGGTGTCCAGGCCGGCGCGACGGGCGCCCGCCTGCCGGTTGTTGCCGTCGATGATGACCAGCCGGCCGCTGTCCGGGTAGACCACGATCGGCGGGAACACCGCACCGGCACGCATCGCCACGGCGTAGCGGTCCACCGACTCGGGCAGGATCGCCTCGCGCCGGGCCTGGTTGCCCCGCGAGCGGGTCTCGTCGATCAGCCCGATCGGGATCTGGCTGGCCGGGGCGTACTGCACGCCCCGGGCCTGCAACCAGGCTTCGACCCCGACCCGGTCCGCCTCGTCCGGCGACACCGGCAGCTCCGATCCGTCGGTGACCTTGCCGGCCTGCTTGCGCAGCCAGTCGGTGCCACCCCGGGTGAGCCGTCCGGTCCGGGACACCACGGCTGTTGCAGCGTTCGTCATATCTGTCGCTCTCCTACTTGGCTTCGACACTCTCACTTACTCCTACAGTGATCAGGTCGTCACTTTCCGCGACAGCCGCAAAATCTTCTTTGTAGAGTTCGCGGTACCGCTCGGCGAGCTGCTCGCGCAGGCGCTCCAGCTCCTCCTCGTCGGCGCGTCGGCGGCGGCGCCGGCACCGGGCCTTCGCCGCGTCGCTGCCGCCGTGCTCGCACTCCTTGTGGCTCGTCGGCTGCCAGTCGTTGACGAAGAACTCCAGGGTGTCGATACGCGCGTACAGGTCGTCGAGGACCTTGTCCCCGGAAGACAACACCTGGTCCTCGTCCGGCTCCAGCTCGCCGTCACGGCCCCGGTAGCCGGACCGGGACGCGGTGGCGGCGGGCAGGGCGTAGTCGGTGAGGGCGGAGCCGTGGTAGTCCGCGTAGTCGACCCAGCCGACCGGCCCCAGCACGGTCCCGGTGGCGGGCTTGGCGAGCGTGACCCCGGTTGCGGTCGGGGCGAGGTAGGTCTTCTTCGGCCCCGGCGCCGGCTGCCAGTGTTTCGGTGAGAACGCCGCGGAGTAGACCGACCAGACCCGGTTGTAGAACGAATGCAGCTCGTCGTCCTCGTACCGGTGGCACTGCGGCTTGAACTTCGTGTAGTCGATCGCTTCGATCATCTTCGCGATCGCGAACGCGAAACTCTCCGGCGTGCAGTAGGCCCGGTACTCGTAGTCCATCCCCGGCGTGTGCAGGGTCGGACCCAGCTTGCCCGGCATGAACGAGGCCCGCAGGATGTCCAGGTCCGAACCACGCCGGGACCGGATCTGCATCGTCCGGTCGTCGCCGGGCTTGACCGTCTTCGGCGGGCGGATGGCGGGCATCAGAAACGCGAATGGCAGTCCGATCCACATGGTGATCTCCCCGTAGTTGGAGCGCTACCGACAGTTGCCGGTACTTCTCCTACCTGCGGGAAGGCACTGCTATTCGCGTGAAAAGGCCGCCGCGAACTCATTCACCCGGTCGGGTATGGCGCGCAGGACGGCGTGGACTTACCGTCATAGATAGCTCCGCTGGGTGACTCGGCCATCACCGAGGGGAGTCAGGGTCTTGGCCGAACCCGTCGGTGGGCGCACTACACACAACTGAATACCGAAGCCTTGTCCGATGCACTGGGGAGCGGTAGACGACCCCTCCCCGCGACCGAAAGGCGCGACGGCACTCCAGGTGACCCCCTAGGGAGTGCCGTCGTCGGCGCCCGGGGCTCATGCCGCGGGCCGGGCGGTGGTGGCGTGTACGACCGGGGCTGCGGCACGACCTCCACCAGCCACCGCGCCGGCTCAATCCCCAGCCACGACCCCCACAGCAGCCACTGAGCCTGCCGTAGCCGGACCGTAGCGACCTCGTGCGGGTTCTCCCTAGGGCCGACGCTCAGGCCGTCCCCGAACAGCGACCGGCCGGTGCGCTCCAGCTCCTCGTCGCATTCGACGACTGTCAGGCCCCACAGCCCGTGCAGCTCGTCGACCAGCTCCGCCAGGTAGCGCACCCGGCCAGGTTAGAACACCTGTTCGCAAACCTCACGCGCTCCGGCCGTGCCTAAGGAAACCAATCCACTGATTCCTGTGGCACGGCCGGGGTTTCCATCACGTTGAGACAGCTCCAGCACCGGGTCCACCGATGATGTACGCCTCGCAGTCGACGATGGTGCGCCGCTCCGTACCCAGCTCCTCGGCGACCCCGGCCCGGACCCGCTCCGCGACCACGGATATCGCGCTCGCCGGGTCGTCGGCGGTGACCACGCACGAGTAGGTCGTCTGCTGGACCACCCGCACCAGGTACTCGCGCTCGCGCTCGCCCGCGACTTGCGCCGGGATCATGTGCCAGAAGAAGCCACCCTGCGGCATCGGCCGGTCGTAGGCGAACTCCCACTTCCGGGGAATTTGATGCTGCACCGCGTAGGCCACGATCTCCTTGGTGAGGCGGTCCAGCTCGTCATCGGTGCAGTCGGCGTACGCGACCGGCGCCTGGACCGCAAGACCGAAGGCGTGACCGTGCCTGACCTGGAACTCAACGTTGTCCACGCCGGCCCCAACGAGCGACCCCCGACCGCGGTTACCGCTCCGGCAGCAGGTGTTCCGGCCAGGCCGGCGCCGGGTTGTTCTTCCGCACCCGGATCATCCGCACCAGCACCACACAGGAGTCGCACACCGGCTGCCGCTTCACCTGCGCCGGCTGAGCCCCGCCCTCGCGGACGAACGAGCCCGACTCCGCGTCGGTAAGGACCACCGGCACCGTCGCCGGGTCGTACGCGAACACGGTCTGACAGTTGTGGCAGACCCCTTCAACTTCCTCGGCCACCGGCTCCACCTCCTGCTTCCGGGCGCCGAGACTACGTCACGACGAGAGCAACCAGGGTCGGCCGGACAGGTCCGATCAAGGCCACCACCCGTTACAGTGACGTGTATGGATGGCGAGGACGGCGGTTACGACCTCACCCCGTTCGGCCTCGCCCACAAGCGGATGACCGAGCTGGCGCAGCACGGCCGGCTGACCCTGCGGGACCTCTTCGCCACCGACGACCCGGTCATCCTCGCCGGCATCGACTGGCTCGTAGAGCAGGCCCTGGACCAAACGCAGGACGACGGCTGCTGCTGAGCCGCATACTCGAACCGCGCCGTTAGCTCAATGGCAGAGCAACGGACTTTTAATCCGTGGGTTCAGGGTTCGAGCCCCTGGCGGCGCACCGCTCAGGTGTCCAGGTAGGTGACCAGGACCGCGGCACGGCTGTACATGAGGTCCAGGACCGCCAACGCGGCCAGCCCCTGATGGTTCAGGTCATCCTCGGAGCACTGCCACGCCTCGCCGGTGTCGACATGGTGGAACGACATCCCAGAGGTCCCCAGGCACACCGCGGCCAACACCGAATAGCCGGCGTCGTACACCCCGATCGTGTACCCCTCCAGATCCTTGTCCCGGTCCAGCTCCGGCCGGTCGTGGTAGACCCGCGGGGTGCTGTCGGAGACCGGGCAGTCCGGCAGCGGCAGGCAGATCGTCGACTCCGGCCCGTGGCAGCGGATGAACGGGTCACGCTGATACACGTCGGTGACCTCGGCCAGCGGATGATCCGGCGCCACCGCGTACCGGTACTGCGTCTGCGGAGTGCTGAAATCCGCCAACCAGAAGGCGTGCACCCACATCCCGCCTTCGCCGGTCACCTTCCACTCGGGCTGGCCCGCCGGCCAGTTCACCCCGCCGGTCGCCCCGCTCTGGCGACCCATCAGCCGGCCGTCCTCTGCTGGCCCCGCAGCCGCAGGGTCCGCTCGTAGTCGCGGAACCTCACCTTCGCGATCCCCCGCTGGCGCTCCCAGGCACGCAGCACCAGGCCCTCGGCCCGGCCCTTGCCGGACTCGTCCAGCACCACCTGCGAGCGCGCGATCGACGAAGTCAACACCGCGTACATCGTCTCGATGCCGGTCGGCAGCTCATCGCCAGTGGACAACAAAGCCTCGATCCGCGGCACCAGCGGAAGACCCAGGTCGCCGGCCATGGACTTCAGCAGCGGCTCGTGCGCGAAATGCTGCCCGCCGCGGTCGCGCCAGGACGCGATCTGCTCCACCGAAAACCCCAGCGTCTCCTCCAGGTTGAGAAACGCCACGTCGAACAACCGGAACCCGTACATCCGCGGGTTGGTGGTGTACTGCTGCGCCGCCGAACCGTTGCGCCCGCCGTAGACCTCGAAGAAGAACACCCGCGCCATGTACTTCGTGGTCGCGCCCGCCAGCTCGCCGACCAGCCGCTCCGCGACCGGCTCCAGCGTCGGCACCACCCCGTTGGCCGGGTTGCGGATCAAATCCCCCCGCGCGTAGAGCAGCTCCTCGCGCGATCCGATCAGGTAGCCGCCGCCCGGCAGCACCACGATGCGCCCGTTGGTCCCGTCAACCTTCTCGGTGAACACCACCGGGCCGGTGAAGGCGACCGGGTCCGCCTCCACCAGCACCCCGCGCTCCCCCAGTCCGTGGTAGGTGGGGATCGACGGGTACCGGGTGGCCGAGTCCAGCTTGCCGAGATCCACGCTCCGAAGGTCGAACCCTGTCACCGCAACCCCTCCACTGCCGGATGGGGCGGCGCCGGCAGTAGATCCCAGCCTTCCCCCGAGCGCCGCCCCGAAGCCAGCACAGTAGCAGCACCACTACGCGCAGTTGCGCTGCTTCGATCCCCCGGGCGGGTGACCTTGGCGCGCCGTGCCGGGACCGCGGGTCGCACCCCGCCTACCGTTCAACACGTCAGCCGGCGTGTGGTGCCCGGGGAGAACCCGGGACACGGTTCTCGTTCACCCGACACGAATCAAAGTCGGCTGACGCTACGCCTGACCGGCCCGATGTGGTGTGCGGGGAGATCCCGCGCCAAAGTCGAGGGACACATGAATCAGCAGGGCCGGTCAGTCCTCCAACGTCGGGTCGAAGTTGCTCAACCGCGGCAACGTCTCCGGCGGGGGATCGACCCAGACCAGCATCGGCTGCGCCAGCTCCTGCTCCGGGACCTCCCGCTCCGCGAGGATCTGCGCCACCACCGCGTCGACCGCCTCCCGGACCGCCTCCCGGTGCGTGTACGCCTCCAACCGGGAGACCTCCGCGGCCGGGTCGTCGTGATGACGCAGCGACGCCTCCAGCGCCGCCTGGACCAGGCCCAGCGGCGCCTCCCGGGCCCGCCGCAGCACCCCCGCGACAACCAGCTCCGCCGCCGTCCGGATCACCTTCTGCTTCAACCCGCAGCCTCCCGCCCGGCGGACCGCCCCGGCGTCCGGCAGAACAACCGGGGCGGCGACCGCAACAGCCCAGGAACCGTGGCGAACCTGGACCCCCGCTACCCCGCCGCCGGATCAGAGCGGCAACAGGGTCCTTCGACGCTACCGACCCGGGCGCCCGGCGCGGAAGGGGACTCCCCCGCAGGCGCGAAAACCCGCCACCCCCGGCCGGCTGCCTCGTTGGTCATCCCATGCCCGACCAACAACCCGCCGCCGCGACCCGGACGCTGCGATTCCCCGACCCGATGCCCGACGAGCGCATCCGCGACCTGGCCCGCGACATGCTCGCCGGCCAGGTCGTCGACATCACCATGGTCCCCGCCGACCTGGTCTACGTCGTCTTCATGCCGCTGATCGCCCGGCCTTTCGCCGGCTGGACCCGCGACGAGCTGGAACAGATCATGGTCTTCGGGATCAACAGCATCCGGGCGACCGCCCCCCGCTCCGTCAACGGCCTGCCGATCTTCCGGGAAATGAACGTCTGGCGCTTCGACGACTACGCCTGCGCCGTCGCCCTCGCGCGGGCCGCCCAGCAGGCCCAGGAAGCCGTCCTCGGCCCCCCGCTGGCCCGGCCAGGTGAACCCCCCGCGGACCCGCAGGCGGCCGGCTCAGCGGGCGCCTGAGCCCTACCAGGTCGGAACCAGCTCCAGCACCCGGACCTTCCGCCGCCCGTAGAGCCGGAACGCCATCCCCGGCCAGACCCCGCCGTCCTCCCGGCTGAACACCGGCGGCTCCGCGACCCGGATCCACAGCCCGCCCCGGGCCGGCAGGCACTGCCCCACCGCCAGCTCCTCGTGCAGCGTGTGCGCCGCCACCCCGTTGAGCATCCGCTGCCCGGCCCGGACCCAGTCCACGCTGCTGCGCCCCGGCAACCGCAGCAGCAGCTCCGGCAGCCCCGCGTCCGTCAACCCCACCGTGTACAGGTACGGATCGGACCCGCTGACCCGGACCGGGTCCTGGTGCCCGTGGTCCCCGCCGCAGCCCAGATCCGACACCACCTGGACCATCCAGCCGTGCCGGGCGATGGTGGTGACGGCGGTCCGGAGCAGCGAATCCATCCGGGCAGCCTAGCCAGCAAACCCGCTGCCCACCGTGACATCGACGAAAAACCACGGGATCGTACTGCGGGTAGCGAAAGTGGGATACCAACCCGGGCCCAAATATGGTTTCCGCTGCGCTGGGTAGCCAGGGATATCGACGGGTATTGGGAGTCTAGGGCTAGTTGATCTTGATATGACTACTGCGCGCAGGATTCGGAGTCCGGGGGCTCCGGTGGGGCGTTAAAACTGTCCCAGCATTTGGGAGAATCCTGCACCGTGTGACGAAAACGAGGCTCCACCCCGGGGAAAATGAAGAATCCGGCTACTCTGCGGTGATGATAGGGATCGAGCGTTGTCGAAGTAGGTGCTCTGGAGCGCCGTATTTCCGTACCCGATAACCCTCGCCGGCGGGTACCTGCCGCGGTAACGGGCTTCCCTGGGGCCCTGGGAACGTTGGGGCCCCTAGCTCGTGTGCTCGTTGGAACGTTGGGCTCGTGTACTCGTTGGCACCCTGGGGCCCCTAGCTCGTTATACCCGATGATCTTGTACTGGGACTCGCTGTGTGGCTTCACCGCTGGCGCGGTAAAACCGGACACCGTAGGACACATGTGCTTATACCCCCGTGCCCTCCCGGCCACCTGCGCAGGTGGCCGGGAGAGTGCGGGCTAGACAGCGTCGCAAACGGCACTGACAGCGTTGCCATTGAACGAAAATGTCCGTGGCGTGGTCTCACCCTTACGCGTCAGGGTGATCTCTCCAGTGACGTTGTAGTGGCGCGCAATGGCTACGGCAAGATTCAACCAACTGTCAGCCTGCACAGTGACGCAGTCAGCATCGGTCGGCAACGGGTCCGGAAACGCGCGGTACACGCGCACACCATCACGGATCACGCTCTCTGCCCACACGGTGATCGGTCCCGTTCCCTGGCGCTCCAGTGTGCGACCGATGGCCACAAACGCCGAACCTGCGTAGTCGTCACTCGGTTCGGAAGCGCTGATTAGGTCAACCGCAGGTGCGTCAAGGCACACACGGCGCAACCGCCGAATGTGGTATGCGACCGATTCACCCGAATCGCACAGTGCGTCGATGATGCTGTCGGCCACCTGCGTGTGGGAGGTCACGTGAGTGACCCACGGGTCAACGCTGACAATCACGGTGAGTACGGCGCGCAACGCGTCCAAAACAGCCGTATACGGGGTACCCGTTGACTGCCACGCGAGATTCACGGACGGCCGGTAGGACGGGTCAAGCGTCGTGAGATTCATCTTCTGTAGCGCGGTCCACAGTGCCTCAGCCGATTCGATGGCCAACTGCTCACCGTTGTAGTCACCCATTGTCGTAACCTCCCGAATGTGCCGCACCGTGCGGCGCTACGCGTCCAACGGTAGCGCGGTTGACCTGCGCAAACGCACCGTGAGTCACACCCGAACCAAACATCGGCCGATCGGCCAACGGGTCAACCTAGGGTGTCTACGGCACCCGATAATCACAGTTATCGGGGTAGCGCAGGTGGCGCTATGCGGGTGTCTGTTCGGCTGAGACCAAACCTGCGCGGCTTTACAGTGACCCGGTAGCACGCTGCGTAGGCACCTGCGGGTGCCTTAACAGGCACGGGTACGTGACCTAGCTACGGGACCGATGGATTACCGGCTACCGAGCTACCGGGAGCGCAGGTGACCCGCTACCGGGGAGCGCAGGTGACCCGCTACCGAGCTACCGCAGGTTGACCCGCTACCGAGCTACCGGGAGCGCAGGTGACCCGGTAGCGGGTCCACCTGCGCGGTACGGCAACGGCGCTACCTAGCGCGGGTCCACACTCCCGCACCTAGGCACCCGCATATAGGGGAGACACCTAGTTGAAGTGTTGGGAGGTCTAGCTATGTGCGCTACTGCGGGTGTGTGTTGGTCGGAAGCGGCATAGCGGATAGGGAAGGGTACGGACGGGTGCACACACTGAGTTGCACCCTTGACCGAATGTCCCGTGATCCGTTGGCCTACCGATGGCTACTCGCAGTAGCGCGCGCTAGTTAGGCAGAGTTTGCTCTATGTAGTTGTCAAGAAACGAAAGTGTCAGAGAATCGTGCGCGTTGCCTATCGCTCCCGCGTCGGGTGCGACGCGACGCAGCGTGCGCGGCGGTGCGCCAGAATTTGGGTATCGGCGCGCCGCGCGGTGCACGCTGCACACCTGCGCGGGTTGCCGCACGACGCGTACGGGTGCGGGTCACCATCGCAGGTGTCTAGCGCAGGATGGCGGACCATGACTACCGGGTCGCCATAGTTGTAGTGGACCGCGTAGCGCTTGTGCAGGCACACCGTGACCCGGGTCGGCGGTACCCCGTGCCAGTGAAGCGCATACGGTGCGCGGGTGTCAGTGACCTCCCGGACCAACGCCATCGGTCGCCCGAACACCGTGTACCGCAGGTGGACCCGGGTCACTGCGCACACCCGTAGCTGCCACGGTGGACCGGTAGGTCCGTACCGCAGGTGTCGCAACGGTCAATCTTGCACCCGTACCCGCAACCGAGCGTGCCGACCTCATACCGACGCGCGGCGTACGGGTGAGCGCAACGGGTGAGCGATACCGCGTACCGGATACCCACGCTCCGCAGGATCTCTAGCGCGTCGTGCGTGATCTTTTGATCCTTGACCATGCCCACGATGGCGTAGCGCACCCGGATCACTGCGCACACCCGTACGTGGCACGGTGAGCCGGGAGGTACGTACCGCAGGTGTCGCACAATTCGATGGGGCAACTGTTGCCGCAACCAAGGGTGCCAACGTTCGGCACACGTTCGGCCAACGGGTGCGGGCAACGGGTGAGCGATACCGCGTACGGAATCGGCACCGTGGCGAGAAACGCGATCATTTCATGGTCTAGGTGCCGTTCACGATTGAAACCCATAAGGGAATAGCGCACCCGGATCATTTGGCCACGCTCACCGATGGGAGGTCGATCGCGGTACCGCGACGCGCGACGGTACGGCTGAACAGCCGCGCGTCGTCAAGCGATTCGAACAGTGCGGCGGCACCGTTGACCCGCAGGTGCGGTGCACGATGGATGCCAACGCAGAAGTTCATTCCGTCGTCGCGTCCCGTCGCGTACACGTACGCGATCGGGTAGACACGGGTAAGGTTCACGCTCATTTCGGTACCTCCCGAATCGGCAACCGCGCTAGGTGCGGGTGCGATGGGTCAAACCTACGCGCGGTGAACGGGTGCCGTGTCGGCCGATCGGACAATTGTCCGGGACTCCGCCGACAGTCGGCCATCACTCGCAGGCACTACCAATCGAACCGAGTGCAAACGGGTGAGTCGCACCCGCATGAACCATCCGGGCGGTAGTGCGCGCGAACAGTCTCACGCCGCAGAGATGCATTCAACCCACGACGGGTTAGCGGCGGTGCACCTGCGCGCAACTCAGCGCAGCGTGGGCAACCGTCAACCGTGCGACCGAAAACCACGGTGTGAGTGTGTTTGGTGGTCAACGCGCGTCCACACCTGCGCGCCGTGAACCGTGGTCGGACGCAGGTGACCCGTTGGTACGGCGCAACACGATTGCGGCCGCGCGTTCGAACGGCATGCGGTACGCGTCGTGGCACGGGCATGCGCACTCACGGCGACCCAACACGGGTGCGATCCAGCCGGTACACATCCGGGAGTGCAACCCGTCAAGGTGCGCGCAACTGTAGGACGCGTCACCGTACACGGTGCGCCACGCGCTACGGCCGTTGACCACCGCGTACCGGCCACCTGCGGCAATGAACACGGCTACCGCACCGTACGGCTTGACCATGGTCACCCGCAGGCCAGCAACGGCGACAGTCGCCGCGCGTAGCGTACGGATGGGACTCACACTCATTTCGGTACCTCCCGAATCGGCAACCCGTGGCGGTTGCGATG
>JACCDR010583591.1_pt1 | contig 14118 bp, 7 predicted proteins | sample 7446431 | NCBI WGS metagenome assembly JACCDR01 (sample SAMN15323443, study PRJNA562643) | freshwater metagenome | isolation source: river surface water | place: USA:Blue River Watershed | collected 2017-08-17 | reverse complement strand
GCAAGCTTGCGGATGTGGGTTGTCTGCGTCACCTTACGACCGATCACTGGCAAACTCTAAATACCGAAGCGGCAACCCGGATCTATAGGCACGCGATGTTGGCCAAGCCTGGCGGGTTTTCGCAGGAGTGGGCGCTCCGTCTCATGCAAACGTTTGAGGTTGAGCGGCTTTCTTTGCACCAGCAACAAGTGATTATGCAGCATGCCGCCATCTCCGGGTCGGTCAAGAACGTGAAGCGCGCGGCCCGACTGAAGTTGTACGACCCTGAAAGCTATACCTGGGTCATGTCTGCCGCATGTTCGATGGAGTCCAAAGAGATGTGCATTGAGCTGGAAGAAATCTTTAAGCTTGATCGGACGAAAGACGATCCCAACTTGCACCGCTCCGTGGCGCGGGCTACGAGCGCGCACATGACGCTGTGGTTCATAGATCGCTACGCGTTGCGCGTCAGCGCCGAGGATCAGCCTGATCTGTATTGCAATATTATGAGGAGTGAGACGTGGGGTCAGTTTCAGGAACTTCAGAAGCGGGTGGATGCGCCATTTCCCTGGAATCCGCTCAACTTGCGTTACCATGTGTATGAAGTGCGATCACGAGATGTATTCGAGCAGTTGCTTATTCATCAGCCGTTTGAACTGGACCGCGACGGCGCTGCCTCTCTGCTTGCCAGATGGCTGGCATTGAATTTCAGTGACGCAGATTGTTGGTGGCTGATCGAAAAACTACATATCACACCAGACGAAGTGGTGCATTATTGGCACCGGTTTTTCCGAGCCGTGTCGACTGCCTGTACCATCCGAATCATACGCATGATGAACCTCTTGCGCTCACTGCGGTTCAGCATCACACAATTCACTGGTCGTTGGTGCGACACCGAGTTTCTGGACTTTCTGCTGAAAGAGCCCGGGTTTCCGTTGGAGGATGTTGCGTTTATGTTCATGGCAACGGTGGCCAACCCTCTGAAAGCCTCCGTTTCGACGAGATTGTTTGAGTACGCCAAAACCGCCGCCAAGGAGACAAAGCAAAAATCCGAGGTGGCTGCGTTTAAGTTCATGAAAATGTTGCACGCCGTTTGCGGTGGTCAGAGACACAAATGCACTCCGGCAGACAAACGCCAAATACTACAGTGGGTTGGCTCTTATAGTTACGGACCGAGTGGTGCAATGCATCTTCTCCGGTGCTTGATTATGGTGGATGAAACCGGTAACATGTTTCATTCTTCGTGGCACCGATTGGCGCGCTTCACCATTAGTAACTGGAGCGGCCGCGAAGGAGTGTTCACAGAGGACGGGGATTTTGCGGATGCCGAGTGGCAGCATCGAAATGGATTTGATGTGTTTGGCATGCTGTTTGCGGAATCCATGCATATGAAAGGGCACGCGCTGGTGTTGCGTACGTTTCCAGAAAAGATCTCCGAGGAGCGCAACCAAAAATATTTGCAACAGGATGCGGCGCGTTACTTGCTTCTCACTGGACGCGCGCAAATGGTGGTAAAAAAGTGGCCAAATCTGCGGCTGTGGTCGGGCGTCGAAGATAAAGAGTGCGGCCCGTGGCCGGATGGCCCCGACCAGCGGACCATCTCGATCTGCCTTGAACGGGCCGCGAGCCAAGAAGACCTGAAAGTGATGGCAGAACACCTCAACTGCGTGCCGCCCTTTCAGACGGTTTACCTACCGTACACCAATAAATACCTGCAGCACGTCCCTGTCTTTCCATTTGAACCGTCGGATATGCTGATCAATACTATGCATGAGCCCGGTGTTGCGCAAACAATCTACAATCGCTTGTTTTTGCGCTCTTAGATACTGCATTTTTTTGTTCTTCAGACTTTGAGTTTGGTTGTTTGCTGACTTGTTCTGTGTGCGCATCCATTGCTTCGTCTTCAGAATGCCGCCCAAACGAGCCGCCAGCGAGCTTGGCGCGGAGAAGGAGTCGCAGTTAGATGCATACCCCAAGCGACTCAAACAGACCGTTGACGAAGCGCAAGAGGAAATCAAGCGCGTTCAAACACTACTGCAAGCGGTGTTGCCGGTGAGGTGGCTGGTGCTTTCGTACGCGATCAGTGAAAATGAATCGTATTTGCTCTTCTATCTCATAAGCAACCTTGAAGAAATTGGGTGTCTGCGCCACTTACAACCCGAGCACTGGCGCAAGCTTCTGCCCAACGGCGTGGCCAGCCGATTGTACCGAAACATGCTCATGCTGAAGCCCGGTGGATTTCCCAAAAAGTGGATAGAGCGGCTATTAATAGCCTCTCACGACCCAGAGTATATACCGTTGGACTGCCGCCATGATATGGTTCTCGCCGCGTTGAATTGGTGCTGCGTCGACAACATTAAACTCTTGAACAAGTTTAAGGTGCTCACTCCCGCTAACTATTGGCGGTTCATCGGCCGGGCCTGCGAGTTGGAATCAAAGGAGCTGTGTGTGGAAATGGAAGAGGCGTTGAAAATCGTCAGAGAAAAAGATCATGCCACTGTACGCGAGGCTCGAATGCTATGCCGAAGCCCGGAGATGGCGATGTGGTTTATTGAACGCTATCAGGTTCATCGAACCACAGAGCCGGCTTTGGATAGTATCCATACGCTATCCCTGTGTGTCACAAAGAGCCAGTTTTGCGAACTACAGTCCAAACTCGGCGCGTCTTTGGACTGGACCGAAACAGAGGAGATGTACTTTATGCAGCGCGTGCGCTCCAAAGATGTTCTTGAGTATGTGTTACCGCACATGAAACACAAATCGCAAGCTGACTATCTGCAAATCATTCGGCGGTGGCTGGAGGAAGAGGAACGTCCAAGTGAAGAGTGTGAGTGGTTGATTCAAACCTCTTGCTTAACCCCACATGACATGGCCGGGTTGGTGAGAAACATGTCCACTGCGCAAACGTTACGTCTGATGCAAATGGTAAATATGCGTGAACTCGTGAGTGCGGCGATCAGAGACTGGCCAAGCAGGTGGTGTAGGGTCAAATTCCTTCATTGGTTCCTGAAGGAACCAGGGTTTTCAATTAAGGAAGTTGTATTTCTATACTGCTTTGCTGAGTTTAGAGACCGAAACGACGAATGCAAACGTCTGATTGAATACGCCAAAACAGCGGCCGACAAGTTTGCCGATTGCAAGATTCCGTACGCATTTATGCAAATGCTGGATGGTACGAGAACACGCAAGCCAATTGAATGTTCTGACACGTTGAAAGAAAGCATGCGCCATTGGTTGCATACATACTGCGACGAGCAAGGATGGCCCCACATTCTGCGATCCGCAGTTCGTGCGGACCCGTCTGGTCAGTTGTTGTTGGGCCGCATCTCTGCACAGTATCCAAACGGTTTCTTAATGTTTGACGGCGCTCCAGCGCGTTTTACCGAAGACAATGACTTTCAGCCAGTGCAGTACAACGAAAAGAACACGTTTACCGCGTTCGGCATGTTGTTTGCCGAGAGTATGGACCTGCCGGGTCACACCTTGGTTATGAAATCCATGTGCGAAACTCCGCATATTGAAGAGTACTGCTCAGGCGAGGGAGTCCGCAGTGACGCAGCGCGGTATTTGCTGTTGACGGGCAGGGCTAGCCTGGTGATTCAAAAATGGCCAACCATGCGAATATGGTCTGGAATGGAAACGGACGTGCCAGCAATGTACGCCGAGCCATGGGGCATCGAAAGCACTCAATCGAGAAATCGTATTAGTCCGTACGAGGTCATGTCGAATTGTCTGAAAGCCGCCAAGGGAAAAGATGACCTGAAAGTAATGGTGGATCATCTGCGATTTTTGCCGGCCGAGCAACTGCGGGACTGGCCAAACTGGTTCTGGATTGATCTTGAACCGACCATCCACTTTCTCAAACATACACCGGTGGTTCCTGTCACAGTTTTGAGCATCTTCCTCATCAACAAACGCAGCCGCGAAGTGTGCGAAACCATCTACAAACGCTTGTTTGGAGATTTGTAGAGTGTGTATGTTTTTACCCCTACCATAAATCATTTTGAACGCGTTTGGGTCACTTTTTCAAACTCCATGCAGCGACGGCCGCGCGATCCGTCTCCCGCCCCAGGTGGCGCGCAAAAGTTGGGCGATGACGGCGACAGGCCTATTAAACGAGCACGTCTGCTTGAAGATGACAATAAGTTGGCGCTGTTAGCCAAGGTGTCCGAATCTCAAAATCAGTGTATCAGTCCCATACTGCGCGCCGTGTCCCCGCCGCCCGAGCTATTACGCAAGCGCCCCGCAATTGTGTACATGAGCCCTGAGCAAGCTCTCAGCGAGTACACAAGCATCACTATTCGGCCACTGCAAGCGCTCGTGGCTGATTACCTCAGCGACCACAGTGTGTCGTACGTGTGGGAGCTGTTTGCCGATGGTAATCTTAGCCACCTGGATTGGCTGAATCATCGGCAAAAACTGGAATCTGTGATTCTTCTGTTGCCGCGCGGACACGTCTCTCTTCACAACACCCATCTGGAATCGTATATGCGTGTGTTTTTGCACGGTGCCATCGACCCGGTGAATATTGCACGTGCGTTTGCTCATCTCATGTACCATTGCGGCCCCAAAGATCAGGCGGAGTATGCATTTCAAATGCTCGAGTACTACCATAGCAGATACCCCAAAACCACACAGGCTCTGATCAACTGCCTAGGCTCCCCAGCTTCATACGACACGCTCATCAACCGTGGGTACCTTCAGCGGGGGTCTGCGACCGGCATGACGTGGGACCCGTCCAAGTACATACCCTATCTATCTGAGCAGTCTCTGATGCAACTGTTGGACGACTTTAATGCCACACCGCGCGCCGCACAACCTCCGGCGCTTTTGCCCGCACTGAAAATACCCAAGCGCGTGCTGCAGATCATCAACTCCGCGCTGCGTCAAAACTATGTGCACGTGCTAACGCGTGTAAAATCATTGTTAAGCGCGGACGAGAGGATTGCTTTGCATAACACCCCAGACCCGATTATTAGCACAGCCGCGTGTCATGCACACGCTCTCTTGCATCTATTGAAAGGACAATGGGAGCTTGTGGAAGACGGCAAGTTTTGGTACCGTTTTGACCTGTGTATTACGGCCATGCAAAAACACGACGTCGAGGAAGCGCTTATGTCCAGGAAACCCGCGTTCTGGGAAAGAGTGGAGCCGATGTCTTTTGGTGCTGCTCAAAATATGTTTGGACGAATCATCACTTTGGTGCAGCATAACCAGACGGAGGCGGCCCAGCTGCTTCAAAAGCAAACCGGATCACACGGGCATCTGTTTTTCGACACGCTTCAGCTCAAAGCGCTTGCACACGGACACGAGTTTTTTGAATTACTTAGTGAACCTGTTGAAGTCATGGAGCGGGTCGTGCAACTGTTCCCTGAAATGAACTCCTTTTTCTGGCATCGAAACATGAAACGGTTTGGTTGCCTTGCCTATGAAAACCTGTCTCAGAAAACCATGGCGTATGTCAAACAACGTTTTCGTGTCGTAGAAAATCAAGTTGCCTTCTAGTAGCGACTGTTTCTAGAACTGTTTTTCTTCTGGACCAAATGCAAATAGAGAGAGGGAGATATGGACATGGGACAGCGTGATTACAGAACGATCAACACAATGAGAGAGCTGAGCGAGACTCCAACGATGGAAACCGAACCAACGCTGGTGGCAACGGTGATTGATGTTGTGGTAAATGGGGTAGGCACCGTGGGCACAACAATCACTGTTGTGTTTTGAGAGGCGGTCGAGGATAAGGGAGAGGAACCCGTGGATGAAGAAGAAGAAGAAGAGGAAGGTTGAACATCCGAGCCTGTGGAGCTTGAGCTTGAATTGGAAGAGGGCTGATGACTGCCAGTGGAACTAAGCGGTTGCACCGATCCCGTGGACGAGGAAGAAGAAGAAGAAGGGGTTGATGAATTGGATGAACCGGTCGAACTTGAAATGGATGGCTGTTGGCCTGTAGACGATTCGGAGGCAGAAGAGGACACATGCGCGCCGGTCGAAGAGGAGGGCATGAGATTTTCGCAAGTCGGACCTGTCCATGGCGAAACACAGTGGCAGGCGATGCCTTGCGTGCCGTTGTGGTAACAGCTGCCTCCGTTTTGGCAAGGTAAGTTTGAGCATACGTCAAATTGGCACCAGTCGCCATAGTATCCAGGAATGCACTCACACGTAAATCCGTTACATGAGTTGGTGCACGTGCCGCCGTTTTGACAAGGGCTTGACGCGCATACATCTGGCTTAATGTTGCAGGTCAGTCCGGAGTAACCATCCGGGCACTGACAAACGATGTCTGGGTTTGGAATGCATGTCCCGCCGCACTCGCATGGGTTGGAAAGACACGCATTTGGTCCGTAGGTTAGCAGTATGTTAGTCGTGTTCAAGGTCGACGCTAATAATCCACCTGTCACAACAACTGCCTTGCCACTAGGTATAGTTGAAAACGCGGATTTTGTCAGGATGAAATTGGCTTGTTCCCCTCGGCTATTAGATACTGTTGTAAGCGGGTACGGGGACACCAAGTTCCATACAAGTTGCGCCGTGGCATCTGCGGCATAGGAAAAAAAATTGTCCACTAATGGCCTTCCACCGGATAAAAACAAAGCCGCTCCACTGTAATCCGGTTGAAACGTTGGGACCACTGTGGTTGCGTTGACACCTGCCAAAGCAGCTAATGCATAACCTGACCGGGGGTCGTACGGGGCGGACGAAGGACCAACCACCGCCCAAGATCCAATGCCGGAATTAAACTCGGATGTGGTAATTCTAAGGGAAGTGCCCACCCCTGTATACCACACGTAACCGTCTGATTGGACAATCGGTACGGGATTTGAAGTTGCATATTGCAACGGAAGCTGCACGGAGCGGGTCCAACTAGTAAACGGTGCAATAGAGACGTAGGTGATGTTGTTGTGCACCATTCCGCCTACCAAATAAATACGGTTGGCATTCAAAGTGTATCCAAACCCCGCGTCTGCCTCGTAAGGAATCGTCATAGTGATTTTTTGAAAAACACCATTACAAAATTGCACCAGATCAGCAAGGTAAGAATCCGTCCCGTTGGATCCACCAAAGATGTAAACGCAATCAGTGCCTTGAAAATACACAGACCCGTGCAAATACCTGCTGGTAAACACCGTTCCACTGTGAGTAACCCGGCGCCAGCCTTGCGTGAGTGTGTAATTCCACACGTCACTTATCACACCCTGTGGTGTGCAATCAGTGGATCCACCAAAAATATACAAGACTTCTTTCATGTACACAGCGGTGTGACCGCAAACCCGCGTGTACGGTGGAACTTCTGAACTATTATAAATCCATTGCAACTGATTCGTGTTGCAATCGAGTTTTGCGTCGTCAAATACATACGCTTGGTCCGAAGGAAGCGCATTATCCATCAGTCCTCCGGAAAACAGAATCTGGTTTCCAAATCGAACAAACCCAGCAAATGCCACTGCGCTGATGTTGTTGACTTGCGTGAAAAGAGGATTAGTGCTGTCCGGCTTACACCACATAGAGCCATCCCAGCTCGATTGGTCGTGGGTGTTGTAAACCAAAGGAGATAACTCGCGCACAGTACCGCCGATCATGTGAATTGTGTTGTCCAGGTTTATAAAAGCCAGAGCACCAATTCTGCCAGCAGGGGTGCCGGCAACTGCGATTTGAGTCCACGATTGAAACATGCTAGCCGTGCTTGAAGTCCACACATCGGAAAATACAAATTGATTGTTTGAGCCTCCAGCTACGTAAACAACAGTATCGTCTCCTTTGATTGTACTGATGAGTGAAAAACCGTATCGAGGCGGAAGAGCGGACGTCGATACAATCTGTGTCCAAGACACACCGTTGTCTATGCTTGCCCAAACATCTCCGTAGTAAACAAATGGTGGATCGGGCTCGGGCGCTTGTTTTTGTCCACCAATAAGCATATGTGTATATGAACCACAATTGGATGCTAGACAGTTAAACGTGGCAAATTGTTCTCGCGGACCCCAGCCGGGGTTTCCAAGGAAACTCCAAGCTGTACCAACGTAACTGAGAAACACGCCTCCCAACGAATAAACACCATCGCTTCCTCCAAGATACAACATTGATATGGACTCTCCGCTTCGAACAACTATTGTGTCACCAAAGTAACGTGCGCCCATTTCCATGGCTGGATTTACAAGCGTTCCGACATTGTAAGGATACTCAGTGCTACTCCATACTTCACCAGTGAGCACACGCGCACTTTTACCGACAATCCTTGCACCACCAATCACATACAAGGTAGTCTCAAGCATACAGTAAGAATGCCCATAAATGGCACCCCACGAAGTAGGACCAACCGGCGTCAAAGATGATGTGGACACCAATCGCAATCCGGCGATTGCAAGTAGCAAAAGACTAAACCATCTCTTGAGGATCTGCATTTCAAAAATGCCAAGAAGCCTTCTCTTTGCTCGATTGATTTGCATGTGGGGCGTTATCGGTGTTTACAATAGTCAAAGTCAACAAGAAAAAAAACACTGGCTTGGGATGTATACCCATCTGCTGCTCAACTACAGCGAATCAAAGAGTGCCGATGTGACTTGCGAGACCGCGGATTCAAAAAAAAAGACTTATCATTTCAATCTGGTGCCGTACGAAAGCAGTCATGCCGCAACGGCCAAAGTGTATGTCGACCCAGAAGTTGTCGAGGTGCAATACACGGCTCCTTTTTTGTTGACAATGATCGACATGCGTGACAAGAGTGTGGACATGCGTCTCATTTGTGAGATGTTTCCAAACGCAAAGCACTTTATAGGCCCCTCACGGGCGCTGTACACACTGGCCTGGAGGGATCGGAGTTTCCCAAATCTGGTCAGCGCAACCATGATGTTGGGTGAATACACCGGGGAGGCTCAAGATCAATTGCACAGTACCCTCGAGTCATTTCTTAATGCGCACAGCGGGCAGATCCAAAACATGCATCTGCGGTGCGTCAAGGCGCATTTGAATTACGCCCCACCTGACCGTCTGCTGGCTTTAATGGACAACATTCCTTCTCTTACGTTGGGGAGTGCGTCTCTTCAAGGGATGCCTCTTACACGCTTACTGTCCGCCAACCGCAGAAAACTTTCACTGTTTCTTACGGAAAATGAAATTCAGCGATGGGCATCAGGCATTGCTGAAGTGGCTGCAACAATAGAGCTGCGCGACCTGTCCATTGTGACCTACGGAGGCTCGCAATACACCAAATTCAACGTGGAGGAAAATTGGGAGGACTTGGGGTTTATCTTGTCTGCCATGCAGCTTACGCTGACCAACCTCGTCGTCCAAGACGAGGCGGGGATTTTTGGGTGTGTTAACACAGGACGATTGGTTCAACTGTTGCACAACACATCCGTTACGCAGCTTTGTTTCGACTCGCCCGACACGTTGCATATCAACGGAGCATATTTGGAATCGCACGCGCCAAACCTATGTTTGCTAAAAACCAGAAGACCGCACAACGGATCGGGCTCGGGCACATGGACCTTTAAAGATGCCTTTATGCGCCGCGAGGTGTGGGGGTACATGTGTGTTGCCTTGGCATTCTGCCGAGCAAACTCATCAAGCTACATAAAGGAAAGCTACGCGCCGCTGATTGCTCTGATTGCCAAAGCAGCAGGGTGGAGCGATGCTCATGGCTCTCTCACTTACTACAAGTTACATCAGCAGGAGTTTGTCAAGCGTTTATTTAGTTTGACAAAGGGTACGAGAAAAACACAAACTATAGCGCCTGACCCTGCTTCCACAAAATCTGCTGCTGCAAGCTGTGTACTCTGTTAGCGAGAATTGACAGGCTTGTACGACTTGATAGACTTCCTCGGTAAAATGCAATTTAGCAGCAGGGGCAGAGAGATGTATCCGCACAGAACAAATAGGGTTGCTGCAAGCAGGTTGAAGCTTTCGCCGCACAGCTTGGTTTCAATGCTGACCAGACGCGCGTGCTGATCGTAGCAGCCCGAGTTTGCTATGGCCAAATCAATTTCTTCAACCGCGCTGGTGGTCCCGGACACCGTCAATACACACTGTTGTTGGATTTCAGGATACGCAGGCGATGGATTTGCTTGGAGGTAGTCCAAGATAAGTTGCACGGCAGACTGCGCCTCTTGGACAGACGCGCGCGCCGCCTCGAGGTCCTGCTGCACTGGGCTAGCCGCCCCCGGCGGGCAATTAATGTAAAACTCGGTGTATTGGTTGTTGGGCGCCACTTCGTTCAGATACGCGTTGGGGTTCTGACACAAATCGCCGCCCACAATTGCAAGCAGCATGATAGGCGTCACTCCAATCATCAATACAATAAAAAACTGTATTACTTGGAATGATTCGGACGCGTCCTGACACGGACGGAACGGTTCGTGTCGTGGGCCCGCAAATGTGCTCGCCATAGACCCCGCGAGCAGCCCGCATGTAGCAACGAACAGCAGAGCTGCAATTATACGAAACCACATGACTGCCCTGCGGGTCTGATCTACCACGCTCTTGATCGCCAAGTCTACGTCTGCCTGCTGAAGCGCCTCGCTTGTTTTGATGGATGCAGCCGACATTGAAGACGCCGCAAATTGGGCTGATGTCTGCACTAAAGAGGGCAGCGCGGGCGCTGCGTTTCGCACCAACAAAAGAAGCTGGTTGCTACTCGCAGCGACCACGCTTGTTTGCGTGTTGATCACCTCAAGCTGCGCCCGCATCTGGTCCTGATCATCTTTGATTTCCATGGCAACGTCGGTCACTTCCACGACACTAGAGGCCAGCGTGTACTGCACGCTGATGCCCGCGATAGCCGTCGCTACAACCAGCGAACCAATAAGTATCACCCACACAAAGTGACATTTGCTGGTTGTGTCGGCGCAAGGATTCTCCGTGTCCATGCGCAACAGTTTGGGGCAGTTGCAGCATCGCCGCGTAGGCTTGGAGCAATCGCAGCGGCAGCACTGCGCTATGAATGCGGCCAGCATAATTAGCACACCGATCAAAAACACAATCACCGGCATAAACATGGCGGACTCCAGGTACTGCGTTGGGTTTGCCTTGACGTTGGCCGGGTTCACCTCAAATGTGCGGAAGGAGTCGGAGACAACCGATATGTGAGGGGCTGCGTGGAACGCATTGTTCAGGGCGCTGGGGCCCGTGTAGTTAGAGTGCATTTGCTAAAAGCAAAACACCACACCTTTTTAGCTGATGTTAAATATAAGGGCTTTTAGTGTAAACCCTGTCTTTATTTTTTGAAAAGGCCTTTAAGGATGTGGGGGGTGGGGTAAGGGCGGTCTGACTTTTAACCGACTCTTAATTTTGCTAATTATAGAATGGCCTTCAAGCCTTTTGTGGACTGTCCGCGGTTTCAAACGCGCACGATAGCACAGCTACAGGCACAGAGCCGTGCCGCCCAGTACGAGCCTCTGCTGCAGCAATTATACCGCGCTGGATCGCCCGAAGCCCTGTGGGAGACCGTGGTCAAACTCATCTTTTGCTACCGTGACGCTTTTTCGCGTGATTTGTTTGGAGGATCCACTTCCTCCGACCACCTGGCTACACACGGTGCTGTGCCACCCGAGCTTTGCTGCAAGCAGTCTGATTGCAGGCTCACTTCCTCCTCCTCTTCTTCCTCTTCCGCGTCATCATCGGCCGAGGCCTTGCGCTGTGTGCGGTGCTCTACCATGCACTGCTACATGCGAATGTTTGACTGCATATGTGGACCAACGCATCCACGGCGTTCTGAGGCCTGTCGGATGGTCCAACAGACAGTGAACAAGTCATACCCACCTTCTGAACTCTCCTATTCTGCATATCGCGTCGAGCGCTCGCGGTCCAACGTTCAACACCCGACACCGGCAGCAACGGTCGTCGAGACGCGTCGCTACAACCTCAACCAGTTCAGACTGAGCATGCGCACCAGTGACCCACTCACGCCGGATGAGCGCGCGCGCTGTGTGGCCTACTCTCAGCACAATTCATTTATGCACGTGTCGTACTCCAGCGACAGCATGCTCGGCGTGTGGAAGACGCTGATGCACTTTGCCTGGCGCCATCTTATTTCCATCACCGCCCCGTACCACGGCAACGCGACGGCCAAACATATGTGGAGGTACGCATCAGGGCAGGACGAGCGGGACGCGGAACTGCGCCTCATGATCAAGCAGGCTGGGTGTACTCTACCCGAGCCTTGCTACTACTGCCATCTGGCTGGCAAGTTTGCGGAAACCGCGCGCGTCCTGCTGCCCAGCGACGAGTTTAAGTTGGCTCTTCCGTGGGTGATTGACGAGTGCTGTGCGCTGTTTCACTCACTGACGGCATCCGATCCGTCCGCCGAGGTGGTGAAGAAGGAGACGGCTGCGGCAGCCTTTCGTCGCACTCAGCCCATCGCACTGACCGAAGCTGCCTACCAGCGTCTGTATGAATCGGTTGGAGAATCCTATCAGCCGACGAGCGCTGTCGCCTCTGTCGCTGAGAGCGCGCGGCGTGAACTCGATCAAACACACGTGGTTAAGAAGCGCAAGATTGCGCTGTGTGAAGCGCAGTTTTTTGCGTTGTCCGGGCCCATTGGCCCTTCCTCATCCTCCTCCTCCTCCAGCGCATCTGCAGTTTCCTCGGCCGGTTCCCTTCAGTCACACGCTGCAGCAACAGCAGCATCTGATGCCGCTCCTCCTCCGCCGCCACCGCCGCAAGTGAATTTGAATCAGATCCCGATTCCCGTAGCGATGGCGGTACAGAACGATGGATTTGTGAGTCTGCCGCTGCTTATGCCCAATTTCAAGGGCAACGACCTGTTGGTGGCACAGGCCCTTTATGAGCGCGAAAAGACCGCGTTTCTTCAAGGGCCTGAGCGCTGGCGAAAGGATGGTTCTGATGCCGGCGAATCGGTTTTGTCGGTGGCCGTGGAGTCGATTGAAGATGCCAAAGACTGTCAGACCATGGTCAGTCAAGTGGTGGAGGAATTGAAACTCATGTCAAAGACTGAGGTGAATCAGCGATTCTACCTCATAACACACGCGGCGTCCAGGGCAGTGGATATGGGCGACGAGTGGCCGGTCACACTGGCTCGCTCCTTGAATGTCCACGTTGATTATGTTTACCAGTTGGGCGAGCTGTACACTGCGCATCCTGCGATATGTGATCTGGATGTATCACGTAACTACCGTTGGATGCAGTGGTCCGAAGGTCGCAAGACGCAGCCTCTGGTGGCCACCAAAAAACTACTCGACGAGTTTAAATTGCAGACTCCCGACAAGTACAGCAGCATATGGAAGCTCAACAATGTCTCGCGCAGCAGCATCAACAAGGACTTTATTCTCTGACTTTTTATACAATCATATTAACTTTCTGTTCCGCACACACCCCCACTCAGTAAACCGTCTCTCAAATCACGCAGACCGACCCTTTGCGCATGAAGACGCAGCGCTTTAGCTGTGCCTCGATTAGCCTGCCTTTCTTTTTGGCGTTCAGCCTGGGTACCGTCGTCGCTTGTTACTGGTGGACTTGGCACAATGACGACTTTATTCACACCACTGCGTATCCATACGTCTCCGATCTGGGCAACGCGTACCCTCAGTCTATCCTGTTCCGGGTGGCGTTCAGTTGGCTCACCGTGTACCTCTTCTACATTACCACCCTGCGCGTGCTGCAACTGTGGACCGCCTTTCCATACCCATTGCACCCCGCCTTATACACGCTCGTGGCCTGTTACTCGGCGGGCTACATCTGTGTGATTGGACTCGCGTACTTCAACAACCGAGACCACGAGTTTGCGCACTACACATTTGCACTGGGTGCGTTTGTGCTCATCCTGACGTTTCAAGTCACACACACGGTGCTTACCTTCCTCACTCACCAGCCGTACATTCACATCAACAAGTGTTTTCGACAAAGCCCCGAGTGGGTGCTTACGTACAACTGCGTGTGCAACATTGTAAGCCTCATCTGCGCCGGCCTTGTTGCTGCGTTCCCCGATCGAGATCTGGGCACTATAAGCGAAAGCATTCTCATCTTCTCTATTCTGGCGTACTACCTCGCGTGGGTCATTGAACTCAGACTATGCACAATCCCTAACCTTCTGAGCTGCGCGGCAACCGCTCATCTTTTCAGAGATGTAGATCCATAAAGCAAGATTGGCTTTGCTAAAACAGATAGATACAGAAAACGCTGTGGGGG
>JACCDR012688556.1_pt1 | contig 14119 bp, 17 predicted proteins | sample 7446431 | NCBI WGS metagenome assembly JACCDR01 (sample SAMN15323443, study PRJNA562643) | freshwater metagenome | isolation source: river surface water | place: USA:Blue River Watershed | collected 2017-08-17 | reverse complement strand
TGCATAGGAACTATATGGTTCCCTTCTGATTGTACTGTATATGTTGCCATTTTTTTGTGGGGTTTATTATGCGTGGAATGTAAATCCTGTAACGTCATTTAATGTTATTGATGTATTGTCTGTAGCTCCCCTTCCTCCTGTAACGGCAGCAGTAATAGCAACTGTAAAAGGAATGCCACCTTCAAACTTTATGAATACTACGCTTGCGGTATTGGGAGGTATAGGAATATCTAAGATTGCAGAGGTAGACCCAAGTGTTGGGGCCGTAGCATTGAATATTTTTAAATACCTCGCTGCTGCGTTTGAGTTTGCCACATAAATTCCAAATAATCTACCAGCAGAACCTTTTATAGTCTGCACAGCAGGAGTCGCCGGGCTGTTTAATATTGTTGGCGTACCGGCAGGGCCTGAGCTTGAACGATACTGCAAACCAACGTCACCGATAGCATTTGATCCTGCTGAAATTGCTGATAGGGTTGAAACAGTTGTAACCGTTCCAACCGAAAGAGATGCGCTTCTAAGAATTTCAACCGGTAACGCCTGCGCGTTTGTCATTGGCCGAACGTCCTGCAAAACCACGTCCTGATTGGCGTAGTTGGAAATGGCCGTCATACCAACGGTTAATGTTGTTGTTGAGGCTGGTGCCGTTGATCCGTTTGCTACCCGTATTTGAAATCTTAACGCAATATCGTCTGGAACAGCTTCCGCCCTTGTTGCTCTAACCACTTGCGCTATAGCCGTGGCAGATGCAACCAATTGATCTGAAAGCGTGGCCACTAAGTCATTCCCGGTAACCACCATTAAATGACCAGGGGAAGCACTTGTTAATGTTGTTGTTGCAATCGTAGCCCCTGAGAACCAGCCGTTTCTTTGCGTGTCAAAGTTCGTTGAAGTGGCTGTCGTTCCTGTGTAGTGTAGCTGGTAGTAATTCCAGCCGAACACCGAGCAAGTGCCTGTTCCTGCCGCAAAACCTGATACTGTATAGGTAACGTCATTCCCTGAAACAGAGGCAATAGGATAGCGTCCAGACAAGAAAGTTCCGGTACCAACAAAAGCACCGATATACATAGACTGTCCAATGTTTTCAGCATTGAATGGGTTTGTTGCGTATGTTACGGTAATTGAAGTTGCTGATGTAATGTTATAGGTAAGACCGTCACCAATAACGTCAACCAATTCAAGAAAGAAGTTTTGGTTGGCAATTCTTTGGGAAAGAATTACTTTATTCCTCATGCGGATACCGCCTTTCCATGAACCCAAAGAACGGATAATTGTTTCTGATCTTGCGGTGGTTCCGGAGGTAATAACAAGGCTTCCGCCTGTCTGGTTAACGGTCATTCCAGAGCCGATTATAATCTCATCACCCCACTCAGGATCAACGCCCCCGGAAATTGTTTTTGTGTAACCTATCCGGCTTGTGTGCATTGGTAAAAGACGAACCGGGAAAGCGCTTGAATCCGTATCGTCTGCTGGAATTTCCGATAATAAAGCCGGAATCCTGCTTAAAAGACTCGTCCAATTCTGCAACGTCCTTTTGATGAAGGCAATTATACTGAACGAACCGGTGTCTGCACTCGCTGCCGTGTCTGTTTTATCGCCTACCGTGTTGCCTACGTTGTCCTCAATGAATATCTGCAACTTATCCGTATCGCTCATTGACGTTGTGTCGTAGGTGAGCGTCAGAACGTTTGCCGCAATCGTTCCGCCTAATGCGTTGTTAGCAAAATTGTAGATTATTACGTTATCCGTTGTGTTTGTGATAAGTAATATCTGGTCGATATTCAATGAAGCGTAGTCGGTGAATGTCACCGTTTGGGCTCCAGCATTGAACGTATAATTTGATATTTTTATTTTCATCAGCCTAGTGCGATTGCGTAAACAATTGAGTCAAGAACTTTAGTATCCGTATACGAGTTTGCCGAAGCAATAGCAGCAGCCTGTGCTGTTGAAGCGGCCCCAGCAGCATCAAACGCAGTAGTATTTTGAAACGCAGCCGATCCTAAAGAAGAAGTGTTCGCTTTAGCGTTCAGGGCATTTTGCAAATCTGTTTGATCTGAAAGTGTTCCGGTGATTGCTCCCCACGAAGAAGATCCTCCACCCCCGCCAGAACCAGCAAGCGTAATTGATAGGTTAAGATTTGTTCCAGCAAGGCTTACTGATAAATTGATACTGCTGTTTACATCTTCTGAATTGTACTGGTTAACAAGCGTTAACGTCCCATGAATCAAGCCATAACTTTGAGTTGATACGGTATAGTTTATTTCATAGTAGTAACTTGCCTGACGTAATATGGCCGTGTTAGACGCACTTAATTGAACGGTTAGTATGCCTGATGCACCTCCGTTTGTTAGACCTGATCCCTGTGTAAGCTGAATGACGTTTGAACTGCTCCCTATTTTACGGATGTTAAGCACAAACGTATAAGAGGAAATATTGAAGGCCGCCCCGCTATTTGTGAATGTAAGCGTGAACTGATTGTTCATGCCTTTTCGGGCTAACCAGGGCTTTCCGGTGCTTAAATCTGTAATAATCTGACTCATCCCAACCCCTCTTAAAATTGATATAAAATTACCCCCAACATGGTAAACGTTGTTTAAATTACGCTACGTCAAGAGTTGAGTAAACTGCCGTCACGAAAATAATGCTACCTGTTCCGCCTGTTGGGTTTCCGGTCTGCACCTCCAAAACACAGGCTTTATTTGTCAGGTCTGTGGTCGTGTCAATAGCCGTAATCGGAACAATTACGGTTCGGTTTGCTGTGCTGGTCATAATGGTGGTATTAGTGCTACTTACCGCCACTCCGTTTATCTCGAACCTGAAAGTTGTGTTTGTTGCGAATGCTGCCGATCCGTACTGAATCGAAACCATGAAGGCAATCGGGTTAATAATAATCCCTGCTCCTGGGGCTGTAATCACCGTTATCGGCGTTGTATTTCCGGTAAGCATGGCTGATTGGGTGATACTTGTGGCCTGTGTGAAGGCAGCCGAAACGCCATCTTTAAATAATGCAGAATCGGCAATATCCTGCGCAAAAGTTCGCATATCCCCCTCCGTAATTTGGCGAGTGGTGTTGTCGGCAAAAACTCCCGCTGAATCAGCATACGTTGTAATGAAATTGGCCGGTGTTAATTTTGACATATTTTAAGCATTAAATCCAAATGAAAAACCCTTTGTAAATCCTACACTTGACTGACTGTCGTCAACCACCGACAGCTCAACGAACTCCCCTGAGAAAATCCGCATTTTATCATCTATTTCAAGTGAAATCGGGTAGTAAACTTTGTTGTTATCGTTTTGTTCTATGATTGAATTAAGTGGCGTAACGTACTCCGCTCCAGTTAATGCTCCGCGCATCCTGCGCCAAGGCGCGTTATACTGTGCGGCAAAAGAACTTAGCAGAATGTCGTGAAGCTCAAGGCTTTCGGACAAATAAGACCTGTGCCATGTTGTGTACCCCGTTCCGGATGAATTTCTGATATACCCGAAATAAGTCTTTTCAGCATTCTGCACTACCGTTTCAACCGAGTCATTAACAGTATAAGGATTAAAAAAGAACCCGATGTTAAAAATTGGCGTTACTCTTGAGGACGTTTTAACAACCTCAACCAACGAACCGTGCTTTACGTCTACTTTTAAAACATTGGGATTATTATCCTCTCCGTTAATTGTAGCTTCGTAATTTTCCGGAGGCGCGGATCCGTCAGATAAGTATTCAACGCTGATTTTGTCAATCAAAAAGAAAGTAGATACTCCCCCAGATGTGTCTCTTGTTGTTTTTAAAATCCACTGTACTGGGTTTGTGACTGAATTGTAATCGGTTGGCCGGACAATATTTGGTACACTTTCGGCAGATGTGTTTTCCTCAAGTTCGTAGTAGTAGAGTTTAAACACGCTTGAGTCAATACGCTGTGTTCTGTAGCCAATTCCTAAAGGCTCTGCCGTGGCCGTCCCGGTTCCTGATCCTATTCCGGTGGCGTAAAATTGAAGCCCTACCGTGTTTGAGGTTGCGCCAATGAGTGTGAAATCAGTAGTGCCTAAAGTTTTTATTTTGTAGAGCGTTCCAATCGCAAACGAGCCAGCCGTTACAAGCGTTCCGCCCGTGGCAATAGCCCTTTGAGCCGCTACTGTGCTTGTGTCAAAAGCGTATGCGTATGCATGGTAAACCTTTACTTGAAGGTTAAGGCCTGCGTCCGCTCCGGATGGATAGCCTGCTGACTTTATTGTATACTCAGCATAATTTCCAAAATTGGTCGCAAAAAATACCGCCTCAGTCGCCGCTGTCAGCCACCGTCCATCGCCACTGAGGTAGTACGAACCATAAGTTATTACACACCTGATTTTAACGTAAGGGAAGTCTTTAAAGTCATAGGTTGGTATCCCGCACCTGATTTTAAAAACAAGGCTATCGGTAAATCCAAGTTTGATATTTATCGGCTTTGATATTACGTAAGCCTTTCCGGTTCCTCCAAAAAGTCCGAGCGCAATGTTATTTTTATCCGGCAGTAAAGTCCCCTGATTTTGTCCCGCAAGTACTTTATCCTCATTTACAACCTGATAGTAAGTACTTATGAAATCATCACCATTGGCAATGATTTGGAATCCCCTAAAGTCTATTACCGGAACAAAGCTGTTGCTAAAGTAATTGTAAACGTCCTTTAGCTTGAAATCGCCATTTCGGATAAGGTTTTTTCTAAGCCCCATTCCGTAAGACAGGCTGATTTTGCCGTATGCGTTGTTCATTTCAAACTCAGGGGTGTCAACCCAAATTACTCCGGTTGTGGTTGTTTCCTGAGAAATTATGGTAGGGTCAAAAGACGAGTTAGAAACGTAAACGCCAGAACTGTCAAAAACGCGGTAATCGTATGTAGAAGATTTTTCTTCAACCCTGACAATGTTCCAATAACCCCCCCATTGTGTAAGCTGCGCCCCATAAGGCTGTAGAATCCTGACAATGACATCCAGATAACTTAGCGTATCATCCGTGTAATAAGACTCAACATCTACATAGGCCTGATCTAAAGGGTCTGAGGATGCCGTTTCGGTCATGCCATCAGCATACAGATTTACAGCGCACTTTATGCCAAAATCCATTCCCGTTGCCTTTAAACAGTTGGCAATGATTTGGATGCTCTTGTAACTTCCAAAAAAACCACCTCCGCTACTATCCGTAAACGGAACGTCCTTTAATGCCGCAAGTCCATCTGTAGCAATGAAATTTACCAGATATGGAGGGTCGTTATAAACCTCCTTGTATTGATTGGGTAAGATTTTGCCGGTAGCCAGTTGAGTGTACCCGCTACCAAAATCCTTATAAAAAACGATCCTGTATTTGTTCGGATCAGATGTAAACAAATCCTGATATTGATACTTTGATTCACTTGCCAGCGTTACCTCAAGCTCACACCCAAGAACCGGGACAAACTTATTTTGCTCTCCCTCTCCGCGTTGACGTATCAAAATAGGCGTATCTCCGCCTTTAATTTCTGTTGATGATCCTGAATAATCACGCTCCTGGATTTCGATTTTTGAAGCATCCCCGCGCAGGTCATCGTATTCCAAAAAGTATTTTACTCCGTACGATACATCGTAGTTTACGGCAACGCTTATGCTGTCTGAGCAATTGGCCGCATCCCTAGCGTAAATCCTGTAGATTCCAGAGGTAAGCCCGTTAAAGATTCCTGTTGATGACCCGCCACCGTAAATAAAATCAGCGTTTAGGTTGTACTCGATAGCACCGTTAGAGCTTGTTGCGGTAACTGTTATCGATCCGTCCGATGCACCGTCTGAACTTTCGTTAACCACCGTAGGGAATGAACCTATTGTCAAATCGCAAACTGTCGGAGATACTGCGCAGGATGGATTTCCGGAAAGATTTACAATTTCAACGTAAGGGAATGTAACAATTGTTCGCGGGAATTGTTTGCGCGTTGTGCCGCTACAAACCACAATATCAACCTCAAGTATGTTGCCCCCGGTTTCTGTTTTGTAGTAAGATGCTGGCTGTCCATTGCTTTGGAAACTGTATGGTATAGAATTACCGGAAGTTATTACAACCCCGTTTTTTTTCACCACCATTGTTTCGGTGACGTTGTTATAATACAAGGAAACAATATCCCCAGCCGAATAGCCTCCGTAAGGGCTATTCCTGCGCCAGTAAATATCACGAACCTGAATTAACGCCATTGTGGTTTAGTGTATGTGTCTCTATTGTTCTGGTTCCCCAGAATAATGTTTAGATTAGTTCCGGATACGCTTGTTGAAAGTGAGTAGTTTTGATAGTTGCTGTTTACGGATGGTCTGTTGTAAGAACTTCCTCCGCTTGATGAACCTCCGCCACTTAAATTAGGCCTGCCTGATATAGCGCCCTTTACAGCACCGCCAAGAGCAACAAGTGCAGCTCCGGCAGCAATCATTTGAGGCCCACTGAATTTTTTAAATGCTATCTCGCCTATTCCGGTAGCTATCAATAAACCGCCAAACTGCTGAGCAAAAGAGGCAACTGATGCGATTATACTTTTCCCAAACTGCTTTCCCTTACCAATATTTTCGAGCGAACTGAAAAGATCAGTAACGCCAGAAGCTATTAATCCAGAAATGTTAATTGTTTCATCCTTTACTTGATTTAATGTCTCAGGAATTGACTGGAACATATTTATAATGTCTTGCTGCACCGCGCCGGTGGTATCCCCGACAGATGCAGCAACGAGATTAGCATAATCAATAATTGCGCTAGCCCATTCTTCCTCTTTTGTTACTAGATTTATCGGATCATTTCCGGGGTCTTTTGGAACAATAAATTTTGCAGCGTTCTGTATGTTGTCCTTTAACTGCTCTTTTGTTAACATCCCAACCTCCCGAAGCTTTTTAAGTTTTTCCTCCAGTACGGCAATTTGCTTGTTTGTCTCTCCGCGTTCAGCGATTGTTTGTTCTACCGCTATTTCACGCAATAGATTTAATTCTTCCTGTATTTTCTTCTCTGTTTCGCCCTGTGCGGCAAGTGCTTTTCTATCATCAACTTCTTTAGAGATAGCTTTTAAACGCTCCTGCAAAAGCTTTTGAGTTTCAATGGTTACCGCTCGATTATCCTCAATTCCTGAAATAGCATCAGTAACCTGCTTTAGTTCCCTCTTTATCGTGTTGATGTTATCAAGAGTGGCGGTCTTTTTTTGCTCCTCAAGGACTTTTTTACGCTCCTTCAATACAGCGAGTTCATCATTTCTTTTTCCGATAAGCTCCTGCATGGTGTTTATTTCCTGCTGGATGTAATCCGTTCTTTGCTGGATTGACCCTGATTCTTTCTTGATTAAATCGTCTGCTTTTTGAGTTGCCGCGTTGATCCGCTCTCGCCTTTTCTCAATTGCCTCAAGATTTTCTAAAAACTGCATCGGACCGACTGCACCACCGCTTTCAACAAATTGAGCGCGAAGGATGTCTGCAAGGTATTGCGTTTGTTTTGCCACCCAGTTAACCCCGCCTTTATTCTCGATGGCTTGCGATGCAGCAAGGCGCAAATCTTTAAATGCTACGGTAAGCCTTTCTACGGCTGTGGCGGAAGTTTCGGCATACCCGCCAATGGTTTGCATCTGCTCAAGAACCTGCTGTTTAAAAGCCTCCTGTAGGCTAACGCCAGTTTCTTTTACAGTTTCTTTGATCTTGGCTATGTTGACCTGTAGGTTATCCAGAATTTTGATAGACCCACGACCCAAACCGAGGATAATTGAGTTAACCATGTAGTCAACCGATTCCCCCGTTTGCTGTGCCCTGATGGTGGCAAACTCAAGATAGGTCGCCAGGTCTTTAACGCTTATGCCGAAGTTTTTGGCCCTTAATGACTGTTGCATTAATTCAAGCTCCCCAACTGTTCCGTGTGTGGCCTGAGTCAGACTATTCATCAAACGGACTGATTCAGGAAGTTTATCAAAAGCCCTTTTTACGCCCTCAAAAGTACCGGCGATCTTATTGCCCTCAAGAATGAATTGAGATATTTCGCGAACCCCGAAAGCTATTCCGATTGAACTTCCAATCGTTTGAACATTTTTTTGGAAAGATTGCAGGGTGCTTTCGGCTGACTTAATACCCTTGTTAAATTCTGCTGTGTTGGCAGAAATTTGAACGGCCATTTTTGCAAGGATACTGTTAGCCATAATTTATTTTATCTGTTAGTGTTTTACCAAACTTTCTCTCAACTTCTTCCGGAGTCATCGGCTTTGCCGTAACAGTCTCTTTTTGGATATCATCAATTGATAGCTTTAAAAGTTCCTTTTCATCAATGTGCTTTTTGTAAAGCTTACCGGCAGAATTTAATATTGTCGCCATTATTTTCCTTGCAAGCACTCCATTGCCCTCCCACATATCAAAATCTCGCTGCTTTCTGATTCGAACCTTTTCAATTTCAAGGCTCCACTCGTACCAGCTTAATTTAAAGAACTGCTCGATGCTAAGTCCGCATTCGGTGTAAGCGAATGCAATCATTTCATCAAAATCTAAGACTGCCCCTGTTGATCCGGGGCTTCTCCGTTTGGGAATGCCTGTTTAAAGGCGGTTTCGTCAATCTGTTTTTTCTGATCATCAAGAAGTCCATCAAACCAGTTAGCCACCTGACTGTAAGTTGGTCGCTTTAAGTTTGTCCCTTCTTCATCGTTCACCAGATCAACATAAGAAACTGCTGCCGATAGATAAAAATGGATGTTAGTCTTCAAATCCTTTGTATCGTTCAGCGAAGCGATCGCTTCCTCAAGCTTTTGGCCCTGCAAATCGCAAAACATTGCCATCTGCGCGGTTCCAAATTTGAAAAAGCGATCTTCCCCGTAAATATTAAGTTTTACGATTCCCTTGTACTTATTTATGTCCATTGGTTATTAAGTTTCTGATTTCGTCCATGCTCCGGTTACTGTGAACGTGCCTGAAAACGTGCTGCCTGCGTTAAGCGGAGCGGAAAATTCAAGCTGATTCAAGTAAGCCTCTGCAAAGAATGTCAGTGTGGTGTTGTCCCCCATCTTGATGTTTACCTTTGTTCCGGCCAAGTGGATGTCCACAAGGTCGCCAAAATTGTAAGCGCCTGACGGGTTCCAAAGCCCCTCAAATGAAACAGTTGCAGAGCTTCCCCCTGGAAGTACTTGCTTTGCTCCCGCGTTATCTTTGCACGTAACGTCAATCTCCTCGCGTGAAGCGGAGAAGGTTGACCCGGTAAGACAGCCTATCAACTGACCCCCCACGTACACCCCAATGTCATTTCCGTTAATTACTGGCATTTTTATTTATTGTTTAGTTGTTTTAAATCCAATTTTGTTTTTTCCCTCGGAGGGTATTCACCGGTGTATACCTCGCCAACTTTCAAATGAATCAACTCACTTGCAAGCGTATCATCCGTTTGAAGTATTGTTCCGACCGGGTACTCTTTGCCGAACATGTTCGCCCATTTTTTAGTAAGCATGATTCTTGTCTGCGCCATATTAATACCCTTCAAAAATTGATACCCTTGAAAAAAGTCCGTTATCCTTGTCGTATGGACCGTCTACCTCGTTTGTCATGTTCAGGAAAGAGAACACATATCCATTTACTGTTTGCCCGCCTTGATTTTGTAACGCTGTTCTGGCCGCTGCTGAAATGTCAACAGCCTCATCGTACGTTTTCGCATAACTCACTACCTGAATAGTCAGTTTATCAGGGCATCCGTTTTGCGGCTCTGTTCCCTGAACGCTTGTTACGATGAAAGGAGGGGTTTCCGGGTTTGGGATTATCACAGGGTAAACTTTTGTTTTGGTGTCCTCCAAATTGCGGCCAACCAGCGCACTAAGCGCAGCGTCATTGTTCAATATGTAGTTTACCGCCTTGATCATGACTTAACCGTTTGCCGGATGTATTGCGCAACTTTAACGCCCACATAAAAAGCAATATTTTTTTCTACCTCACTCTTACGGGCATTGAACCCCATTTCCATAAATGGATAAGGTCTTGTTCTGTCGCGTCTGCCCCTGTTTGTTTTACCGTACTCGATCAAGTGTCCGTGATACCCTTTGTATCCTCCACGCCTGCGCGGCCCCACCTGAACAACTCCTAATTGAGCCGATGTTGAAGTACTCACACGCTCCACGCCAATAGATCGTTTAAGATTACCCGTTTCACCAACTGGCACGAGTGCCTTCAAACCATAAACCAATGGTTCTGCTGCTTTGATATGAGCGTTTTGCAAAAGGTTATTTTGCAGGACTTTAGGCATACCTTTTAGGCATCTGTCCAGCTCAGCAACCCCCGAAAGTGAAATCTTCACGCTCATGTAAAATATTCGTTATCAATCAAACTTGTCACAATCTCCAAGTACCGCCTCCGGCTTTCTCCGGTGTCTGCGATGTTGAGTATCTGGTAAACTTGTGTCTCGTAAACAAGTCTTATTCTGTCAATTCCTTTTTCTTTTCTTAGTGTGAACAAATCATCGCGGTAACGTATTACCCAAGTTGTATTCCTGATGTACCTAACCGCGTCACTTGTCACACTGGAAGACCCTCCTTCCTCCATTTTTTTTGCCGTTACCGTTGGGTAAGATGCTATTTGCTCCCATCCTGTTATATTGTCCGCATTACTCACACCATCTTCAATGATGGCCTGAATAAATGTTACCTCCCGGTCAAGCGTTCCGATTTTCTCACGACTTTTCAGCATACATGCTCTCCAATAGTTCGCGTTCAGGCTCGGACAGCCTGTTTAAAATATTTTCTTTGTCGTATTCAACGCCTAAGAAGTAGTTAAACTTCCAGATGTTATCCTGCGACTTTACATCAATCACGCCAGGGAAGTCCATCGGAGCTACCCGGAAATAAGGAACGCCTTTTCTGTTCAGTGCTGAAACGGAGTTATTATCCATCCCTCTGTTTAAGTGGTCGTACCAAAGATTAAATCCAACCTTTTCAAGGGCAGCGCGTGAAATCATTCTGCCGGCTCCATATGTGGAACGACTGATTAAGCGTCTGCATTCGCCAGTTTCTGAGTTGATGTAGGCCGCATCTGAAATTCCAAAGAACTGAGACTTGCCGATCACGCGTTTGTAGTCATCCAAAAGTTCGTTTAATACCAAGTCATCGGATCCGATTTCCATCAGGTAATCGAAATCCATTTTCTGGGCTGCCTTGAGTCCGAAGTTTTTCTTTTCGCCCAGTGGCTCATTTTTATACATGACCCACTTAACCCCATATTGATCACATAGCGGTATCATTGATTCCTCGCTAATTACCGCAAGGGCTGAAATGTCAAAATCCGGATGCGACTTCAAACGGTCAATACCACGAAAGCATAGTTCCGTAATCTTTGGCCGCTTCCAAACAGCGAGATAAATCAATATCTTAGTACGCGTCTGCATTCCAGGTTACTTTTATCGGATCAAGCAAATCTGCCGTAGCATCGTCAATAATCATTTTGTTATCAGAATCTCCGCGATCTTCAAACATTCTTGCCACAAGCCGAAGGATGGCTATTTTAGCCTCTGCCGGAACTGGCTCACCGCTTACATCGTCATACCCGGCCACGTAAGTGATCGTGATCGGGTTTAAAACATCCCTTACATCCGATGGCCAAGAATCCGACTCTCCGTTTTCAATAGCGTAAATTCTTGCTATGCGATTATGCGTGTCTACTCTGAAATCGGTGTTTTCAACCAATGTGCCGGTTGTTAAATCATCTTTCTCGTAGGTAAACGATTCGATATACTGGATTGGGCCGTATGGTATTTCAATGAAGTTTTTATACCCATTTTCATACTTGGAACACGGGAAACGGTCGAGTTTAACCGACCGCTCCTGTGTAACCAAACTCAACCCAGCATACCTCTCGCACAGTCTTCTTGCCGTAGTGATCAACGATTGTATATAGCTGTCTTTGAGCGTACCGTAGTACTCCAGGTGTCCTTTGGCTTCTTCCAAAGTCACAGGCTCGATTTCCGGCTGCTCATTAACTACGCTATAGATAATCATTATATTTTACGCTTGATGCCCTGAGTTTTTGCGATGCCCAGCAGGCTCTTTTTTGTCTTTTCGTCAAAGTCAAATGCGCCATAGAATTGGATTGCCTCCTTTTCAGTGAGCTGCATCTTTTCTCCTTTTTTGGTGTGAATGTCTTTCTTCTTTCCGCCACCAATTTCCTCCTGTCTTAACAGGACTTGTCTTTTTGCGATTGCTGTTATCATTTGGTTTTTTGTTTATGTTACTTATCCCAGATAACCGTTAGGTTATGCGCTGCTGATGTTACTATCCGTATGCCCAAAGTCACCTCAATCCCTTTAAAATCGAGAACGTAGTGATTTTGAAGCAACGTACCGGGTTCTGTAATTGTCGCTATCGGAGTTCCTGACGTTGCGGTGTTATCGTAAACAGTTATAACACCCGACAGTACTGCCGTATTGACAATGATCGCCATCAGGCGACCACGCCCGGTAAGTACCTGCGTGGTCGTTGCTTTGGAGATATTAGTGTATCTGCTACCCTGAGCCATTATTCAAATTAGGTCAGTGCAGGAAGATCAGAAGCTTCCCAATCCTTACAGATGGAAAACTCAAGCGGCTGCTCGATGTCCACATCCATAAAGGCGTTAACTACGATACGGTCTTTACCGCCAAGTTTCTGAGTGTAAGGATCGTAAGTCAAATCCATACCGCCCCAGAAGCCGACAATCAATCCGCCCCAGTTGCTTGAGTATGCAATACCGCACAAGTCAGATTGAGAGCCTTCAGAGAAGTTCTGCGGAATGATTTCAGAGGTCTTGAAAGGATCACCGATGAAACGACCGTTATAGTCAGGTTTCAGGATGAAGTTACCCTCAACACCGGAAGCCTGAACAGGCGTGTTGAACAGTGCGAACTCGCCCATACCGTTGGTTACCCATCCGCCCCGGCCCATTCTGGCGTTTGCTGTTTTGGTGTCACGCTTCATTGACAACAGCGCGCGATATGTCATGTCGTTAGACGTGCTTCCTGAACCCAAAGAAAGCGTGTTAACCCCGGCAAAGTTAAACAGACCTGTGGTCTGGTTACCGGAACCTGTTCCGTTGAAAATTTGCTGATCAACAGTGATTTGGTAGCGCAGTGAAAGGCGATCGCGCAACCACTGGTCAATCAGGAATACTGACTGATTTTTCATTTGCAGCGTCACATCCACATAACCACCGAAGCGTTTAGGTGAAATGCTGATGTTGTCAAATGTTGGGTCGGTGTTATCAACGTCTGAGCTTTCAGTCTCAAATGCGAATGCAAGTTCGCCTGTTACGCGTGGCCACTGAACGTTACCGCGCAATCCCTGCAAGAATGTTACGCCAAGTTCTTCGGCTACCGGCATTGGATTCAGGAAGGGGATAACTTTGCCGCCATATTCAGTGAATACAACGTCTGCGCCTTCTGTTGCTACGGTCAAAACTTTGCGCTTACCAATTTGAATGAACTTTTGAGGAATTGCGATATTTCCCTCAAGTTGCACTCCGGCATCTTCGGCTTCTTTTTGAGCGATTTGGAACACTTCCAATTCAGCACCTTCCAGGTTCTTGCCCTTCTGTGCTTTTTGGAATGCGCGGCCCAAAGAAAATGATTTCGCTACCTTTTTGAGTTCTTTGAACTCACCGTCTTCGCCTTCTTCCGAAGTTGACGGATCCGCCTTGCGTGTTACCGCAGCAGACTGGCGGGATGCGATATTTTTCAACCGGTTTTCTTCTTTCACAAGTTCCTCAACTTCTGACTCAAGGGTGTCAATTTCTGCCCCCAGTGCCTTCAATTGGGCTGTTTCATCTGCTGAAAGGGTTTCTTTTTTTGCCTTTTCAACAAGGGCAGCATAAGCGTCTCCTTTCGCTACAAGCGCCTCTTTTTTTGCTTTTAATTTGTCCATTTTTGTGTTCGATTTCTTATTTGTTCAAGTTGTTTAATGTATAGTTCAGCATTAGGGTCTGGTGTCTTCTCAAGTGTTTCCGGCTTGATAGTAGGAGTGTCTTGTAACGGCTCCCGCAGTCCCTTAATAAGTTTGATGATATTTTCAATCTCGGCTCCGCGCTTGTTGCTTACGTCATACTTTCTCAAGTAATCCTCAAGCAAGGGTATTTCATCAACGCCAAATGATTTTAAGTCGAGTAATGGTGTGTTTGGATTTGC